>Ga0307516_10000542_pt1 | contig 50498 bp, 64 predicted proteins | sample 19_EM_MG_FD_203310 | JGI IMG/M metagenome (GOLD analysis project Ga0307516, IMG submission 203310) | Populus trichocarpa ectomycorrhiza microbial communities from riparian zone in the Pacific Northwest, United States - 19_EM | ecosystem: Host-associated > Plants > Roots > Unclassified | place... | reverse complement strand
ATGGTCTCGAAACCACCTAGTTGCGTCAGTGCATTTGCACCTTCTATGATGCTTCCAAGGGTATTCATCATCAGCTTCCGGCCGGTTCCGACGTGCTGGCCAGTCTGTTCGAGCGGGAACGGCGCAATTATTGCGACAGCCCCGCGCTTGCCAGATTCGCATAAGGGTCCAACTTTGGAATAAAATGATTCAACGTGGGCAAGACCCTCCTTCACTCCGGGAATATTGCGAAGGTTGGTTTGAAGTGTGAAGAAAGGTTCGAAAAACGCATTCGCAGCGAGCTGCGCGTAGGATGTGTTGTTAAGGACGGCTTCCAAAAAAACTTCCGCCGCTTTTTCCTGTTGAGTGACGCCGGATTTAGGTTTAGATCCGATTTGATAGAGACTGCCCACTGCAATGGTGAAATAAGTATGGATTAATTGTGCACGATGAAATTTGCCCACGCCATGGATCCCTTGCATAGGTTTCTTCTCTGTGCTTTTGAAGCTCGGGATTGTATTCGTCGGGTTTCTCGCCACCATGATGTGGGCCAACTGCATGGTGTCCTGGTTGTGGCATGGTTAAAGATAAAGACTTGCTAGCGGATATGAAGGAGTGCTTTCAGTTTTTGGACGAGATCACAAAGCAAACGGGCCCGTTCCAGACGGCCTTATCCATGTGCCTCGATTTGAAACCCATGACCGATACGTCCGCGCCAGACAAAATGAAGCTCGTCCTCGGCCTTGCTGGGTTAGTCATGACGGTGGACGCCTTCAATAAGGCGTCTGCTTTACGTGCCTTCCTTCATCTCAGCAGCAACGTCAAAGCCGAGTTTCCTCACCTAGATCGCTACACTCCAGAGACGATTGTCAACGTCATAAGTTCAAAGGTGGGTTTTGCCAATTATCATGAATATGTGCGGAAGACCTGAGAATAGGGTAATGTCTCAGCTAGCACTCTTGCGCAACCCACAATTCGCGTTGGATGTAGCAGCGTACAGAGAGGGACTCCTGACAGTAATCACGGACGTTAGATTCGACACGGTCGGCGCCTCCGAAGGCGCCATTATGACAGGGTATACCCGGCTGGTGGTCGCCGATTCCGGTCTAGGGTCTACAGTGTGGGCACCGTGGAGCCAAGAGGAAGCCGATGCCTGTATGAGAGGGCTTGGGTTGGAAGAAGACGGGCCTTATAAGGATGGTCATCCTCGAAAGTGGCACGCCGACCGGGACCATTGTTATGGGTCCGACACTGAGATGCAGAATTCCTGCGCCTCCGACACGTATCTATTGTACCACAAAAAACTCGCCGAAGAGGTTGCCAATGATATCTTGAAGACGCTGGAGGAACCCCTGGCCGAACTGGAGGCTGCGCTGGTGCCCCTGAAGGTGAACTATCGTTACCCCGATATGCCCTTCCACCCCCTGAAAATTAGCGACATCACCACTTCCGCGGTGAAAACGACAGAGACATCGTTACGCTTCAAAGCCGTCCAGTATGGCTACAAATATGTCAACGGTTTCGAGGCTGAATCACAGGAAGTGTGCTGGTCGGAGCCTATCGAGCTGAAGATGTCCCCAAGCGTGACACCTGGAATGGTGGTCATCCCCACTGGCGTCTCACTGTCCCGAAAGATCCTGACAATGATAAAGCCGACGCTCTTGTGGCGAAGGCGGTCGCGATTGCGCCGTCAGTTAAGGAGCCCCTCCCGCACTACAGGAGCGCATTCCGCAGGATATACAGGCGCATGGTCCTTCAGGGAGAAGAGGTTGAGAAGGAAGTTGGGCTCAGCGAGATGCTCAAGAATAGTGATGGCGAGAGATTATACGTCGATACATGGGAGAAACTCTTTGCTCTAACCAAATAGAGACCGGCTGTGTCGTAGAAGTGTTGTGAAGGCCAATAGGACAGTCCACTCCCAATATTGAATTATCTCTGATTCATCTCTAGCCGTAGCGTTTGAACCATCTAGGGTAATAGAATTGATGTTTGCAATCGTACAACTTGATCGGGTTCCGCGAGAATGCCGTGCACGAATGTTCTTGCCAACGTAGAGTCTGCAACAGAGAGTGAAGCAGATGAAATTGTCCTTGCCAATCGCCATTATTGAGGACATCCTATGATCGAGGTCTGGGTTAGTATCGACGAATTCCCATAACCGCGTCGCAACTTGCATCATCACCTCGGTCCACTGAAGACCTCTAGTACCATCGACTTGTTCCCTTTCTGGAGAAACGAGGCTGCAAGGTATGCTGGCATCAGGAATGAGCGCGAGCTCGACAAGGATATCGATTCTGAGCCGTTTTGCGGTGTCTGTAAACCGTCTGGTGAACCGAAGAGGTAGTGCGGCTCGGTACCAGGAGGGCAGATGAAGTGGGACTCGTCCAAGACAATTCCGGTGATCTAAGTACGGAAGAGAGTGTGAGCGAGAGATGGAAAGTGGGTGAGGGAGGGGAATTACGGGAACTGAAGCATTGCGACCTTTTCATGACGTCTTGAGGAGTAGATACGATGACAACACCTGCGGGTTCAAGTATTCAGGACAACGTCCATTGAGGGTACAGACGGGTAGGAACATCGCCCGTCCCAGGTGGCTTGTCGACAACTAGGATGTCCGATGTCCGATGTCGAGTCCTGCAGACACTCGCGGACCAGTCGACGTCGAACAAGAGCTGCTGTACGGCCTTCTGCACCATAAGCCTGCGCCACATGGCGTGTCGTGTGTCGAGTCTGACTCGGCTGAGCGCGAGAGGAGATGTCCATTGACACAGAAGGGAGGCCGTGCCAGTGGGTTACGAGTGGACGTAAGGCACCCTCTAACCGTGTAGGTCAGCTTTAGTACAAGGTCGACGAGTGGTGAGGCGTACGAGGGTGAGCTCGGGCTCGCCGCTGTTTTACAGGCCCAGGAGGGTCCGAATATGCCGAGGTCCGCGCGAAGACGGCCAGTGGTGAAGGAATTGATGAGGTGAGAGAGACTGAATGCGAGTTTGATTGCGACATAGCCTGTTGAATACGCCAGGGAGACATCGAGGCAACGGCTGAAGATATGTCTCTGGTGTGACCAATTTCGATGAACTCTTCGAGCCGTCTCTTTCTTTTTCAGCCCATGTGAAGTATTCTGCAATATTTCCTCTTGGTATGTACCATCCAAGCACTTTTAAAAAGAAAGAGCCTCAGTGTTCCTTGATCTCCCCGTACCTTGGGAGGCCGTCGAACATGCCAAAAAAGCCTTGCTGGTACGAAACTCCCTCATAGTCTCTCACACTCTCACCTGATACCAACCCCCCAGAAAGACCGCACGACACATATATGCTGCTTTATCCCCTGCATGGAAGTCTTGCGCACGGTCGACGCATTGAACGATGCCGGCTTTACAGGTCAGCTCTCTTCCCATCCTCTTCTCTAATAGTATTTATCGATCAGACATCACCATGTCCGAAACCCTCCCTCCGCCTCATTGACGTCTCGCATGTTTCGATGCTGCAGCCCGTATCCATTATAACCGAAAAACTCAAGCAGGCCGAACGGAAGAGGGAGGACAAGCGGTTGAAGCAGATCGCTGTTGGCAAATAGCAGAAGCGGAAGAGGGCCGAGGGTGATAACAATGCGGCTGCCGAAGCTTCTGCACCCCACCCACAGGATCGAGATCAGGAAGTGTACCGGGATCGTGATGAAGAGGTGGAAAAAGCGCTCGGAGCTGTGGTTATTGAGCCGGTATGTGACGACGCCTGACGAGGAAGACCGTATGGCGGATCACCGGCGTCGTCATGCGGAAGAATCGGTGGTGGTGGTGGCTATGAAGCTGGATCTTGCTCCGCTGCCGTCCACATCGATGCCCCCGCTTGGACCCGAGACTGTGATTCTGCCCACAAAGTCCTTGCAGCAGACCAAGATTAACGTGTCCAAGGCTGTCTTTAAAGTGCGAGGGCACACGTCTTGTCTTCAGCTTCGCTGCGGCCTTTTCCTGGGGATAGGACCGCGCCAGGTGTGGGAGATTTCGAAGAGGGAGGCGGGGAATGGAGATTTTGGCTATGTATGTGCACGACAGAGAAAGTCTTGTTGCTGTTATAATGTCGTTCTTGAATGAACGTCAAGAAGGGTTTTGGAACAGCACGTCTTGTGAAGGTTGGTGTGTTGAGGACAATGATAAATTACAGGATGCTATATAACACAGTACAAAATGAAGAATGCTCCAGATAGTAATAAAATCAGATATTAACTAGATGAGAAGAGATGGCTTGCTTCTCAAACATTCGTCGGCCATTCCACAACAAACTGCGCTGGCACAGTATGCTCCTGACCGTCGTCATCTTCAAATTTCAATTTATACATCATTGGTTTCGACGAGGGAGTGACCTAAACTCTCAGAATCAGTGAATAAGTCGAGGTGAAAGAATTATTATTTACCCGCCCACCAGGTTGTAGATCTTTGGGTGTCGCAATGACTTCGGCGCGGTAAAGACAACTCGTGTCGGGATAGAGCGCCAACACCGTGGAACCAGCGGCAAATTCTGGATACGAGCTTACATGTGATGGGCTGCCATGAGGAGCCTTGGTGTCTGGTAAAGGTATGAGAGATCGCAGGGTGGTGACGTAAATGCTGTATGGAGCGAAACAGAGGTTGAGTAAACTTCAGGGAACTGATGCTGGTCTCTGCCCACTTACCCAGCTTCGCCATCTTCCGGGGGCTCAGCGTCTTGTACTTCATATCTACAAAGAAAGATGGGCACACTTTCGGAATGCCACTCACACACTTACTTGTGTTTCCCAGCGTCTAGGCACCTTGTCACAAGAGCAAGTATCCAGGTATTTTCATCGTTATCGCTCGTGCCGTTGGCTGATGTGCCAGGAGGAGGGTGAAATGCTACGCTTCTGCCTTCCTGAAGCGGAGGTTGTTTCGCCAGGAGCTCGCGACGTGATTTCAAATCACGAGCAAGAGGTATGGCAGAAGAAGGGCCAACGGAGCTCCGGGCAGGGAGGGTAATTGAGACGCTAGAACGACCGTTGGCTACCGAAGCAGCAGGCACTGGAACGGGTGTGCCGGATGGAGAAAGCGCGCGAGGCCGCTTCGGTCTTTTTTCTGAGACGTCGTTAGAGAAACGCTCCCTCGCAATCAGTGGCATCTACCTTCTGAGGGAGCCGTCCGTAGGGCTATAAGGACTCCTAGCCGTTCAATCGCTGCATCAATAGCTCTAGCGAAAATTCAATGAACAAAGAATGTAATAACTTTCGAGTATTTTCATACTTGTAATCTTCCTCTGCAGCTGATTGGATATTGTGAAGTCCGTGTTGTAGTTTGTTGAAAACAACTTTTACGTCGTCCAAACCTTCGGCAGGCAGCGTATCATCCGTAGGCCATGCAGAAATCAGTCTGTTGACCCTTTCGATTGTTTCCAGGGTGGAGATGCTGGAATATTTAGTCGACAACGTGGTTAGTGACTCCGCGGCTTGTGACCAGCATTCTACTTCTGGAAAAGAGGAACTAGAATTGAAAATGAGGTCAGAAAATTCAAGCGGCCTAACCTTCAGATGACACAGGTCGCGTTTTGGTGCCTCGCCTTCTATCCATGAAATGTCGAAGGGCCGATGACCTTCACGAACATCAACTGTTCTGGACAATGATGCGGCTCGAAAGCAAGGTTGATTCGGGCGCTATTCCGACAGACATGTCACGTCAGTTTCGATCTCCGCAGTTTTGGCCAATCGCAGGTTGATTCAACTGATAGTGATATCTTAGCGACCCTTCGACGGACTCAGACAGTGCTCAGTTATACAGATTGTCTACGTTTACATTCAGGAAGGAGGAGCGGTTTGTGGCGTAACGAGATTGCGAAGGGAAATATCATACACAACTATTGACTCATCAGTCAAAGCGCGTGAAAAACAGGACTACTCTGGAAAACGTACCCTCTTCAATCTTCTTGATGTCATATTTCAAGCTATCAAACCTTCGTCGAAGGATATCATTCTTGAGATTAAGCTGCCGTAAATATTCAGCGTTTGTAGGCAAAGAGAAATTGCCGTGCTCGAACCATTGAAAATCCCACAAAGAGATCCTTCACGAAGATCGATATCCTGATGGGCTCTTGGAAATTCCCCAACGTGACCGAGTTGACAGCTAGTCGAGACTGTTTTGTAGAGTGAGTAGGACTGTCTCTGTTTCACAGGCACAAAGGTGGTCCGGATACACTTTTGCGCCGCGAATAACAGTGTCCATCACGTTCGGATTTCTACAACTCACCAGTTCGTTGACAAGGCTAATCAAGCCATGCAGGTAATCTTCGGGAGGTATAGCAAGACGATCTTTCCATTCCTCTTTTACTGTACGAGGGGTCAAGTCGCATATGGCTGCATCCATTCCGAGATGCTCACTTCCTAAGGTCTCAGCGACTTGAGACAAAGTTATCAAGGTCCCATTTGACAGGTATTCGATGAGCGCAGCGGAGTATATGGCTGTTCTGAGAGAAATTGACCACATATCCTTCCAGCGCCAGAATTGGTTCTCGGGAATGAGAGCAACTAGTTCTTTGTTTGTAACCTGACAACTGACCAAGACTGGTCGTGCGGAGTCGAGGAGAGCAGGGACTGGGCCGAAGGTACATTAGTCTCAAGAAAAAGGGCTAAGAGCGCCTCACGAGATTCTGAAGGGGTGGAATGGACCTTATTGAGCAACCCGACGACGGTGCGCGTTTTCTTGTCCAGTTCGGCGACTTGATCTTTTATTTTCTGCCAATTATTCGTCAGGAAATAGGAGGTTTGGTGGCGGTTAGAAAACAAACGTCTCTCAACTCGACATCACGATCGAGAAGGGCATTGATCTTTTCGAGATCTTGAGGGTCCATGTCGTCGTCATGAGATCGATGCCATTGGTGACACAGAAGGGTCAAAGTCACGTGTTGCTGACGACTTTTGTGACATATCGCGTTGCAAGGCTCAAGCCTCTCCAATCGCAACTCCCGCTCTAAGAAGGAACCAACCATACCAATCTTTGGAAAGGTATACCTTCATTCGCGTGGGTATTACCAACGAAAGAGCTCCGAGTCCCGCCTTCAGAAAAGCCCATGGACAATGCGTTAGGAATTCCCGACCTCCTCGCCATTCTTCGAGATGCCCCCGTTAACACAGAAAATATGTCACAGAGCATCCTCTCCCGGCTCTATCGCTACCTGATGGATATACCGAGTGGTTCGGACAATGTCCTTCATTGGTTCTGTGCCCGTGCAATGCCAGACACGGTCGAAGCTGCGACCTTCTTAATCCGGATGTTTGCCTACGAAACAGTCGAGGAGTGGCGAGGGAAGTTTCAGTCTTGTATGAGCTCTTGTGCGGCGTGCGTCCAAGGACTTGAAAGGGCAAAAGTGACCTCGAGGGCCACGTAGGTCTCCATGGCCTCTGACATCCCAAGCTTTTAACAGTTCTCTAGGTATTTCGGTGCATATTCGGATGATGTCTTGACTGCCTTTTATGCAACTTTTGAAGAATGGGAGCTCAACACAGTGCGTCAAGACCTCCGAAAGTCCGGCCTTTTGGACCAATCCTCGATGAGCCCACGAACACTTTCAGACGTCCATCCTGCAATTGTTTATCGCATGCTGTCTACCTGGACGATCTTCAAGGATCCCCTTGTTTTCTCCGCTCTCCATGCGACTCTTCCCGCTCACCATTGTGTTGAATGGCCGAAGGATCCATTGCCTCCAGGAATGTTGATCCTCCTCATGGACTCTAACACTGATGTGCGGCGCTGGGCTGAAGCCCATGCCGCGAAATCGACTGTGGTGCCTATATCAATTGATCACTTCATTGGACGGTATCCTGAAACTGTGGAGATCATTTGTCGCCAGCTTACCGATGCTTCGCTGAATGCTGCTCTACCCTTCTCCTTTGCATCTAATGACGTGGATTTATGGTCTGGATTTCGTGCTGTATTGCGTCAAATACCCATCCATATCCTCGGATCAAAGTCACGACAATACTCTGACTTTCGTGGTGTAATAACACGCCATTTGTTTGATACTGGTCCTCGTCAGTTGCTCCGCTTTTTTCTTGGGTTCTCATTTAACACATTTCCTCGATATCCGACATTGGTTAGAATTTGAAGTCGTTCTCCAATGCTTCCTGCTTCTTCTCAAACGGACGGGGAAACAATTCTGGGTCGGTGAAGGACCCGAGTTTCCCCAGGTGGTGTTTGATTCCATAAAGGAAAATAAATTCTTCCTTGAGCTTCTTCAGAATATCCATTCCTCCCAAGAGCGACCCTGGTTTCTTGCCTGGTTTTCGGAGTACTTGCACACGATTCGGGATCTCCCAGCTTATGGGGAAGTCCTTGCACGAGGAATTGACTTCTTATGTGAGGAGACACAACATGAGCGTTTTCAAAGTGTGCGCCCTTCCACTATGATTTCTGGAACGCGAGTAAGTTTATTCTGGTTCGAATATTCCGGGGCATCATCTCATGAGACTACAGGTTTTGAATACTCTGCTCCAACAATGTCGATCTGATGATGCTTTCCCTCACCGCAAGGCACTATTCAACATTTTCGATATACACGGAGAAACATTTCTGGCGGTTGCATTTGACTCCACATTCGACACTGAAGAGTGGCGGGAAGGCCGTAGTTCTGCCCGCACGCTTGTTTCGTCTATGCTCGAAATGGATTGCGACAATGTTCTCTCTACTATCATGCGGTTGACTCAACTCCTGGCTTTGGTTGAGCGCCCAGGTGGAATCACAAAGGGACGCATCAAACCACTGTCGATCAGGATGTCCACCTGGAAGAAGCTCTATTCCGTCGTCCAAACAAATGATCCAGACGGCATCGCGACTCTCCTCTCTCTGGCTGCTCGAAGCGCACATGTAGATCTCCTCATTCCGAAGCATTTTTCCGCCACATTCTCTCTCCCTCCTCAGGATGATTTCCAAGGGCCTGAAGAGGCTCTGAACGAAGCAAATCGTTCGTTGACCATATTCAAGGACGGGTTTCTTACCGCCATAAACCGATATGCCGATTTCAACGTTTCTACTGCTGCCCTTGACCTCATGAGTCGACCTTCCGTCGTAAGGAACGTTATCAAACTTCTTATGTCACCCGCCGAGGAATACCAAGATGCCGCCCAAGTCCTTGTAGGACTTGCATTCGATGTTGACGGACGCCACGAATGTCTGCGCGCAATAATGGAAAACGTTCCGAGCGAAGCATTCGACGGAATCCTCGAATATCTCGCCACATTCGTGGAATACGCACCTCTCATGCCTGAGGCGTGCAGCTTGTCGAAGTCTCTCGTTCGGTGCTTTACGGATGTCATCGATGTACTGTGTGCATCTCCCAACGGCCTTCTCCACTCCCCAGAATTTTTGAGACCTGGAGATGACAAGGGTCCTGCGGCCAAGCTCCTAAAGCTCTGGAAACTGATGACAAAGTCTCTCACAGTGATTTTCAAACGAACACCTGTTTGGGCGCCTTATTTTGACAACGAGGAGATGGTGGTCTGGATGCGAGACGCCCTGATTTTTGGCCGAGATCTGTTGGCTACATGGCGTATCATCGAGAATGCCGCCAACTCGAGAGTCCCAGAGGCCGCGCGTAATCGGGGGGAGCTTACAAGCATCGGAAAGAAAATGATAAACGGATTACAGGAAATCTTGCCCGAGTTGACTCGATGGCTTCGGCTGACGGATGAAGAGCTCCTACATCAGTCATTTTCCCTCCTGACTTCCCTCCTTGCTTGTTTCAAGGATGCTGGGATGACGCCTATTGATAATGCACTGGCTCGGTTGAGGAAGAGTATCCAAAACGCACGCCGCATGGCTACTGAGCCGAGCCAACTCAGAAGCCGCCTTGATTCAACAATGTTGCTGACATTGGAAGCAGCCATTGATGATTTCGAGGATGTTGTCGAAATTATACCCACTACCGACGTTGTGAAGGAGAGGGAATCGTCGAAATCGAAGACGGTGACGGCGAAACCCAAGGAGGGTTCTCGGGCTAAAGTTCAGTCGGCCTTGCCGCTCAAACCCAAACCGAAGGTAGCACAGAACATCCCTCCACGCCCCTCTAGCTCCTCGTCCCGTTATTTCACGGAGGCAGATCAGCAAAAAATTGATTCGGACCTTGCATTACCGGCGTTTCGCAAGCCTGGTAGAGCATCAGTTTCTGTCAAACCTTCTGCTGTGGTATCATCGTCGCGATTCAATCGTGCTGGCCCTAAATTCGAAGGACAAGTCTCAGGGAATGCACAGTCTTCGTCGAGTTCCGATGACTCTTCTAGTGAAGGCGAACATGAAGAGGAAGGCCCTACAGGTGGTTTGGCGAATTTAGCGAAACTCCAAATATCCCCCAAGATACGGAAGCCGCATCAACGGCGTCAAATCATGACCATGGACATCCCGACCCAAAAGAATCCCATGCAAGAACGTCTAAAACGTCGAGAAGAAACTCGCAACGCTGCTTATCGCCTCAACCCTGACATTTCTGGGCTCCACGCAGCCGTACTGGCATGGAACTATGAACACACAGGTTCCCATCCCCCAGGCGATAAATTGGAGCTTCTGCAGGTGCCAGATACCTTCGCACATCATGCAGAATATAAGAAGGTTTGGGAACCTTTGCTTCTCCTAGATTTGTGGGCACAGATACAGCAGGCGAAAGAAGAGACTTCGGAGGTTCTGGAATGCAAAGTCACTGGACGGCAGTTCTCCGACCAATGGATTGATCTTGATGTTTCCTTCACCGGAAGCATTAAGAAAGACTGGTATTTGTCTGATACAGACCTGATCGTTCTCAGGCATCTCGGCACAAAAAAATGTATACTTGCGAAAGCAATGAGTTTCAAATCAATACCTCATGGCCCACAGCAAGGAACACAGGCTGGTTTGCGCTGCTTTGCAAAGAATGACCCTGGCCTTCAGATGAATACCACATGGATCCTTTCTAAGGTCTTGAAGTCCGTGCTTCGTCTCTACTTTGGGAACCGTTGATCTGATCTTATTTGTTTCCATCTAGTTTGACTACTGTCCAGCGCGAGTACGCTACCCTCATATCAGTGCCTTATTATGATCTCTTCCAGAGTATCATGCAACCGCGACTCCCTGGGCTCCCGAAGATTGAACCAAAGGACATGCAAGAAACGATGGCAAACTACCGCGTGAATGAACCACAGGCAAAGGCGATATTGGGCGCCCTTAATTCTGAGGGCTTTGTTCTCATTCAAGGGTGGGCACCGTATGGGATCTATTGTATATATTCCTGACTCGATGGTTCTCCAGTCCTCCGGGTACAGGCAAAACGTCAACAATCTGCAGTCTCGTTGCGGCTTATCTGACAAGTCCAACTTCTCCCGCTCTCTTACGATCCTCCGGACCCAACGCATCCCAGAAGATCCTCCTATGTGCGCCAAGTAATGCGGCCATTGACGAAATAGCCGCTCGCGTACATACAGGCACTTTTGGTGTGAAGAAGCCCGGATCTATCAAGGTGGTCCGCATTGGCGTAAAAAACTCAGTGAATGCCAGCATTCTAGAAATTTGTCTTGATAATCTGGTCGAGGCCAAAGTCGAAAAGGACCAAGCAAACTCTGGGAAACCTGTCGATGCATCGAAGGAGATTATGGTCCTCCAAAGTGAAATTGAATCACTGAAGCTGTCAAGGATGCAGAAGGAGCAGGAGAAGGAAAACTTTCTTGACAACAATGCGCGGCAACAGGCCCTGAGCGACGAGATTTCGCAACTTCGTGCTCGCCAGACCGCCTTGGTTAGGGAACTGAATCGTAGAAGAGATCAAAATAAATCTCGCCTGCGCGATCTCGATGCCAAACGTAGGACTTATAAATTGGACGTACTGCAAGAAGCCGATGTTATCTGTGCGACCCTATCTGGAGCCGCCCTTGATCTCCTCAGCCGTTTTGAGTTCGGAATGGTAATTGTCGATGAAGCAGCCCAGGCTGTCGAACTCAGCTCATTGATTCCCCTCAAATATCGAACAACCCGTTGCGTTATGGTTGGAGATCCTCAGCAATTACCACCGACAGTCATATCACAAGAGGTAGGATTCCTGTTACTTCGTCGACATCGTAAACAAGTAACATACTCTTGTGACAGGCTTGCCGCTATCATTATAACGAATCACTCTTTGTCCGTCTCCAGAAGCACCAGCCTGATGCAGTCCATCTCTTGAGGTACACTGTTCTCTTGTATAACCTTGGAGCAGAACTCACCCGCCCACAGTATACAATACCGCATGCATCCAGAAATCAGCTGTCTCCCAAGTCGAGTATTCTATCAGGGACGACTGCAAGACGGTCCAGCGATGGATGTGAAGACCAAACAACCTTGGCATTCTCACCCCAAGTTTGGAACATATCGGTTTTTCAACGTACACCAAGGATTGGAAGAATCAGGCGTCCGATCGAGCTTAAAGAATGTAGCAGAGTGTCAAGTTGCAGTAGCTCTATACTCACGACTCGTTCAAGAGTTCCGAAATATCGACTTCAACTATCGTATTGGTATTGTGTCCATGTATAGGGCACAAATCGTAGAATTGCGCCGACAATTTCAACAACGATTTGGCCCGCAAATCGTAGACATTGTGGATTTCAACACCGTGGATGGCTTTCAGGGCCAGGAAAAGGATGTCATTATTCTCTCCTGCGTTCGGTCAGGCCCTGGCCTGCACTCCATTGGATTCCTGTCCGGTACGCCCCAAAATGATTCTACACATCTTTCCGGACCTTTATATGTCTCTACACAGACTATCGGCGGATGAATGTTGCCCTTACTAGGGCAAAATCGTCCTTGTTCATCCTCGGCAACGCCCCAACCCTGGAAAGAAGCGACAAAACCTGGAAAGACATAATTGCTGATGCCCGGTCAAGGTCTTCATTACTCAACGTGAGATAGGTGACTTTTGACTTTCGAGCATCCCTTATGCTTCCTTCATTTTAGACCGACGTCGCCTATTTCACCAGTCCGATCTCAGCGTCAATACCCGCCTCACCAGTTCAAACAACTGTTCGAACCAAAGTTGTTACTGTCGTCCCTTCTTTATCCATACCTGAAGACTTGGTAACGCCGCGTGATTTTAAGCCTCTAGCACGAATGGTTGGACAATCGAAACCGCCTGACCCAATCGATGGGCTTTCAAAGCCTATGGACTCGGACGTGATTGGGGATGGACCTCTCTTGAGCCTCAAGCGTCCCGCCGAAAGGGAGGAGTCCCCAGCCCAAGCCCAGCCAGGCCCTCCCAAGCCTCGAATACCCCCTGCGAAACGACCCAAACAAACAAGCATCTTCATCCCGAAATCGAATAAGAAGGTAAAACAGACTTCACCTCCGTGGGTTGATATATTTCAACCGGTTTTTAGCGACCTCCGGATGATAATATGGGTTCAGCTAGCAACAGACGAAAGTTGTCCTGATCGCCGCAACCACCATCTGCTTGGACTCGTCACCTCAAAGCGTAACCAGTGAAGCCTCGGGACAACAACGATCTTTTGCATAATTTCCGTTGCTAAACATCGTAATAAAACATAATTCGCAGTTCCATTCAGGTGTAGATTCCCTCGAGTGTAAAAGGGAGAGAATGCGAGGAGCCTGAGGAAGAGTCCTCCTGGATTTGACACTGCAGATCTTTGGCGAGGCGTTATTGGAAATAGTAAAACCTTCGATATCAACATATCTTCTTCTCATGCTCGGGACGGGGCAGCTATGGAACAACCCATTACACCTTGGCAGGACGACGCTCAAGGAGTCACTCGATGCCCGTCTTGCAAGTAAGTGAAGGCCTCAGTCTTCAGATCACCTCACTAGACTGCATTTCCGGAGACGTCCAGTGCGGTCCATAATTGCTTCAAAGGCCAGAGAGCCAAGCGCTGAGCCCGATGATCGGGCGCCGCGGCAGGCCGCTTGCAAACTGCTTAGGCAGTGTAAGACTGGGATCTATGCTTCTGATGATTCGATGTGGGCATCTTAGTGCAATCCCTGACGGAGACATCCAGTGCCATTCATAATTAATTGCTTCGAAGGCCAGAGAGAAGATAGCCCAAGGTGCGCGAGTGTCACTGCGCGGACACACGAAGTCCTCCATGGGCTAGGGATATCCGTATCGGGAGAGGCGCCGCTCCCTGCTGACGTTCAACAGGAGGTGTTGAGGCCCGAGGGCCCTCTGAGAGACAGAGAAGGCGGAGTCGGCTAGGGAGCTGATGGCCATTGAAAAACAGGACATGGCATTGTCGAGAACGCGACGCACACACATGCACACCGCACATCATGAAGCCGGAGACGAGATTCTTCGATGAGTGGCCGCTAAAGCCAACGATAACGCTCCGTGCCAACCGTCGCCTTTCCCTCGACACCAACACCATCCTTCGATGTCAGTGACTTCAAGTTATCCATGGCCAGCCATGACCGTTGGCCGCCGGCTTGATTAGATTAATATCATTAGCAAGTGGGCGTCGTGAGGCGTCGTGGACTGTCACGAAATGGGTGCACATATGGAATCGGGCAGGCTGTTTTTGTTTTTGTTTTGATGTCCCTCCGCGTTGTTGAGAGCGTTTTCTTCTTTACCTGACCTTCCCTGCCTTTCCCTGCCAGCACCTGTACTGCTTGACGGGTCCCAACGGACCTGTTGTGCCCCTGAGTGCCCTTCAAACGCTCATGCGGCAGCATTACGCAGTGTCTTTGTATTTCTTCGGATACAGTCCCCCAAATTTTTGCATTTCCGAAGCATAACCCACCCGATCGCAAGGACCCTTTAGGGCCTCCATGTCTGAACGTGGATCCGGCTGTTGGCCAATTCTGGCCCAAACTTGTTCGAACTCGTCTGCTGTAAAATCAAAGTCAAGAAAATTGCGGTGGTAATACTAGTTGAGTGGGCCGCTGCTCCGCACGGCAGGTCCAAGTTCTAAAGTTCGTTTAATTAGGCTAACGAATAGACCGGTGACCGTTCCCTCGTACTCGTGCCAGGGCCTCGTAGAGGGACCAGTAAAGCTGAGTTTAAATTGACATAGCACGACAACATGATCGAGAAAGTGCCAAAAATAGCACCGGAATGATCCTATCTACCTTTTTGAGTATATATCCTACCGGAGCTAAGTCACGTTGCACTGTTTACCGTCCTCTCTGAGTCTCTGCCTCTATGGATAATGCCACTCCCAGTCTGCCTGCTATTCTTGAGAATACAAGATCTCTAGACTCCTCTGCGCTTAACAAGCTATTCGAAACTACGATTCCACAGTCAAGGACACCTTTTGAGTACCTTGAACAATTGGACGAGAAGGACAGGCTTACTGCGCGTCGTGCATGCCCCCTTTCATGGTTCGCAACTGGGGAAATACAAGTTCCACGGGAGATAGTACAGCTTCCTTCATGCCTTGCGACATTCAACAGCAAGGACTCACTTCTTTATGCCGGAACAGGAAGTGGCAAGACACTTCCGATCGCCCTCAATCTGTTACTTGAGGACCCTGCAAAGAAACTCATAACGCTCACGATCTCACCTCTGAAGCGGCTTCAAATTACTCAAGTATACTACAAATCGACATCTGGAGATTCGGGTCCAAAGCCATGCACCCAGAACCGAAAGGGACCTCAGTGTAATCAGACGGAGTCGACATGGTGTGGTGGGATGAAACCAAAATATATTACCCATCGCGGCGAACGCAACGGAACGAACGCGACAGGTCGACGCGACCATTGACGAGATTGCGCACTGACAGTGCTCATTCAACGAACTTGGTGCCTGTAACGTGACTTTGTTCCGGTATGATATATACTCAAAAAGGTTGCCACGTGAATTTAAACTCAGCTTCTCCAGTCCCTCTACGAGGGATCGCCGCTTGCTCATCCCGAGTATGAGGTGATGAGAAATGGTAGACCGGTGACCGTTCCCTCTATGAAGCGAGCCTCGATAGAGGGACCGGGAAAGCTGAGTTTGAATTGACGTGCTATGCAATTTCATCAGAAATGGGATAAAGATAGCACTCGGATCAACGGCTTGCCTTATATAGTAACTCCCAATTGGGACATTAGTGAGCTCGACGACAGCACGAATGCAACGCGAACGTCTTCCTTCAATCCTTGTCCTCCATGGAAGCTGGCAGTCCCCATCTCGAGGAGACTCTTCGGAACATAAGAAAGCTACCTCCGGATTCTCTTGATGCAAGATTTACGACAACTATCCCTGAGGAACGAATACCGACAACATACATCCAGCAACTCAATGCTGCCGACAGAACAACGGTCCAACGGGCTTGCCTCCTGGCCTGGGCAGTTACTGGTGGAACTCAGGTGCCTCGAGAGCCACAACTACGGGTACTTCTGGCAATCCATCATGGGATTGACTGTCTATTCTACGCGGGAACAGGATCTGGAAAGACTTTGCCTATTGCACTACTTCTGCTACTCGACGATCCGGAAAATGGCTATGTCTCTTTGACAATCTCACCATTGAAGCGATTGCAGGTTACTCAAGTTAGTGGTTCTCCATCCTTTATCACGAAATTACAAATAGTTCTCTCCTTATGTTCTCTTTAGGCCGAAGACTTCAACGGACGATATCATATCCCGACAGTCGCAATCAATGCGTCAACCGGTGCTTGAAGCTTGAAAAAGCCTTGGTAATGTGTTGGAGGTTCACGAGACATAGCGAGAACTTGTTGTTATGGAAAGTACAAATTGGACACGGACGAGCAAGAGAAAGCGGGACACGTCGCGGCGCGGACCACTTACATCCCGATTGGGACATACTATATTAGGGAAATACGATCATTCCGGACCTATCTTTAGCTCACTTCCCATCAAATTGCATAGCACGTCAATTCAAACCCAACTTCACCAGGCCCTCTATCGAGGTCTGCCTCATAGAGGGCATGGTCACCAGGCTAGAGAAATGGAGGTGTGCAGGTAGACGAGAGTGTGCTTAGTAATGCAACTGGATATGGTAAGTAGTGATCCGGGGGCAAGAATGTGTTATATTCCAGGTGATCCGGGCTCTCTTATATACTGATTGACTGATCGTCTGTACAGTATTACATCATGCCTATATTGGCATCCTCGGCTTGCCTATGGGCAAACCTTGTTTCCTAACACAAGGGAGTGGTCACGAGTCTAGCTAACGAACTATATGACTAGACCGGTGACCGTTCCCTCTTAGTATGAGGCAAGCCTCGATGGGACCAGTAAAGCTGAGTTTGAATTGACATATCATGCAACTCCTCTAAGAATAGCCTGCCGGATCACCGGCCTTCCTTTTTTGGTTCATCCGAAAAGGCAATTAGCTTGAGCATTGCCTCGTCCGCGACGTCGTTCGCCTACTATTCGACCATATCATACCGTTATGCCTCGTAGACCGAAAGGACCCAATAAAAGTTTCTTCAGACTTGAAGATCCCGGTGAAATCCATGCCGGGGAAGCTCCTTCAGCACCAAATCCGAACAGACCTGACGTGACGAAACCTTCGGTTCACTCATCGCTCAGGTGGGATAGTCGCAGTGAATTCTGCCTGGAGATCACCGAGAGAGAGTTTTCTGATACTCTGAAGTGATTGGCACAGTGTAATGACCTCAAACAACTCACGACGGTGGACAAGAAGCACCTTCTCGCCGTCGTTGATGGCGTCCTCAAGCTAATTGCCTTTTTTGGATGAAACGAAAAGGCAAGCCGGTGATCCGGCAGGCTATTCTTAGAAATTTTCAAGGAAGCTCGACACGTCAATTCAAACTCAGCTTTACCAGGCCCTCTATCGAGGCTTGGGCCTGGTCACGAGGCTACGATATGACTGCGTGGTGTAGCCTCAACATTGTGCCGGCTGTGTCGGACGGCGAAATGCGATAAAATAAAACATAAAAATGCCTAAAAGCATTTGTCCCTGCGTAATCCATCCGTACTTACTCGTCTATCCATATGTTTGTGTCCATCCCCTAACGTTTGTCCAACCTGCCCGTGCCTGTGCATTTCGTGCTCGCGCGTCCGTCTATTTCAATCAGCATATCCCTGCCCGGGTGTTTCGTACTCATACATCCATCCCCGCATCCCATCGGTCCATTACCCCATACTTTCATCCTCGGTCATCCCGCTTATCCGTCCCATCCCTGTTTGTTCATCCTAGCCAGTCTGTCATCTGTGGGCACTCATTGGGATTCCGGACAAATTTTTGGAATTCGGCGGGGGCCGGCGTCGATTTGGACAGGTTTGGGCAGTTTAGTTGCGGACAAGGTCCCCGGGTTTGGGAGATGTCATGGGTCCTGTCGGATTATGTACGTGAAAACCGTCAGGGACATAATGACAGGCAAGTCGTGGTTGTGTATTGGGTGTTGCAGGGGTAGTCGCTTCCGATGGTCGTGGTCCACGTGGCCAAGGGAGAAGGATGGAGACTTTTGCTACCGAAATTGCCATGTTCAGTCGTAGGCCAGGATCGTCCGCTGCCACATCAATGAAACAACTGAATTCCAGTGGGAAATTCAAGTTGAGGGTGCCAAAGAGGCGCCTGACCAGGGTAAGTTGGACGAGAGAGTCCATCGATTTGGCGAGCTAGGAACCTAGGTCGTGACGTTCGCGAGTCATGAAAGACAAGAATGAGCCCATGCCGTTTAGGTCATGTGTTTACATTCAGTCATCTCACCGAACCGACTCAGGCATGAAGCTCTGACTCATCACCTTCCGCAGGCCATTATTTTCGGGACGGTTGCATTGGTGGTAGGGAAAAACGGTCGCGAGAACGAAACAAAAACACTTCGCCGACGATCCTCCGCTAGAGGAGTGAGGCGAGATTCGACTGCACCCAAATACGTATATAAGTATGCCGCACCGGTTTTATTAAAAATTGGATGAGACCTGCTGGGATTTCCCGTGAGTGGTATATATCGACCCAGGTTCAATTCTTGACATAATATCGCACCATGTACTTCAACCGCACTCTTCTCTTCTCCATCGCTCTCTGCGTTGCTACCGCCTTCGCGTCTGCAGACCCGTTGGAAGCGCGCACCTTGGAAGGACGCAAAGCCTGCATTAAGAAGAATGGACCCTGCGTATTGACCCGTCAATGTTGCAAAATTTTAAAATGCGTCAATATGGGCGAAACAAACAAACAACAGAAGAAAAAGTACGTCGTGTGCCAGCGCCTCGCGATGATCGCAAGCTGATTCTCTGCTCTTCTATAGGCTCAATTTACTATGCACTTGAACGTTGATCAACTTGGTCCATCGGCCCTGTACTTATGCTGGTAAGCGGAGAGCGGGCGATCCATGATTGGGAACACTCACGACCCTGATCACAGGTCACAACATTATTGTCAAGCCCTTCGTGGCTCCACCCTGGACCACTTTATCTAGAGCTGTTCCATCACACGCTGCAGGCCGTTTTCAACCTGCTTGTTTGCCACGCGAAGCATCCTGCGACTGATTATGATGTGTACAATCTTGTCCTACGAAGACTCCGCTTTTATTGCAGGTAATTCCCAGCCCCAATCGCGGAATTGTCATCATATCGCCCGACATATTCTTTGTGGGCTGTGAGAAGGAACACAACAACGGTGTGCCAAAAGTAGCCAACCATCTCGGGTTTACGACTGTGATTCCTTCAACGTGCTTCCAGTATGATATAGATGGAACGTGAGTGGCAGGTATGTAGCTCACCTTTTAGCCATACATGTGCCGTTCGGGAAAACGTCGCTGAAAACAACGTATTCTGGCGGCGCTGAATTGGCATGAAAACATCCCGATTGCTCTATGGGGTATTCCGTTCGACGTGGCGTGTTGTTCCCCAGAGCATGACGGAGCGATCCGATCTTTCCGAATGGCGACTTGATCGATAAACCCCGCCGTCAAGAGTTGACGAAGAACCTTAAGCTGGATTACACTTAAATTAGTATCCGAATGAGCTATCCAGAATACAATACCTGAGGTTGGTTCGGAGGAAGGAGACTGGAAACAAAACCTACATCTACTCCCGGGAAATTGCTTTGCACAATATTGCTGATCTGAGCATGCAATTTGTGTATTTCTTCCATGGCCTAGCCAGAGGTTACAACAAATATTATACTGATATAACATTGAGAACGCACCTTGTGTTGTACAAAATGTTCTGCACAGAATTTATGACCACCACCGGCATATTCGTACGCGCCGACAACAGATAACACTTTATATTCTATCGCTGGTGAACTGCCCAAGAGATGCATGAACCTGAAAGCACAATCACATTAGTGCATAGACTGACTAGGAAACGAGGCATCTTCACATTTTGTGGGTCAAAATTTAAGGCCTTTCTGCACAAACATTGATCTTAGCAGCCTGTGTGAGAGCCTGTGCAGGAAATATGGGATCAAACCCGTTGCCAGCCAAATTCAAGCCGATCGGGATTGAAACCGCAGGGGTTGGGCGAATTTGGGGGGCAACGGGATGGCAACGGGATTGATTCCGGAGATCCCGTACAGGCCTGACTTTTTAGATGGGCGAGTTCCTCGTCTACACCTTGGTTGGCTTCGGTTTCTGCCAAGTCCCCCTTCGTGCAAAAACGAGGTCACCAACAGAGAAGGTCGCCACAATGTTGTTGACCGTTAACGAGCATCCTCGAGAACCGAGGGGACAGAGAGCCATATTCCCAGCGCAGTAATTTGAACCCCCAACCAAACTCGACCCAACCATCCCCGGACTACAAAGAGCGCCGAGGTGAGTGAGAATTTTCTCGGCTTGGTGAAGTGCCGATCAGTCCGGCGGCGTAGGGAAAGGGAAGTTGACGACAGGGTCGATATGCATACTCTTCATCTGGAGTACGGACGCCTTCGATGGGCATCCTTCGTATTTCGGGAAGAGAGAATGAATCAAACTGGTGTTCAAATACCGCCGAGGAATAGAGTCTGTAGCAATGACCCACGACCCGCTCGCTGAGCTGCTGATGCTTTGGATATCCAGATGACCAGAAATGCTTGGATACCATTTTGACATCATAGCGACGCTGAACTCCCTTTAAGCCCACCATTCCAAGGCAGAACATAGGACATGCTCACCTCTTTTGCTCTGCCACAATCAACAACATATCGGATACAAGGAATCGTGAGGAACGTCTCGGCAACATTTGTCGCAACAACGACTAGGCGTGATCCCGGTGGAGGAGGCTCAAAAACGCATACTTGTTTCTCACTCGGTAGGAAAGAACACAGCGGAACAACAGGCATCGGAGCTTTAGGCGGAAATGAGAGAGAGATGTATTTAGCCAGGAATTTGAATTAGACACACTATCAAAACTGATGCCCAGGCTCGCTCGTCATCGATGTCCAAGGCCTCAGGGCCTTTGTCGTCCATGTTCTCGTCCACATCAAAAGCCAGATCATCTGGGTGATCATGTCCGAGATTCATGACCTCCGCCTCTACATCCGCTATAGTAGGTTAAGGTCAGAAATAATCATCCAAAGCTAAGTAACTCGACTGACCTCTGGCGGAGCCGACATTATGAACTTCCGTTTCATCGGTAATTTGTTCACTTGGCTTGTTCAAACCCTTCTTCCTCTCGATGGTCTTCGCCCAAACTTCCCATCTAACTTTCAGCAGACGCCATTCTAGCCAGTGAGAAAAATCAAGATTCCATCAGGCAGAAGGCGTATATGAATCTTGACTTCTTAATGGCTTCCGTCACGTAGTCAGGAGACGTGCGACGACTAAAATGGACAGCGGCAGGATGTTGTCGAGCAGTAACATTGATAGCCGGTGGAGGAGAAGCGAACAAGGTATGATTATCCGCAAAATCACTGACTCTGGAGAGCCACAGACATGAAGCGTGAACGCTGCAAGAAAAGATCAACTCTAGACACATCTTATGACAAGGATTGCTCACTTTCGCGCCGTCTTTGCGTCCCTTCCACATGCTCTCAGTTTCAGCACGCGGCTGAGAACACCAATCAAAATATCCGTGTTTATGCTCCTCTCATGCGCCTCGTCGACGATGATGACCGAGTACTTTGTGAGCAAAAAAATCTGTCGTGAGTTCTCTCAGAAGCACACCATCGGTCATGAACTTGGTAGATGTCGATAGAGACACGGTGGCGTCATATCGAATCTGAAAGGATATACGCGATGATGTTAGAGAAAGTTCGTGAGCCACGCGCGCCTCCATGGATATTGCAGCAGCACGACGCGGTTGCGCGACGCCGATCATGCCAGGGTTGTCTATAATATCATCGTCGTTCATAATCTGGCAGAGCACGAAATGAAAACTCACCACTCCCAGGAGTGCCAAAACCAGCTTCATAAAGAAACCGAGGAATCTGGGTCGTTTTCCCTACCAGTCTCGCCATAGATTATGACTACAGGGTTTAACAAGATCGCTTCCATGATAAGCTGCTCTTCATGAGAAGGAGGATTCTGGCTTGCTCGACACCCTGCGGTCTCTTGACCAAGACTGTCCTGGTTTGATGAGCTGATGCTTCCTCTTTATGCCCCAGACCGCGCATACGTTGTATCGGGGAACTCCAGAGTTTCATCTGAGGGACCGCGCATTTCCCCTACCTGCGAGGGATTTGCCAATTTTCTCTTCTTTTCTGGCGAAGATGAAGCATTTTCAGATGATATAATTACTAGCATCGATTGCTGAAGGGAGGTCATGACCTTTGGCTACCTCGCCTTCAGACGAGTAGTCAGAACTGTCAAAGGAGTGGTCCGAATCTTCGTCTTCCGCAACTGCCACAAGTTTCCTTGCATCGTTCCAACTCTTGAGAAAAATCTAGAACGTAAAAGTAAAACAAATATTGCCAGATACTATTAGCAACACGAACTTTTTCCCTCTTCCTCTCCCGAACTTTTGGCACTATTAGAGTTCCATCGGCATTACGCTGTGGAGCGCTAAGCGGTGCTGAGACTACGGGTTGGTAATTGACGACCACAGGCGCATGTTTCACTCCAGAAGGCCCCGAGTGCGGACCAATGCCCTCGCTCCTGTTAACAAGGAGCCTGGACGAGTCGGTAGCTTCTAAAAAATGACCGTCGTCATCGGCGTGTGTAACGGCGTAAGAATCGTCATGACGCTTTCGTTTTCCGCTCGACCGTCCATTGCGCGACGAACTTGCTGGTCTTAATGCCTATCTAAATGCTCCTGGTGAGTCGCAGCCTGTGTCTGACTAAACCATAGAGTCAGAGTCAGACGCAACACGAAGTGACGGCACCGCTCACGCCAGTTTCTCGAAGAGAAGAACCCGGTCCTCCTTTTTAATCTTTTTATCCTGCGAATAAATGAAAATGTAGGACAAAGGAAGGTAAAAACGTACGAGGTACTTTTCTTGCAACCTCTGTTTCTTCTCAATGTTCCATTTCGAATCAGATTGGGCTGCAAGCTGCACGATTAACCGATGTCATACCTCCTCTCTTTCTCTGCGCTCCGCGTCCTTCCACTCCTTGGTTTTCGGTAAGAGAACACTTGCATTGGGATCAGACTCTGGTTCTCCTTCTTCTCTCTGCGCTCGCCTCCGCATTACCTTGATTTTTTTTTGGAGGCAGGCGTTATCCCGAACAAAGCTGCCACTGTCACAATGTGACCTGATCTCATTCGAACTCCGCGGCCGCCAGATGTCAATGTGAACATTGTGAAAACGCTCAGGAGGAGAATCAGAATTTCCTGGTTAACAATCCGAGGACTTCTGCGGCATCCCAGCGCGATCGAGAAATAGAAAGGTGCGCTGCTTATCGTTCTTACCTTACACTCCCTTCCCTCACAATGGCCGCGATAGCGAACGGCGTCGGGACACACCCACAAGGTACGCCTACCCAGAGCTGCCACTCGGGATGCGGCAGAAGACCGCTCAACTGGAGGAGCATGTGGCAGAGGAGATGGTTAACTATGAATTGGTTGCGACGAAAGCGGAGATTTTGAAGAAACTTTTCCCCCCTAAACTTCACCCTGAATCAATTTTCGATAGACTGCGCGCTAATTCCTCCGGCGACCCTTATGACACTGTGCGCTGTGAATGGAAGGCCATACCGAAGGCACCCGATAACGAGGCTCTCCTCTACGATCCATTTGTGAAGCTAGCGAGGGAGATTCAAAGGACGAATGAAGTTAAGGAGTACCTCGAACAGCGAAAAGAAGATGCCAAAGCAGGCAGGGATGTCCCCGTTCGAGGGGTGTGGGTTAATTGCTCCGCAAAGTCACCCAAATCCCCGCGGGAGGAGACCCCTTTGACCCGTCCCGATCTAGGTTTGTTCACTGGGACAATGAAACTGTAGCGCTGGAAGAACTCGTAGCAAAAGTTGAGCGGATTCTCGAATCAAAGATGAAACTAGGAAAGAAAGTCGAAGGGGAAGAAAAAGCCCTTGCGGCCAGCGTGAAGGACAGGGATGAAGAGGTATTTCGGTGCCGACTGACCCCTTTGACGAATACTTACCATCACCGTTCTTCAGTTGAACACACTCGCATTGTTCTGGAGGCAGTTTCACGTACCAGCGGAGGTTAAGCTGAATGGCCAACCACACACCCAACGCGCGGCCAAGATTCAAGTCTTTAAATACTTAAAACAAGTTCTTACAGAACAACTTGATCGTCGCTTCGTGATTGGGTTGACCCTCTGTGGCCACTTGTTAAACGTCTACTTATGTGACAGATCCGGCATCCTCGGCATGGATTCTGCTATTGATATCCACTCTGTGAGTACTCTCTGGTGTTCCTAATGCCAATGACATCGAAATTGATCTTTACCATAGGAACCTTTAGAATTCATACAGATCATGGCCGGCCTCAGCACCCTCGATTCGGCTATGCTAGGATGGGATCCTTCAATGAAAATCTACGATCCTAAAACACGAGCAGTCTGTTGTTCGCACACCCCAGGTCTAGATATGAAGCTTTTTGGAAAAGACCGGTTTAGCACCTGTTTTGCAATTAACTTTCCCGATGAAAATGGCCAGACCCAACGGTTTGTGACTTTACATGCCATTTCCGTCGTAGGTTCAAAAATGTTGTTCGGGACGGCAACGTTGGTTTGGGAGGTGGCGAAAGAAAAAGACCTACGGAATGGGAAGCAAATAGTAAGTCTCCCTCTGATCCCTATATCACCAATTGACGAATAACACTCTGAACAGCTTTATGTATACAAACGGTACTGGAGGCCATATTCCCCCGATCCAACAGAAAGCCATTCGAACTCGCTCAAGTCAGAAGGCGAACTTTATGAGCTTTTAGACAATCCCAAGGAGCGTATGTCCTCACATGGGGACCTCTTCATCGGCGTCGCAGGTGTCGCCGATTCTACCGCTGAGTATATCCGACGTGATATCGTTGGATACCCACTCCAGGTGGGGAAGCATGGCGCTGCACCCACACAACGTTCCGAACATGATACAGATCCGCGTGCTATTTACTCTGATATTAACGCCGCCGAGCCAAGCAAGAACCGTGGGTTTCAATCCCGCGTGCACAGCTTCATCCTGATGCCTTGGGTCGGGCATAGCATCCATAATTTCAGTGATTTAACAGAGCTCGTGAGAGTTTTACGCGATGTCATGAACGGTGAGGTGTTTCTTATTTTTTGTGTTCCCTTTTGTTTCATTCAGGCAAGCTGTTCAGATTACGCAGAATTTTATAGCAAAGGGATCGTTCACCGTGCGACATAAGTATCGCAAATCTCATCATCGTTCATTAAGATGGTGAGGAACAGCCAACCTGAGGACGCTTGATTGATTTGGATCATTCCAAACGCACCGAAGACCAGGTTCAGGTCAAGAAGCACAACATCGAAGGTTTGCACCTCTTAGAACAACTCATTACCTCTGAGTTCAACGTCGACGCAGATGTGGCCCAAATGGCTATAAGAGCAGTCGGTAGAAGATTGGCATCGATCTACGTCAACGATGTCCTTGAAAGCTACCGTGATCTGCTACCTGCCCGACATCAAGGAAAAAATTATGGCATTCGTGACCTCGATTGGTCGTATGATGTATGTGATCAGTCTCACCGTACCCAGTATTACCTAGAATTACGATTCTTCTTTTTAGACGAGCCGAAGCCGACCCACGTTTCGGAACCATATACCCCAAAGTTAACAAAAGACTGTGCGTGGCCTAGTCACAACAGTCTCATTACAAGGCCATATATTGACTTACAGGGGACAAGAATGTTCATTAGGCGGCCCGTGACTAGTACTGAGGTCGCAAAGGGCACCTTCCATTCGTCCTACCGGCGCCTTGCCATGGACCCACTAGAGTATTTTGTTTGGGAGGAGGATTCGGACATCGACCCCTACAAGCAGTACCAGGACCACCATCCGTCGAACACATCACTTTTTCATGATGCCATCCACGACATTGAATCCCTTTTCTGGGTGATCGTGTATCTCGCTCTGATCCGCAAAGGCCCCGGCGAAGACGCAGTGCGCGATGAACTCATCCAAGTAGGAACTCCAGTGACTAATCTTGTCATTGGTTTATTCCATGCAAACGGTTTATTCGAGCGTAAAGCTGATGTGATCTTCATGTCAATGCAGCTCGAAAGAGAAATCTTGCCGCATTTCCACCCCTTCTTTGAACCCCTCAAGCCTATGGTTCTAGCGATTCGGAGGAAGTTAGCCCTTGGCTACCGCTTTCGTGCATACGAGTATCACAACATCGTGGAGTATATTCTTGCAATCCTCAACAAGACTCTGGATGATTTCACTAAACATCCTCCAAATGCTGGAGAGGCCAACAAGGAGCAAGCGGCAAAAGAGTTGAACCGTCGTCAACATTACATCCAAAACCGATTTGCACCATTCAAGAGGACGACCCCAAATCCACCTGTGGCTCGCCTAAATCCACCGCAGATGTCACTGAAGGATTCAATGCGCAAGAGACCTCTTGATGGGGGTGAAGGGTCATCGGCGAAGCGGACTAAGCAGAAATAGCTGTTCAAAAAGGATGCCATTCATGGGAGAGGGAAGGCAACTTGTTGTTTGAAATTAGTGATGCACCGCTCCACAGCCTCGACATCATTCCTTTAGTCGTCACATACATTGGCTGAGTGTAAGGAATACCTAGTTTCCAAAACTTGTATCATGATCCGTCCATATGCCTTCACATAATTAGTGTCAAATTTACGATCCCACTTTTCTGCAATCGGAGCAGATGCGAGGGTCACGCAATTGACGCGTCAAACGTGCAACATCCTGCCATGTCATTGCTCAGGTCACTAAAGTTCGGCACCAGGCCGAGCTTGCAGCCTTTGAGGTCGATGTCCAACACAAGATTCCGAGGACGGGCGACTTTCGCCCGTCCTGGTTTCATAAGCTGGGTCGGGTTCTCTCGTGGACGCTGATACCATGTATGTGAACCATTTCTTTACACATCCCCCTCGCGATTCTTTTTCTTTGGGGGGGGGTAGACGCTTGATTCTACGGAACATTCGTTTATGATGTTGGAGAGCGCGACCACGTTTTTCGGTCAGTGAGTTGTTTTGTATCCTTCATGCTCATGCAGTTCTTCTAACCGTTCTTTCCAAGCCGTGTTCATTGTTCGACAGGCAAAAGGCAGCTTTTTTCACGCTTTCTCTTGATGAGAGGAAGATCATGGAGGTGGAGCCAACCACCTCGTCGAAAGGTCCTAAATTGCGAAGTCCTCTACAATAATGGTGACTTGCATTTCCTCGCCTGTGAGATGGCTCCTGGCCGGCAAATTCCATCGCCCGGAAGGACCCACCCAATCGCGACTGGCCTTTCAAGGAAAGCATTCTGTTCGAGAAACAGAATTGTGGAAGGGTACAAATAGGGAGTGCGTATACACATTTGAACCTTTGTCTGGACTATTATTTCTGCGTAAATTCGAAACAGCGGAACGGCTAGTCTCTTAACCTCGGAAAGCTGTGGTAGAGCTGGACGAGATGGCGCGGGCCTGACTTCGATCACTTGGGATCCGGAGTCGACGAGCGAGCGCTTATCTACCCGCCAATAACAGGATCCGTATAACGACGGATCCAAGCTTTAGCGATCTCAGATGTTGACAGCGAGCTGTGCGATGAGGGTACAATGTCGAATATGATTGTTATTCCACTTCTGTCTATTCGGATATACTTGGTGAGATTGGATGTAATTACGGAGCAAGTCTCTCGATTTTCCACTGAGGATTATCGTCCGAAGAACCATCTATGCGGAGATAGCGAACGCGGTCATGCAGTCGAGAGGGTTTTCCGCTCCAGAATTCGATCTCCCTGATGGAATGGTGAGGACAAGAATCGGAGGAAAGACAGAGATACGGACTGTGGAATCACTCTCCATCCACCCCAGAATTCGGGAAGAGGGACGTCGTAGGGGTCTCCACTCTGCACCCCGAAGCGGTGCTCGACCTCGTGCAACCGATCGCGCACTTCATCCTCTCCGACGACGCTGCTCTGTCGACTTGCCCATGCTCCGAGCTTGCTCCCCAACGGCCGGCTATGGAAATACTCGCTGCTCTCCTGTTCTGAGATCTTCTCGACCTTTCCGACGACTCGGATGGAGCGATGGACCTCGCGCCAGTAAAAGGAGAGAGCGGCGTGGGGGTTGGCGAGGAGCTCTTGTGACTTTCTGGAGGTATAGTTTGTGAAAAAGACGAAGCCACGGGTATCGAGCTGCTTGAAGAGGACCATGCGTACGGAAGGGATGCCGTTGGGGGTGGCCGTTGCGAGCGAGAGGGCTTCTGGTTCTAGGACATGATCGCTCTCGACGGCTTGCTTGAACCAGGCACGGAATTGGTCGAGTGGGTTGGGGGCGACGGTGTGGGGAGAGAGATGGTCTGTGGTGATGTACTGGCGATGGGGAAGTACTTTGAGCTGGGTTGGAGATTGGGCGAGTTCAAGGTCCATGAGGGGCGGAGTAGACCCGGCTCGTCCACTGTCCAGACACATGACATCTCCACCATCTCGAGGTGAACGCGGATTCCAGAGGTAGGGAGCGCCAGAGCGCTTCCCGAGGCCACTGGCTGTGGAAAATCGAGTCAATCCCCTTGTGAAAGCTACCATTCGAGTTCTACAAAGTTACAAGCAGACCCTGTTCATCGAATTGCAATTGAAGAACCACTGCATCTTTCTGCCTCCTTTCGGCACGTCGCAGAAATTATTACAACAAAACTCCTCACCTTGTGCTTTTTATGCATGGGCCAACTCACTCCATCCCTATTTGATTGGCGCAAAATCATCAATCGGGCATCCCTTCACTGATTTCCAGGCGGTGCCGACTGCACAATACCATCTTCCATATCACAAAGGTGATCCCTTTTATCGTGGGACCACCATTCGCAAACGATTGCGGACCCTGGACACAAATACTTACACCTCCTGTATGTGTGTAATGCCGAAATCATTATGAGTCATGTTGTTATCGTCGAGCTACCGCCGCTCGTTGATATTCAGCGCCTGGTTCACAAGGGTCTCTGGTCGAACCTGATACCAATCATCCTTCTACACGTTAGGGGCCGTCGACAGTTAGACAGAACAGAGCAGGGCCAACTTACGACAAGGTGAGTCTGTGTGCACATTGTCATCATTCGAGCTGGCTAAATCATCGCGTAACAGGGACAAGTACGTTGTTATGAGATTCCTCAGCAAGCAAGCAATCAAGGCTGTTCCTAGACCTGACATTCGTCTTTCTATCAGCACCACCTGCCAGATACGCCAGATCCAGAAGCCGCCCTATACTCGTCCGGACTTGGATACGATTCCTCGGCGGCTCTCTCCTTCTCAAGTTGACCACTATTTCACTCGAAAGCACAAATCAGCTGGTGAGAATCCCGGTGAAGACGTTAAATAACTGGGATGCCATTGATATGGGTGGCGCACGTTAACGTTGTTACCATGCTCTGGGGGATATTTCTGGACAATACAATTACAGGGAAATTGGCTGTCGAAGGCAACAGAAACCGATACATGGAAGTAGGTCGTAAAAACGGGAGCATGGCGCCAATAGTACCACTTGTTGTTTCATCGGGATGAGGTTTTTTTTGATGAGGGACATGCGGCCGAACTCACCGGTCTCGAAAGGTACCAAAGGTTCGAGACGGGTGAGTGCTAGCACTTGTAAGATACTTACTTGCCTCCTCAAAGGTGCTTACACATGGCCAAGTTAGGGGCACCAACCCAATGGGTATCATCGCTCGATTTGTATGTCGCCAGGCGACTGTCCCTTCCCCAACGTTAATTTTCTCGGCAGAGTCGCGAGTAGAATACCGCTTGCAGGGGTGTAGTAGGGAGAAGGCTGTACTACCTTCGACCGAATACCGGTTTTGGAAAGGTCTTGGGTTTCCATAATAATAATAAGGTCGTTTGATTGATTAGCGATGGAGTTTTTTGGGAGAAAGGCACACATCCGAAGCGTCGGTGCTAGTGGCACTGATAACGATCGACCACATGCTTCACTTTCGTACAGTCCTCTATCACCCCAACCACCATCTTCTCCTCTTCCTCCTCGCGTCCGTCTAATCCGGCTCCGGCAGTAGTCGCCATGCTTCATTCCATATACGACTTGACCACTTACTGCCGGAAGACAACAGGGCAGGTCCCCGCAAAACTCGTCGTACGTCCCCGCAGTTTAGTTATCCCGACGCTCCTCACTCCCTATCTCAAGGGCGCTTCAACCACCGTCGTCGGCTCAAAGATGTATCTTTTCGTACGCCTGTCCCGCTACCCTCTCTACCCACATGTCAAACATTCCACAGGGCGGTCGTTTGGTTGCAGAGCGGAGGATGGTATCTGACCTATACGTCTTCGACCTCGAAACCTTCGTATGGGAAAAAGTTCATATCCACCCAGAGGATGACATCCCACAAGCGCGTTATTTTCACAGCGTCGATGTCTGTCAGTACCTACCTCATGCCATCTCTGTCGACTGTTCTCACTTTCATCCCTAGGGGATAACCAACTTATCATTTTCGGCGGCATGAGCAACCAGCCTGACTCTATCAACCCCGAAGAACTCTGTGTCTTGAATGACGTCCGCTTCTTCAACATCTCCACCGGACACTGGCTCCCATCGTCTGCGCCACCTACCACCTCAGATCCCCTCCTTCCCCGTGCCCGTTACGCGCATTTGTCTTCCGTCACCTCCAATCGTCTTTTCATTATCGGTGGACAAGATTTCAATAACACTTGGCTCGATGATGTTTGTATCTACGACCTTGCACGTCGCGCTTGGATCCAGCGCCGCGAGTACCCTCGCCATTGTGGTACATATCGCAGCGTCGCCGTCTCCTCCACAGCCACCGTCCGCTTACCCCAAGAAGAGAGGCGCAACGTTCCAACTACCCTATCCATCGGCCCTCCGGGGCAGAGGTTCGGCAGCGGTGATCGCTCTTCTGCTTTGGAACCCACTCCCACCGATTCCTTGATCCATCTCCCATACTCAGCTACACCTACTGATGATTTCCCCAGCGACATCTATCTCTACAGCAATTATAATGTCAGTTCCTTATCTTCGGAATCATTCAGCTCGCTTATCTATACTAGTTTACCGATGTCAAACGCGAACTTGAGGTGTTTTCGCCTCTCCCAGAAACTGGCTTTGCCATCTATGACAAGTCTTCCGCAATAGCTGGCGCTAATTTTCCACCTGGCCTCCGCTTTCCCACTGGCGCTTTATTAGGAACCCACTTCATTATCGCTGGTACCTACCTCGCGCATAGTTATCAATCCTTTTCAATATGGGTCCTTGACCTCTTGACCATGAGCTGGTCACGCATCGACCCCGGAAAGGCCGTCGAGAGTGGCTCGTGGTTTCGCGGATGCCTCTACGCCGAATCAAACAAGTTTGTCATCTTTGGCAACAAGCATGGCAATCTTGTCGAGGACTACAACCGCCGTCTTCTCAGCTGGGATCACGTCGCCGTCATAGATCTCGAGGCGTTTGGGATATACCAGCCTCCCGTCGCGAAACTCGACGTTACTATGCAGGAGCTCGGTCTTTCTGCGCTAGAGGAAGGCATCATCACCGACTTTGAGATTGTCTGCGACGACGGTCGCAAGCTGAGCTGCTCGCGTAGGATCCTTGAGGAAAGATGGCCGTGGTTCAGGGAAGAGTACCGAAAGTTTTTGACAAACGCGAAACAAGCATCCGAGGCCCTCCCTTCCTCCCCCATGGACGTCGGTCTCCCAGAATTGTCCGGGACGACGTCCCTTGATGGCACGCGTGCGGACCCGCGGTTGGCACCCCGCTCTTTTCACTTTTCGGAACCGTACCCCATCACTCTCGCTCTTTTGCAGTATTTTTATACTCTGTCCTTGATTACACCGCTGCAGCATGCGCCCGCCGTCCTCAGTCAGCTCCTGGTGCTCGCAACCAACTACAAAATCAAGCACCTGGAAACGCTCGTAAAACACGCCATGCATCGGGCTTTGTCCAACTCGACCTCAGTCGGCGTGTATGAAGTCGCCACGTTGTGCGGTTGCCGCAGTCTCCAGATCCGGGCTCTTAAAACTGTGATGGTGAGAGAGTTTTATCGAATACATCGATTCCTTTTCTGATGTGCCTTTTGCAGTCTTATACCCAAAAACGCCCTCCTCGAAACAGGGCAGACTCGGATACTGGTGGAGGGAAACCGCCTGGTGGCTCTGGCGGAAGCCGTGGTCCGCCCGGTGGTAGTGGCGGTGGTAGCGATGGCTCCGGTAATGAAGCGCAGCACAGCACCCGACCACGCGGCACCTCTGATGCGCGATTTCGCACCAAGGGTGAGCCCACCGGTGTTTCAACGAGTGGATATCGTAAGTTCTCACATTTCATTTGTGAACTCGGTGCCTGAAAACAAAAACTATGGGTAGTGTCGAGGAACGTGACTGCGCCTATGGATGCTGCTGAAGATGATCAAATAACACCGCTTCCCAACCTAAGCCGCAGAAGATCCCAACGCCGCACCCGCCCGCAGAGCGTGGTGTCTCTTCACACAGAAGGCGAGATGAACGATCTGGCGGACTATATGTCCTCTTCCGTTGCGCTTGGCTCTCCAGTCATAGATACTCCGAGTCCCTACACATCTCACTTTGGGGAAGACCCCTTTGACCCGACTTTGTTCACAACGCGCAAATCCTTGACTACCCCCAACTCGCCCGTCTCATCGGCCGCCAACTCTTCCTCTGAGTCACTGAACCGCCCCAATCATTTCTCCGACTCATCCACCGAGCACCAGCTCCAACTTCCACCCTCTATTCGACCGTGCCGCTCGCGGATTTCGACAGACTCGATGCCGGGCTTGACGGCCTCTATCAACTCTGTCTCGACGGGCCGATTCACTTCCCCGGGCCCGACGACTCCCGTCATTTCCTTGGCTGACCTCCCGTCTCCAGACCATCTCGCTATCATTGACGAACGGCGCTTGAGCGATGATCACGACCACGAATACGATGAAGAGGAAGAGCACGGCCATGGACACAGTCCACTGGATCACCACGTCCACGACCACGAGGACCACCAAAGAGAGGAAGACGACCATGAGCATGATGACGATCATCTGGACAACGATCCGTTCCCTCCGCTGCGCGAAAAAGAGCTGCGCGCGTCGCCGACCACGGGCACACGTCTGCATATCCCATGGCCACAGAAGAAACCCGACATTCACTGGCTCCACACCGATCCCATCTCTCGTCCGCTGTCACCTGGTGGTGGACGGCGTCATCACGTGTCGATGGACGGCGCGGCGGTTTCGCAGGCGTCGTTGGTGTCTACCAAAACGACGACGACGACACGTGCGCCGCCTTCCTTTGCGCGGTTCTTTAAGAAGGGGGAAGATAAATCGAGCGAAGAGGAACGCGAAGAGAAGAAAAGGATGAAAAAGGAGGAGGCAAAGGCAACGAGAGAGAAGATGCGAGCTGAGAAGGCACAGCGCGAGTTGGAGGTAATGCCGATGCCGATGGTGATGATGGGAGGAGGGCGGGGTTTTTGAAGTAATGATCCCTTTTGATTTTTTTCTCTCTCCCTTCGTCTGTTTATAACTCATGCCATCTCTTCGCCATCTCACTGACTTATTTTGTTATATATCTATCACTTCCTAACCCCTGCTACCTTACGTATTAAAACCGCTTCTTTGATCTTTGCAGTTGGATCTTCGATGTACGGAGTAGTGTATACAAATATTGAAGTTCGTAAGGAAATACTTCCTGCAATGCCGCAATCATCGTCATGTCGTTAACTGTACATTCATAATTTCGGGCTCATTGATATTTGGTGCAGGGTCGTTCTGATTCTCTGCTGTTTCGTCCACCATTTCCTCCGCGGGTGTGGCGAGACCTTCTGTCGCAGATGAGGAACCTGATACCAAGCTGTCGATGGGAGTGGCGGTATCCCCCTGCAGTTCAGCGGCCGTCGGAGGTTCTGAATTAGGAACTGATGTTCCAAAGATGTGGTTAACTTTCAAAACAAAAGTTTAGTGAGAGCAAAGGATAGAGAGGCTTTGGAATCACTAACACTCTTTTGCGTGGCCTGAGAGGACGGGAAATGCATGAATTCTTTGCCTTTTTCCGGGATAACGAAATGAACACATACCCTGATCCCGTTGCCGATTACAGGCACTCCCATCTGGGCAATCTTTCCTGCTCATCACAGACTCGTCCAAGAAACCTTTCTGGCGCTCTCGTATCCACCATTCTCGCAACCCCCAAAGCAGGACCTCGGTCGCGCACAAGCGACAGATATGGCGATGGGGACCAGCTAGATTGAGGTCGGCACCTCCTGTGACTCCATGGATATCCGCAAAGAGGTCAAGTTCGATTAGGGGAGCAAAGCCCCTTGGGGTCAATTGGATATAGTTAATGACCTGGAATAACCCAGGTTAGAGAGAAGTGAAAAAGGTGGAAATGGACGTAACAGACTTCGCGATATATATGTCTGGGCGTCAAGGCTTGAGTAGTCAAATAGTCGAACATAATCTCCACCTCAACGGTGTTACTCTCAAAACATTCATAAACGTCGGTCGATTGGATGAGATCACCGACATCGGATAAGCCATGGGGGTGTTGCGAGAGAAGCCCTGTTGCGATGCAGCGGCCCTGAACGCCGATACCGCAAAAGTAGACTTGGCATAGATCACACTTTGTAGTGGATGGTGCACCGGTAGCAAGGAGGTTTTCACTGGCAGGAAGGAGGTCGAGTGAGAACAGGGGTGCGAGATGCAGGAGTGGATGTCGTTTACCAATTGCCACAGTGCGCATGACCTGGCGGCGTGCCTTCTTCGAGGTGCCAAGCATGCTCGATATCAGTGTTGGGATCTGGAATAGGCTGGGGACATCGCCAGCCGTATGGATTGCCGGATGTGCAATGCGGGCAAGGACGAGCAAAATCGGAGGTTTGGTAGATGTTGGGTTCTGGGGAAGCTTCTCGAGGGCCAGGAATCTGCAGGGACATGGGTATCTCGAAGAGGAATGGAACACAAGGACTTACTCGCATTGAATGGCCAGCTTTGTAAATCTCGTCGGCCTGCTGGCGCTCTCGCTCGGTACGAGTCATGTGTGGTGCATTACGAAGGAGAGCATCGACGATACTTTGCAGAGCACGAGAGGGTGTGACAATAGAAGATGTGCCCCGACAGGCTGGGCAATTAGTGCCGCCGTTCTGTGAAAGACGAAATGAGTGTACTGCACCACTAGAAACATTGGCGATGGCAGGAGAATCAATGGCTGGATCTCAAGTAACACGATCCATGTCAAAAAGATGTTTTCAAGACACCGCTCGCTCGGCGCCACTCATAGTATGCAAACTTACGCGAATCCAGAGAACGCAGCAGCTGCGGATGGTTGAATACGATCAGTATCTACTGATGCAGATGTCAGGGAGACCTACCTTCCACAGAAGAAATGTTGACAGGGCGAGACGATCACCGGGCGATAGACGAGCTCAGAGCAGCAGCCGCACTGAAGTTCCTGAGCCAGGTCGTCCTCCAGACGATATTGAACAACCGGAGAGCTCTCTGATTCCCCGGCGATCTCGCTGACGGGGTCTTGGTCTTCCTTCATTCTCTTCCGACAAGATTCCTCCCCGAGACCTTCAAACGAAGGTGATGCCCTTCGCTTGAGAGTACTAGTCGTCCCTGCGGAAGACTCACGCTGTATGAAAGTATTGGTCGATGTTTCAAAAAGATGATTGAATGGAGGCAGAGACTCGAGTTCACTCATGATTGAAGAATTGGTGGTGGTGGTCTAAGGGTAAAGCTTAATGTGTGTACCCAAACTTGTCTCTGTCATGCGTTCCCCTTATGGTAATGAAGATGATGTATCTCCAGAAAGCTGCCTTCTACCCAGCACTCTATGATAGTTACTGGCTAGATATCAGGACGGTAGAAGTTCACTGTTGAGCAGGCGTCACAGACGCTGAAGGATGAGGCGGCTGAGGCGGGTTGAGGCCAGCGGTATGACACGCGTCATTCAACCGCTTGCGGAGGACTCTGTAATTAGCGCGTTGCTCTGTCATTAACGTCCCAGAATAAGCGATAAATATGTACCAGAGGTCGACCAAATCATACCTGGGCATGGCCACAGTGCCGTCAAACTGTGGTACACGTTTCTGAATCTCCGCGGATGACGACAAGAATAGAACATACTAGTCGAGCGCTGGCAGCAGAGCTTTACAAACATCAATCGCGATTGTCAACGTATTGTCCCATTCCCATAGCGATAATGCCCTGTTTCGATGACATGAAATTTTCAAAGGGTTCGCTCCGGAACATACCACGCTATTTGTCCCATGAACCAAAAGACAAAAAATGGACGACGGGTCAACGTATTGGTTGCATGTCCAGTAATCGTATGCAAACCCGCCATGTATCGTTCGGCGACACTGGCTTGGAGGGTTACTAAAACAGATGACGACTTCAACCAACCGACGGAAACCAAAAAACTTACGCCATTCTTTAGCCTTGTCACGCTGAAACGTTCGTCCGACACTTTTGAAAGTGCGGGAGATTAGGAAAAAGGCAAAAGATGAGCAAAAAGATGATGACTGACGGAGATGATGCCAAAGGAATGTATCGCTGGAACTCGTAGGATACACACACTCGCGTGCTATGGACCGTGAATACAGCGCGGGCGGGAGCAGGGAAAATCACCTACATGAATATGTATTCTCGCGCGTAAAAAAGGAAAGCAGGCTCCAGTCCACAAGTATGCTTATTCAAAATCGACTCAAGGGCGTCCGCCTCCAGCCATGTTTTCACCGCAAACTGGGCCTTCTCGAAATTGGTCGTACCAGGGTCGTTACGCATGCACATGCAGCTAAGCCACAACAAGAGGGCTCGGTTATGGAGCGCCCAGATGGTGTCCTTGGGAGAACACGAAGTGGATAAATCTGGATCATCGGCGATATTCTCTCCTAGAAAAAAGATGGCATACTTATCGTCAAGGTCAGCACATTCCGCCCCAGCAGGAATAATACACGAGGATACATACATTGGAAGGGTCGGAGATGAACAGATCAACCATAGAGGATTTATGGGCAACAGCGTATGATGCATATCCGGCGGCTAAAACCATAGAACTCCAAGAAAGGCGGCGGCAAGATTCCTTCATGATCTCTCCTTCAGACCATGTTTTACTCCAAGCTGGAGTACAAGACCACAATGGCGTATGGGCGGAACTCTCCGGATTAGATGCACCCAAAGTCATAATCTGGCAAGAACAAGCGGCGGAATCCGCTCCAATGTGGTTTACAGGGGATTGACCAGGAAACCAGCGGCGGTTGGTTTCGACTACTGCAGCCACTGTGCCAGGAAGAAACACGGACGTTCTTGGACTCTCTGCGTCCATGGTGGTGAGGGAAAGACTCCTGATGATCGAATCGAGGATAACCAGAGAGGAGATCGATCGCCCGGGTGAAAGACGAGGATGCGCACAGATTTCAAACATCGCTAAGAGCTGGGGAGGAATAAACTGTAAGCCTCGTGAGGGTCGGGAGAACATACCCATGCAGCTTGAGCAAGTGATACGTCAATCCACCCGGCATTCAGACTTGCGTCAAGAGCGCTTTGGGCTTCGTCCCTGAACCGCAACGCACGTTCCCTGCCTTCGCGACCAAGACCCACCTCGGAGCTTTGCCAGAGTATGGCGGTAGCGAGCAGGGCGAAAATCAGGCTTGGCTGTATTCTTTCCCTCTTTGCAGGATCTTGATAGTTGGACAAGAAAGTGGAGATGTGAAAAAACGAAAAGAAGTAATTCGATTCCCGAAAGATAAACCGTATGTTCGACGTGATCCCACGTGCGGCAGTCTGGCGTTGCAAGGTGGTCAGGGCGGGGGGAGTCCCAGTCCCACATTGCGGGAAGGTGTATAACGATAATAAATAATCCCACCATATTTTGCGGCTGAAGTTGACAGACGGTTCATATGAAATGCCAGGTGCATAGGAGTCAAGGTCATCGTCTGCTTGCGAGAGTAACTGATGCCCACTCCCTGATTTTGAAGAAATAAGGCTTGTTGAGTTGAATGAATGATCGCCGATGACAGAGGTAGATGAGACCATCATCCCGACCGAATGAGAGGATTTTGGGTGTGACAAATGCAGGCTGTCTGGGGAATGAAGTAATATGGATTCCGCTGTATTGTTATGGACGGGTTCGGGGGGTGTATATCCGTCGGGAGGGGCAGAGGGCCTCGTAGTGGCACGTGCGCGCCGACGACGCCGAACAGGACCCTCCTCCTCATCGATGTCCACGTCTGAATCTAAACGATGGCGCGAGCCAGGAATTCTATCGGGACCACGGCGTTTGGGATTGGCATCATAATCACATTCACGCTGTCCAATGCCCCGCTTGGAGCAATTATAGCAAACAGGTCTTGTCCCATCACAGCGTATCTTTCGAGTACGGCTGAAGAATGTATCGGATGAATGAACTTTAGGAACAGATAAACAAACGGACCATTGCAGGCATGCTACGTAAACTCTTGCGCGGGGTGCTCCCTTTGAAGTGGGCGGTTGATCAGGAGACAATTTAATACGAGGTCTTTCCCGGCGAGTTTTGCGCGGCCGTGGAGGTGCTGTCAATTTGTGTTCTATGGATTGAGATGAAACTGGGTTTCGGTGAAGATCGTCAGGTCGACCCGGAGCTGTTCCTGGAGCGAGGTGATCGTATCCTGATATAGACAGTTTAATCGTGGGCTGGACATCGAATTGAAGGCCGCGAGGTTGACAAGTGGTGTGAATAGTTTGAGAATCTGTGGATGGACCCTTTATCTGGCCGCTCTGCCCGTCGCGAAAGGCTGAAATGGACGTTGAGGCGCTTGACATGAAGGGAGGGGAGCGCTGGTGTGGTTCAGGAAAGTGGAATGAAGCGCTGGACCCGAGTAAGATCACCCTGTACTATAAACATAGCTGGCTCGTCCCACTGGAGCTTTGCCAAGAGATCACGATCAGTGCACATGGTTCTCAGTATTGAACAAACGGACATGAAATTCAAGGTCTTGAACTTATCGAATCCGGACGCCAGTCGTGATACTCTTCACATCTGACACGTCTAATTCTTCGATTTGAAGTTTACCAGGTCTACGGTTCACGACTGCTTCGCAGCTACTTTTCCTGTAATCGCCTACGGCTAGAGGTCCTCTCCAGGTCAGGCAAGGATTCCATCCACATCATCCGCCCCACCCGAGTCACCGCTCACCGCAACATCACCCGTGGCTCTCGCGTCATCAAAGCAGGTTACCCCTCCTCCCATCCTTCTCAATCAATCCAATCCATCCCACAGGAACCGATCCTGGCTCCTTCTCCCACTCCATCGTCGCACGCACCATCGGTTGATCCAGCCATCTTTGGTCCTACGACTTTCACGAACTCGGAGCTTCCAATGCCAGGTCTGCTTCCCTCTTCCTCCCTTACAACCATCTAACCACCAACACAGGGAAGAATTCACCCGCATGAACGATATCATCACCCTCACCCACAGAAACCTCTGCAAGGTGGATCCACCATATCAGACACCGTCGACTCGGGTAATCCCCTCCCCATCCCAACATTTTTTTTAAATTAAAAAAAAACCTTAGCGTTTCTTGATCTCCCCGCACCTGGGAGGCCGTCAAACATGCTAAAAAGCCTTGCGGGTACGAAACCCCCTCATAGTTTCGCACTCTCAACCCCCAGAAAGACTGCACGACGCGTATATGCTGCTTCAGCCCCTGCATAAAACAAGTTTTCACACCGTCAACGCATTGAACGATGTCGGCTTCACTGGTCAGCTCTCTTCCCATTCCCTTCTCTAAAGTTACTTATCCATTACAGACATCACCATGTACGAAACCCTCCGCCTCATTGACGTCTCGCACATCCCGGCGCTGCAGCCCGTATCCATTATAACCGAATTCAAGCAGCCGAATGGAGGAGGCAGGACAAGCGCTGGAAGCAGATCGCTGCTGGCAAAAACCAACAGCAGCAGCAGCATACCAAACGGAAGATGGGTGAGGGTGATAACGATATGGCTGCCGAAGCTTCTGCACACCGCCCACAGGATCAGGATCACGACGAAGAGGTGGAAGAAGGACTCGGAGCTGTGGTTATAAACGGATAAAGACGGATGACGAAGACGAGGGTGGGGCGGATCATCGGCGTCGTCATGCAGAAGAATTGGAGGAAGAGGTGGCTATGAACCTGGATCTTGCCCCGCTGCCCTCTACATCGATCGCCTCGCTTGGATTTGGGAACAGCACGTCTTAAGGTAGGTGTAGAGTCGAGGATGTGTAGGGCTTTGTGGTGTACCGGGTATGGATGCGCGTCATGGGCAGGCCCGATACAAAGTATTTACACTCCCGAGTCCCGTTCGATCTGGGGTAGGAGCAGATAAGTCTGTCATATGTTTCAAGTTTTCGATTCTGTCACAAAGTGATTCGGCTTCGTGGCCTTTGCGACGTCCAATATGTTGTTGTCATAACATGTCCCTCCTGAAGGAGTGTCAAGAGGGGTTGGGAACAGTGCCAGCCCGTCTTAAGGTGAAGGTAGGTGGGTCAAGGATCTTCAGATGTTTCGTCTCCAGGAACGCCCTAAGGTTTGTGCCGATATTCAATGGGATCGACTTGTGCGTTGTGTAGATTTCTGGTGGGGAAGAGGAAGGAAAGGAGGACGATGAAGAGGAAATACTTGAATTGAGGTAGACGAAAACGTGTGTACCATTTTCTGAGCTATTCCTTGTTTTTCTACCTTCCTGCCTTCTCGTCGACACATCATCCACAACTTGTGTACGACCTTCCGGTAATGTACCCCGTGGAACGCTCAGGCAGTCGTCGCATTGATTCAGAGATTGAGTCCGGTGGCGACCAAATGTGATCGCAAGATGAGGTTTCCGGATGGTGCCTAGTTATAGCCATGTAGGAATTCAACTCTCAAATCGAGCGTACATCGTTCATGAACGAAACTCGGCCAAGAGGATTCTGTTCCAAAGGTTCAGATAGTAACACGTAAAGTTCTGAGTAGCAACCGCAGGTTTGTCAACCATTTTCTGGTATCGATTCATTGACATCAGAAACCTTCATGTGGTGTGAGGTCACTATCTCCTGCCCGAGAAATAGTAGGAGCCCGCGAAGCTCCTCTGATTCGCGCACACCGAGCCTGCGGACAACTCGTCCCCTACGTACACTGGCATCTAATTGAGGATCATTCCTGATCACTCACTGTAATCCATTTTACGTGACGGTCTAGAAATCGTTTGAGAGAAATGGCTCTCGCGGCTCCGTCTCCGTTGCGCCTTGAGCCTTTTTTTTTTGCAAAGGTATCCGGCCCTTCCACTGTGGATTAATGAAGGTGTCTTGCCAAACTGCGCCATGTTCCGGAATTCTGCAAAGTGATTCGTATCCCATCCTTCATGCCGTCAGCATTACCGGAGCCCAGACCTTCCACTGGTTCCTAAAAGTGAGCTAAAACTTGAAAGAAAGAAAAAGGAAGGAAACACACGCAGAGCTGACAACCGAGGCACCGGGATTTCGACTTGTCAGGTCCCGTTTTTCATTCTTCGTAAGTCATTCCGGCCGCTCAGTAGCACTGAGAGGCTGGATGTCCGATACAATACCAGACGTCTGAAGTAGATGCAGTGTGGGGGACGGGAGTCGTTACCAGTACCTACTAGTAGTAGGGTCAGAGGATAGGCCAAAATTCCACTGCATAGAGGTTGGAGAGCTGGACGAACGACAAAACGGGGGTCAAACATTGAAACAAGGACCTAAGCAATCAGAAAAGCAGCCAGCAAGAAGTCAGTGGACAAACTTGAGGATGAGCCTCGAGCTTGAGAGTACGCACCAGTCAACCTTTAAGTAGGGATATTCCAGATAAGTAAGTATACAAATTCTCGCATTTCAACCACCAAGCCAAAACAATTCAAGCGTGTCGGATAGAGCATGCGAGTGTAGGTCGGTTCAGACGTCGTGGAAAACGCAAGATGAAGGGCAATTCGACCTCTCAGATCTCTCTTAGACTGCCACTGCCACTGGCCCAGTGTATCACAGATATCCCAACGGAGATGATGCATAGACCTAGCGCTTGTCTATGCCTCCGCAGCTACTCAGCGCGCATCTGTGAAGACGACGAACTCCAAGATGAGTGAACCCAGTCATCGAGTCCGCCTCCCGAAGTTATGGAAGCAGAATCGCTCGGAACCAAATCCCTCCCATCCTGGTCCAGAATTAGTACGATCCAAGCAAGAACATCCGGTATGTCTATCTCCCACCGCTCTTGCCCAGTCCCGAATCGTACTCACACTGGTCTCCCAGCACTTCCCAACACCTTCGCTTCAATCCCGACCCGGAATTCTCAAGAAAGTAACTAGCTTGTTCAAACGTCCTGAAAAGGTATCATACATTCCTACGATCTTTGTGTTGCAGGACGAAGGAAACTAATATCGCCACCAGAACGCTATTCCAGAAGGAAACACTAACAAGCCTCCTACCTCGTTGCCTTCCATCGCGGTGCACTCTCCAGATGAACGGCTGTCAGATATCGGAACCAACGCCAACACGCCCAAGGTCCTCTCGATTGTTTCTAGAGTTTCTGTCTAAAAAACACGTACTCATGAATAAACCAGGAAACTCCAACCGACCAACTCGATGCCTCAGACGTCACGACCGCAGATGCAGCCCGAGAACTTCAAGCCTCAAAGAAAGCCACTTCCACTTCTGAGATAAGCACTGCTGCTGCGCCCCTCCAAAACATGGCGCCCATGCTCAGCGGCACAGATAATCCGATTCCTCTTGTTGATTGGATTTCCTCATTCCTCAAGACGTTGGAGAAGTTCCATGCCGCCGTGGATAAGATCGCCACGGTAAGCATCACCTTATGGCCTGCGAACCTGTCTCGGATGCTCATCCGATGTCTAGATTCATCCTTACGTGCAAGCAGCGTGGACTATCCTCTCTTCTGTTCCCAAGGTCTGGTTGCCGCGCCTCGCTAGCCACCCAATCTAATCTACAGGTTGTAGACAATTATTGACCGGGCAAATCCTGACGACTCCATTCGCGCACTCCTTTTGAAGATGGACGAAGTCTACACGTTTCTCACAACTGCAGAACTGAAAGCCATTACGTCCATGAAGGCCATTGTCGAGCGCATCACGCGTCAAACAGTGGAGTGCTCGTATTTCATTCAAGCATATTGTGGGAACCAGGAATTCCGTAAGTCAACGTGACCATGACGTTGATGTTGACGAATTTATCGGTTTCCTTCAAGGGACGAGACTGCTCAAGGACTTGTTCTCCTCCAAAACCGACACGCTCGTGCAGGGCTACAACGATGTCTTCGACAAGCTTTTGCAGGAGTTCCGCGACAGGGATGCAGGCGATACGTTGGTGGTCGTGCATCGCATTTGGAAAGATCTCGCGCCGAAGGTTGATGATCTGCGTGCGCCTATTTCGAAGTATTCGTTGCGATGTCTGCCTGATATCTGAATTGCAGGTGACGCGGTAGACTTGAACAGCATGCCGTATGCTGGGGGTGCCAGCCTCAATAAGCAAAAGATTTGTTTGGAGGGTACCCGGGAAGAACTCCTCGAGGAGATCGTTGATTGGGCCAACAGCGTCGAGAAGGACACACCTCGCGTATTCTGGCTTCACGGTCTCGCTGGCACCGGGAAATCATCTATTGCTCACACTATAGCCTATCGGTTCCAGCAGCTTGAACGCCTCGGCTCCTGTTTCTGCTTTGACCACAACCGGTTGGCGGAACGACGCCATGAAAAGGTCTTCAGCACGATTGCAAAGGATCTTGCCAATGACACGTCCCTGCATAGACAGTTGACAACCGTCATTCATGGTAATGCGGCACTCATAAACACAACAGACATTCTACAGCAGTGGGAAGAACTGATCATGAAGCCCGCGACGGCGCTTGCACAGGCCGTAATGGGGCCGATCGTAATTGTTGTGGATGCCTTGGATGAGAGTGGGGATACAGCTTCACGACGAATTCTCCTTCGGATTCTGGGTAATGCCATTACCGAAAGCCGCGTTACCGACCTTCCTCCCAACCTCCGAATCCTCCTCACCTCCCGACCTCTACCAGACATCCACGCAGCACTCAGTGGTGGGACGCACGTCCGACAGAAGTCCATGGACAGCATTCCATCGGAGTTGACTGCCCGTGACATTTTCCGCTATGTATCCGACGAGCTGTCCCAAGTAGACTTTGGGGTCTCGAGTCAGGAAGTCTTCACTTCCCTTGCTGGTTTGTCTGGTCAAATATTCGAGTGGGCACGATTGGCCTGTGCATATATTCGGGGGGATCACAGTGCTAGGATAGGGCTGGAACCATATGAGCGCTTCAACACCATTACAACCCTCCCACTCCTCGATGGCATGTACAGATTCACATTGGAAGCCATATTTCTCAAGGAACAGCCAAGTCAGAATCGTGATCTCGAACGATTCAAGTCTGTCATGGTACAGATACTTGGGACCAAAGAGCCACTTTCTCTTGATTCGTTGGTGTCCATGAGGGGCCATTTCAAGGACCTTTCGGACATCAATATTAGGAGGATCGTAGCACCGATGGCTGCTTTGCTCAGTGGGGCTATCGATCCCTCTGTCCCTGTCCGTCCCCTTCATCCCTCCTTTGCCGATTTTCTGACAGATCGTGTTCGGAGTCACGAATTTTTCATCGACATGCATTCTATCCACAATGACCTAGCGTTTGCTTCCCTCGGTGTCATGACGAAGAAACTGCAGTTTAACATATGTGACCTGCCAAGTTCCTACCTCCCCAACTCTGAAGTCTTGGATCTGGATGACCGCATCAAAAAATGTATACCAGCTGAATTAGCATATTCTTGCCGATTCTGGATGGACCACGTTCGAGATGCACCATTCAACTCGGCCCTTGCAGAAGAAGTTCAAGCGTTTTTCAATCACAAGATATTCTTATTCTGGTTTGAAGTGCTTAGCCTCCTCAACTTCATGAAGACTTGTGCCGGCTCGTTGTCGTCAGTCATTCAATGGGTTATGGTGTGTAGAATGGCCATTCGCATGGAAATTATATTCTCACCTGCACCAGCCTCACACAGGGTATAAGGGCATCTCAGATGATGCAACGGATGCCCAAAAATTTATTCGGACATTTGGCGGCGCAATTTCTACGAGCACCCCCCACCTGTACCTGTCTGCCCTACCATTTTCACCGAAGAGAGCCCATATCTTTAACAAGTTTGCCGATGTGTTCCATGGATTGCCAGAGGTTGTTTCTAGGCACAGAGCGGCGTGGCCAGAGATCCAGGGCGAGATACGTGGACATTCAGGGGGTATCTATTCAGTCGCATTTTCGCCAGATGGCAGGCGCATCGTGTCGGCATCAAGGGACAAGACCATCCGGCTGTGGGATGCTGAGACAGGGGACCTGCTGCGACCACCTCTTAAGGGACATGAGGCTTGGGTCAACTCTGTTGCATTCTCACCAGACGGCAAGCACATCGTGTCGGCATCAGGTGACAAGACGATCCGGCTGTGGGATGCTGAGACCGGGGAGCTGCTGCAACCGCCTCTCGAGGGACATGAGGCTTCGGTCAGGTCGGTTGCGTTCTCGCCAGACGGCAAGCACATCGTGTCGGCATCAGGTGACAAGACGATCCGGCTGTGGGATGCTGAGACCGGGGAGCTGCTCCGACCACCTCTCGAGGGACACGAGCATTCGGTCAACTCTGTTGCGTTCTCACCAGACGGCAAATGCATCGTGTCAGCATCAGATGACAAGACAATCCAGCTGTGGGATGCTGAGACGGGGGACCTGCTGCGACCACCTCTCATGGGACATGAGGATTCAGTCAACTTTGTTGAGTTCTCACCAGATGGCAAGTCCATCGTGTCAGCATCAGGTGACAGGACCATCCGGTTGTGGAATGCTGAGACGGGGGACTTGCTGCGACCACCTCTCGAGGGACATGAGGATCCGGTCAACTCTGTTGCATTCTCGCCAGATAGCAAGTTCATCGTGTCAACATCGCATGACAAGACCATCCGGTTGTGGGATGCTGAGACGGGGGACCTGCTGCGACCACCTCTCGAAGGACACGAGGATCCGGTCAACTCTGTTGTGTTCTCGCCAGACGGCAAGCGCATCATGTCCGCATCAGATGACAAGACCATCCGGCTGTGGGATGCTGAGATGGGGGAGCTGCTGCGACCACCCCTCGAGGGACATGAGGATTCGATCAACTCTGTGATGTTCTCGCCAGATGGCAAGTGCATCGTGTCGGCATCAGATGACAAGACGATCCGGCTGTGGGATGCTGAGACGGGGGACCTGCTGCGTCCACCTCTCAAGGGACATGAGGCTTGGGTCAACTCTGTTGCGTTCTCATCAGACCGCAAGCGCATCGTGTCAGCATCAGATGACAGGACCATCCGGCTGTGGGATGCTGAGACCGGGGACCTGCTGCAACCACCTCTAGAGGGACATGAGGATTCGGTCAACTCTGTTGCGTTCTCACCAGATGGCAAGTGCATCGTGTCGGCATCAGATGACAAGACGATCCGGCTGTGGGATGCTGAGACGGGGGATCTGCTGCGTCCACCTCTCAAGGGACATGAGACTTGGGTCAACTCTGTTGCATTCTCACCAGACGGCAAACGCATCGTGTCGGCATCAAGTGACAAGACCATCAGGTTGTGGGATGCTGAGACCGGGGACCTGCTGCAACTGGCTCTCGAGGGACATGAGGCTTGGGTCAACTCTGTTGCGTTCTCACCGGATGGCAAGTGCATCGTGTCAGCATCAGATGACAAGACGATCCGGCTGTGGGATGCTGAGACGGGGGACTTGCTGCGACCACCTCTCGAGGGACATGAGGATTCAGTCAACTCTGTTGCGTTCTCACCAGACGGCAAGTCCATTGTGTCAGCATCAAATGATGAGACCATCCGGCTGTGGGATGCTGAGACGGGGGACCTGCTGCGACCACCTCTCAAGGGACACGAGGCTTTGGTCAGATCTGTTGCGTTCTCGCCAGATGGCAAGCACATCGTGTCGGCATCAAGTGACAAGACTATCAGATTGTGGGATGCTCATGCAGAGGTATGTTCTCCAACACGCTCCCTATACGCTCCAAGTTTTAAAACTAAACTTATAGATGCATGAAATGGGTCCAGTACATTCCGCAATATTGTCCTCTTGCAAGCACAGAAATCATTCAGAAATGTATCGCGGAGCTAGCATGAACCCTCAAGGGTGGTTTATCGGGCCCAATGGCGAGTTTTTATTCTGGGTCCCGCCCTATCTTCGACCGTGCAGTCTCATTGCCGATACAATGTTGGTGATCCCGTGGTCATGGGTCGATGTCAGCCATTTCATTCATGGCCAAGAATGGCAGAACATCAACGATGAAAATTCGTTTATGTCATGACTGTAACAAGTAGAATGACAGTAGCGGACAAGTTATGAATGTAGGATTCGAACAAATAGTTATGGTGGCAGACACTACTCCTTCAACCACTGCCAGACCTGCAAACCCTGTATGAGCCTCGTCCGGTGTTTAAAGGCGCGCTTGTTGCGCTTGACCTCGGCTTTTTGCGCCGCTTCTTTTCCCGCTTCCCAGTGTCGCTGATACAAAGGGACGAGAGAGGGAGGAGAGTGAGTCTTACCTCGACAGGCAGTGCTTCGTTTTCTGGTGCCACGACTACGTCTTCGAGAATGGGAAGTGCGCGACGCTTTTGAACTCAAAGCCGGTCTGCGAAAGTGAGAAAGCAAGTTTGGCTTTTGTTGTTTGAGGCCAGGATTGGGAGGAAGGGTGACATATGGCTGTTTCTGCGAAATCAGTGCCAAGTTTACGAGCGAGCATTGCGACGCCTTTGACTGTGATAATGTCAGGTCTCAGATGTTTTCTTCGACGCAGAATGGCAGTGACTCACAAGGGATGTGGACGGCACCCTCAGGGAACATTGAGGGAGCATAGAGATCAATGTTCCAAAAGTTTATTTTGGGATCTTTCCCTGAAGTACATTATATAAGATGAACTCATTTCGAGCACAAGATATGATACTCACATTGACAACCGGTCAAGTTGATATACCTCCGTCTGGATCCTTGCATACAACAACTGAGTCGCCTCGCGCTCACCCTCCCCAGCCCCCCGCCTCCCTCAACATTTCCAGCTTTCTCATCTTATTTACCGTCCCGACCCGCACATTCACAACCTTGAGGGGCTGGCCCCCCTCCCGCACCGTTCTGCCCTCGCGCCTCATCCAGTTCTCGGCAGTCTTTAGTGAAACGACCAAGGAGCGCGGGTAGACGGGCTCGCTGCGGGATTTACCAAGCTCGGGCGTGGTGGGTGGATGACTTCGGTTTGTTGGGCACCGTGTGAGGACGTAACTAGGTATGAGTGTGAAGGAGAGTGATGGAAAAAAGCTTGGAAAAAGGGCGTACAGCGGATGGTCTTTGAATCCAGCAATGGTGGTTGGCATCCCTTCCATAAGCTGAGCCGTATCTAGTTCCTCGTTCGTCTTCTACATCATCCCGATGCTAGAGTCGTGCACCACCTCATTGAATGTGATAAAGGTTGAGAAGAGAAAGAACGTACGAGCCTGTGAGGTCTACTCACAGCCCCGACGACTCTCTGCAACCACGCCACTCTCGCCTTCCCTCCTCCGGCCGCAGTCCCCTCCCGCCCTGCACTTGGGCAACCTTTGCGATAAACTCGCGCGCATAGCGCCTGGTCACGTCCCATGAGTAGCCGTCCTCCTCGAATGCGAGCACGTACAACATCCAATTCTCCTGGCTCGCGGCCTTGGCAGGCGCACTGGGAGTTGGCCGTCGACTTGGTCCAGCGAACGGAAAGAGCGAGGTGCTGCTCGGTTGCGTGGCTGGCGAGAGAGCGGAGGGTGTTGGGTCAAAGACTTTGCGCTTGTTGAAAATGGAGCGGATGGGGTTGACGGAGAGCCAGCAGCCATCGGGACGGGAGAAGACTTCGATCCAGAAGAAAGGGGTGGGATCGTTGGGTCAATGAGGGCAGGAGAGCCTACATGGGAATTTCGGTTTAACAACACACTCTTTGTGGGTACTAAGGAACTCACCTGGACGGCCCAGGTTTGCGCTGAAAAGGGCCCAGCGACGCTGCCGAGAGCTTGCCCTTTGCCCATTGTCTTGTGCAGCTTGATAGGCGGCTGGTCACTCTTTTTGGAGGGATGGGAAGTCATCGAGTCGTTGGCCGTCACTGGTGAAAGTTGTTGCCTTGCCTTGGCCCTTAACGTCCAGCGTGGAGCCAACATCGGGTATGTCGTCCTCTCGTCAGGGTTGGACTGTCCTCTTGAAGGGATGGCTTTTCTTGCCTTGACGTTTCCTGTCGCAGACGGACTTTGGTTCCCCGACATGGGTTTGCCAAGGCACGCTCTGGAGGCTGACTACCAACTGTGTGCGGGAATGCTCAGTCTTCGGCACAACGCCGTGCGCTGGTATCCCTCGACTCGCTGCGTACCAGAGCGTGCTTCATGTCGCATGAGACGCTTGGGGATGGGGGGTCCCCTCCCAAAAAAAACATGTTCTGGAAGTCTTCCAGATCCAGGACGCCGTCGGGAGAGTCTTACGAGGGAAGGGAAAGGGCGGCGAGCTTCGTTTGCACGTAGAGTGTCACCTGTGTTGCGGATGTGACCTTCAAGTTCGTAGTGGAGGCCATTCAACGAGGTTGGTGATGCGGCGGCTTCGAACATGGGCCTACACTGTGAGTGATGGGTGAGAGATTGAAGAGGCACGCCTGCCGTTGAGCTATTATGTAAGTATGTAAGATTGGAGTGGGGTCGTTAACGTTTATTCACCTCTTGCGGACGGAGGCATTTACTGAATTAGACGATGTCGTGCAACTTGACAACTTCTGCCAAGCCGAGTCAGAAAGCGAAGGTAATGGGTCCAAAAATAAATAAACGCGCAATCGAGGAACGTTCGGTGAGCCTTTCTGTGACTATTCATTGAATCTAAGCTCAAGTAATGATTTTACATATTCCACGATAAGTTTTCCGAGGAACGAGGGAAACTTATATTAGGATAAGATCTACATGATAGCCGAGTTTCCAGCATGCACACTCCATTAGCATGTCATCCTAATACATGCAAATATTTGATCCCTGTGTGTGCATGGAAAAATCTGCACGACCTCATCGCGCCTCGCAACCTCGGCCGCTGAGTCGCTTGAATCC
>Ga0307516_10000541_pt1 | contig 50534 bp, 48 predicted proteins | sample 19_EM_MG_FD_203310 | JGI IMG/M metagenome (GOLD analysis project Ga0307516, IMG submission 203310) | Populus trichocarpa ectomycorrhiza microbial communities from riparian zone in the Pacific Northwest, United States - 19_EM | ecosystem: Host-associated > Plants > Roots > Unclassified | place... | reverse complement strand
TAAGAGGCTGAGGGGCTGTTCCATAACACAACCAAACTGAAGTGTTGGATAGTTCATTTGATAAGATGGGAGAGGCATGGTTGATAAGATGAGATGAGATAAGACAAGAGGCTGTTCCATAACAATTATCACGTAGCATATTCTTAAATGCGTCGTTGATAAACTCAGTCCCACCATCAAATCTCCAAGTGCCGATCAAGGCATTATGTTGATTTTTAGCATAGGCAATAAACTGCCGAGCATGATTTATTGTGTCAGATTTCTTTTTAAGATTAAATGACCATGCGTGGGACGAGAAATCATCGAGTATGGTAAGAACGTAATGATAGCCGTTAAATGATCGTTTGATCATGTCCTTGATATCCGAATGGATGATCTGGAAAGGCTTCATTGCGCGCGATGATAATGGGGGGAAAGAGTGTGATGGCATCTTTCCTTTCGCACAAGCTTCACAAGGCTTCTTAGCTGTAGGAATAGTGATTAGCTTTGGTGCCCCTTTTACCATATCAGGTAATTTTCAGAGAATGTCGTCACCGGGGTGACCCATGCGTTGATGCCATATGCTGTAATCAGCAGCATAGACTGTTCCAGTCTTGGCTGAGATTGACTGAACCGACTCAATTGTCGAGGTTAGCCAAAATGTAGTTGAGCCTACAACGTGTGGTTGACATGTGAGAACAGGTAGTTTATTCCTTAGGAATGTAAGCTGGCGTTGATTGCCGAAAATAAGCTGTTCATCATTCAGGAACTCCCCCATAGAGAGTAAGCGGGTGTTTAATCCGTTAAGGTAATATACGGGTTGTAGGCGTGTTGTTTTCTCATACGCCTTACCGTTCCGCGGATGAACAGTGTGTGTAATAAACACTGTTCCGGCCTCTTCGACTTGAGTAATATTATTAGCTGTCTGAATTATCAGTGGCTGTGCCAATTTGAAGGCATCTACTAAGTCGGATCGTTGGCCAGTGAAGTGCATTGATGCACCAGAGTCCAAAAGCCATTGTGGCTGTTGTGGAGGCTCAGATCGCTTACATCTCGAACATGAACATTTATCAATAAAATTATATTGCACCCCCACAGGGCGTGCAGATGCTATAAGGCCATAAAGGCCGACAGGTACAGAGCGGTAAAAAATATTTTTATGTAAGCCGAAATATGCGGGCGTCAACATGGGTCGATGCCAAATAAGGCTCTGCTCGATGTAATCAGCATCAGGTTCATGATCAAGAAAAATAGGGACTGACGCGAAATAATCCGGGTCGTAGTCTGAAGCGAAGTGCGGCGGTGGCGTTGGGCTGCCAAGCGACATGGTCCCATCATCAATGCGTGGACGCTTTGATGGAGTCTCTCTTCCTGCAAGGTAGGGGAAATCATCCTCAGTGAAGACGAAGTCCGGAGAGGGCGTACGCCGTTTCAGGGAGTGATCCTGAGGCGGGAGGATGATATCGGCGACGTGGGTCTCAAGACGCTTGAGCGTCGAGATCATCGGAGTTACCTCCATGTGATCAGCTAGATCGCGTGCCTTCTCGGCATTTACCCATACGCCGGGCCTTGTTTCCGTCGAGGTATAGGCTTTGCAGCAATAGCTGCCAGAAGTCCTTTTGGGACAAAGGCGGGGGCGGGGACAATCCTACCGTTGCCGTTGATCATCGTGACGATTGGAAGGGGAGCTGGAGGTGTGGGAAGTGGAGCTGATGATGAGGCTGTGGGAGCGGGAGGGTCGACCACCATCGCGGATTCTGCCATATGGGCATGATCGCGTTGTTTGGCGGCTTCTCGTCGTTCCTTCACTTTTTTCCCAGCACAAGATCGTCCTTTCTTCTGATCACCCGAGCCGGACGCTTTAGGCTGTTCCTCTCTGGATTTTCCTTTCCAGGAGGGCGGGTGATCGGACTTATGCTTGACAGCGGAGATTTTGTTCGCCGATTGCGAGGGTCGTGAGACACCTGCAAGGCGTTGATATTCTCCGATGATCGTGTTAGTCACTACGCCGTACTCGAGTTTATCGAGGGAGTAGTAGGATAGGAGCCATGTCGAGATCTGATCCCATTTCTGGGAAATCGCTATGATCAAGATAGAGGCTTGGATGAAATCCGGGACTGTGAAGCCGCGTTGCTCAAGACGAGCGAACATTGCGGCGAGCTTGGAGATCTCATCGGTTGGGTCGCCACCGGAGAGCCTGAAAGAGAAGGCTTTTCGTATCTCTTGGAGCATGACGGCGGCAGACGCCTTGTCGAAACGCTCCTTGAGACCGTCCCATACTTCTTTCGAAGTCTGATGCGTTGCGGGAATACTCGCAACTACTGACTCGGAACACTTCATCTTAATGTAGCCGATCGCCACGCTATCCTCGGAAACCCAATCATTGCGAGCCTTGATGGACTTGGCAGTGGCAGGACGGGATGTGGCAGTGGCAGAGGCTGAAGACTCAAGGGCGGGCTTGGTGATCAAGCCGGAGACATACGCCCAGAGCTTCTGAGCCATTAAGAATTGGGACATCCTGGCGGACCAGGAGAGCCAGTTGGAGCCGTCAAAGGCTGGGACAGAGTCGAATCCGGTCTTGGAAGACATTTCTGATAGAAAGCTAAAATAAAAGCATAATCAGCGATCATCGCTTTATGAAAATGCGAGGCAAAATCAGAGATAATGCCAAAGCTTTCGAATCAGACTGATTCGTAATGTAGCGCCTTATCGTGGACACTGTCCGCGGCGATAGCCATAGAAGGCTAGTGGTGATACCGGGGAGGAGCCGGTTATCGATCGCGATGATAATAGCCTTATCGCCGTTACAGGCAGTGGCTAACGCGATGATATTACCACTACGTACAATCTGGTAAGGCCTGCCAACACCGCTGGTATTTGCGCCGAAGCACATAAGCCAGGGCAGGCAGGGCCCATAACCTGTCGAAGGTACACTACGGAAGGGAGTGACTACCTTACCTGATTGTAGAGGGTACTTAGAAGTAGACTACTGGGGTAACTCACTGGGAAGCAAGTTATATTGCAGAGGCGAGTCGAGCGCCCTTATATACGCCCAAGGTATCTAGATATGGTAATGATAGTAATCTAATCTATATACGGCGTCATCGGTATGTAAGTCAATACCGGAATCATGTGGTACGTCATGTGATGACGTCACAGGCGTGTCTCGGACATACATCCTTCAACAACCTTGCGTCACCACCGTGCTCATCACGCTACCGCCACAGAACACCTACTCACAGTTCCACGGGCGGGGTGGAGTATTCCATGGCTCTCGTAGTCATCAGGTAGACTCTGATTTATGCCGTACCCACCGCACCTCTCCTCCTTCCACCTGTACATAGGGCATGTGCATCATAAGGGCTCAGCCCTTCGGCACAATAAAATTGACTCAAAAAAAACAAAGCAACAGGAGACCTTTCTTCCTTTGTCTCTGGACTGTATAAAATAATCTCCATCCCGAATAAACTTATACTTGGATGATTCCAAAAGACATATATTCCTCATCATTTACCCGATTTGACGAACGATTTCATTAGACCTCCAACCGTGTTTTGGAGGACTTTGGATGTCACAATGTACCGTGATACTGTAGTACAAAGTACATAGGACGCATCAATAAATGGTCTCGTCATTGAAGTCTTTCTCTCTTAATTTCGTACGAAAGTATTCACTCATCAAGCATAGTTCGGTACTTATTCTGGGTCCATGAAAGGGTGGCCATGGATGATCTGCGTCAGGTTCCATCAGCGCAACTTGTCTGATTATGAAATTCCTTCCCACGAATACAGACACTAAACCAACTGGCAACCCGATGCTATCCAACTGAAAGAAAATAAAATGTATCGAACCCCTCATCTGTGAGTTTTTTTGAAGGGAAATAGGCATTAGGCATTTTTAATGGTTAGAAATGCAGGACTTGACTCTCGAGCAAACAATGACCACCAACAAGTGAGCAAAAATCGCTCCCTCGTTCCGTTTGAACTTGGAAGACTGACCAATCCCATTCATTAGATTGAAGACCTAAAGGTTCAGCTTGAAAGCTATCGAATCCGGACCTCGCTTCTCGAACAGCAGCAGATTGCGACTCTTGATGTATTGGACCACGTCAACGAAAACCATAGGCAGCAGTTTCACGCGGAGTTGAGGCAGCGGAAATTATTGGAGGGAAGGTTACGGAAAGTCCGAGAATCAGCGACACAGACCGAAATAGAACGGGACGAGCTGCGGGAAGCAGTGCTCGAACTCATCAGAAAAGGTAGAACAACATTTGTTCTTCTTTCTTCTGCTGCTACTCATGCACGTTTAAAACGCCCATAGTTGAATCTAGCAAGAGTGATTTCAAACGTTGGCCATGCAATGAAATCAATCTCCCGAGTGCCTCAGGTCCGTTCTTCCCGCTTGTGCATCCCCCAATCTTGAAGCTCAATAATAATCGTTTTGCAGACGCCGTTGAGTTGCGCAAAGACCATCACTTCACGCACCCACAAGACCAACAATTGTCATATGCTGGCGCCATCATTGGCTCTCTCCGGCGGGCCCTCCAAAGGGAATGTGAAGCACACTCGAAAACCCGTTCCAAAGTCCGTATTCTTGAAGCTCAGATCGCCCGTCGAGATGCGGAACTAGAAAGGCACATTCAGAACGGACAAATACCCCCGGCCCAACCACCCGACGAGACAGAAATGGAGAGGCCGGTAGAAGCCTTCGATAGCGGTCAGATATCGTCCCTGTTGCAGCAGACGTTGGCAAACAACAAGGTGTTGGAGTTGGAGGTACGGAACCTTGCACGAAAGGTGGGTTTTTTTCGCGGCTTCCAACCGTTATAAGGCTTATCCTGAAGTGTCTTTAATTGGCCTTCGATAGCTCGGAGAGGCTCGTCTAGAAGTCGGAAAGCAATCTCCACTCCATGCTTTGGATCCTCCGCCATTACCTCCACCTCTTCCTCCAATATGGCACTGCGTATCGTCTGCGGAAGGGAAAGTACAATCAAAAGATATCTCGGACACCACGCCTCCCACCCCCGTCAACACTGAACCTCCTCCTTCTTTACTCCTCTTCCAATCCGAACGTCTCCCCGACTCCATGGTCGACATTACACCATCGCCCACTTGGGTGGCACCGTTATCGGAACAGGAGGAATACAGAGCACAAACCCCGTCCCTTCCAAACTCTTTTCTTCACGACCTACAACGGCAGATCGATGCCCTAGCTGCACAAATTGACGCGTTCAGAGAGGAACGTGAAGTCCTTCTCCGCGTCGTACGGGCAGATCTTAGGCCGGGTTATCAGGATGTTCAGAGGACCGTTGGATACATTGACACCAGGACTTTACCGGCCTATTCGCATTTCCGACCTGTACCTATACCTGAACCGGGACCGGACATCGAAGACGTGTTGTCACCCTTGCATGGCTGTGGGATGCCACTACGATGTGGCTTTGTCGACGTTGGGGTTCAAACCCAACCATTATGTGATCCCGCCGTACGTTCTCGATTTCTGATTCCTCAGCGTGGATTTTGAGACTAATCAACGCAATGTATCGTCACAGCCACCACAGCGGAGACCCGAGGGATACTTGGAGCCAATCTCTGGACTCTCGACATCTCCTGAGCTTATCAAGCTGGACGAAGATCCACCAAGTCGGCCGCCACCTTCACCGGCATTCGAAAGAGAAGAAACTGTTCAGGAAGTTCTCACTGACGGCGAACAGTCTATGGAACTGGCGTCTCCTTTGTTGCCTTTCGCGGTCTTGGGAGAGGGTTCACATGTGGATGTCGGCGTAGATGAACTTGTGAGGGCCGACTCGGAGGAATTTGCTGGGGAAGAATCCCAGGCCTTGGACGGGGATATTCGCATGATCCGGCCGAGGGTATCATCGTCACCTATCAAATAAGTTTCAAAGTAATGCGCTTTGATAACCAGGAAGGCTTATAATTCATTGTTCTTCGTTCGATCGACCTTCAATCAGAGTGGTTTTCGTTATGTTTTCTAGACCTGTCCTGCCTTTGTCATATTCCCTAACACAAGCAGCGCATACCACTAGTGAGTTGCATATGTACTGTTGTCATTTTTTCTTCCCACTGATGGAACCTCAGGCCCTCAGAAGTCAGGAATCAATTTAATAAACGTACCTGATTTGCTCGTGGGTGATGACGGGAACTGATTTGATAAATTGGGAGGGGAATATACCGTTCGTGAATTCTCGCATTATCCAATCCCCAAATTCTGGCACATAATCCTCCGTATCTTCAACATAAATCCACTGGTCATTGAGGCAAATTACCCAGTGATATGAACACATATGGTTCCTTACGTAATACAGGCTGATGACCTTTTTGGCTCCGCATCGCTTGACACAGCCCTAACTGATAAAGCTCAAAAGTCAGGATGCAGGGGTCGCTTGTTGCCGACTGCCCCCCAGCCTAAGAAGACGGTCTCGACCCGGCGTACGATTCGTCCAAGATCAATGCGGCATCTACTCCTTCGTCAGTGTCGTCACTGCGATGTTCGAATCGTCTCCCCGATGCTCTTCATGATCCTTCTGCAATCACCATCCGCCCTCGCTGCCTCTAACTCGACCATAACAACCGAGTGCAAGATGAGCGACAAATCCCAGGCGGCCATCACTCTTTACACGACGTTGGTAATGACCATCATATCGACTCTCACCAACCGTCCGATAGAATCCTTCATACTTGCGTGGATAGCGTGGCTCCCCTTGATGCGGGCCGCAGCTGGCGCGTGCATCTACGCCGGTTACATGATTGTGTTCATTGGATCGTGGGGGAAAGACTGGATGGACGGAGATTCAGAAGCGCAGCCTACCGGGAGGAGCAGAGGGAGGAGGGCCCGTCATTCCGACGAGGATGTATCGTTCGTGAACCACGCCACATGGTGGATCTGGCATGTGTACCTCCCGTTCTCACAGTGGCTCTGGTTCGTGGAGCATTACCGGACTGCAAGCAACCTCATTCTCTTCGCGCGTGGCACAGCGATTGGCGTGCAGCTCGTGGCAATGTCTATGGATTACAAGGCTCGCGTCATCCGAGCGGTCGATGGTGGCAGCAGCGTCCGCGGTGCACGCGTCGTATCTCTCTTCATGGCTTTCTTGTCTTTCATCGTGCGGATATCGCTGGTATGTCTCATGGGAACAGAGCTCGCCTACGCGGCCGCACGTACTGCAGCGGCGAGCAGACGGGTCTTCATCCCGATCTACATCGTCTTCTCGTTGGCTTGGGCAGGGGGAAGTTTTTTATTTGTTCCAGGACATGATAGCAATCCTCTGGTCGAAGATGATTTCGAAGACGATTGGGATTTCGCCACCTTTCCTTTCATTGTGCGCCTGTTGTCTGGCGTCTTCTTCGCCTGTTTCACCTGCACTATCGCTTTCATCGTGTTTTCGGCGGCGAGCAGCGAGAACGGACTCACGATTGGGCAGTACTTGAAATGCGATTCCGTCAGTACTTGGAATAGGATTCAGAGCATTCTATTTTGATTACCAGGTGAGCTCATTACTCCATCCCCATCATCGTGCCACTCGCAGACGCTTCTGTAAAGAGAAGGTCATCTCGACCTATGGACTTCTGATCGTCGATAGTTGTTGATCAACATATTTGATGGACAAAGTACTAAAATATAGAAGTAGCACTGTGGCAGACGTATACATTCGGGGGCCATAAGAGTCCCGGAAATTCTCGACGTACAGTACTTGGCAAATGATGAATCGATGACGAACGATATCAAGTTGGACGCCGAGATATAAGGTTTGACACTGCCACATTGCCACACACGTCAAACCACGATGACGACAACATCCAGAGCCCTTCCTGACGGAGACACTCTTGAAAAAGCATCAAAACTAAACGTCTTCGACAGCAAAGGTGAAAAGGTCTCATTTGGATCCATCATCGACGGACAAAAGACCGTCGTGGTCTTCATTCGTGCGTCAACTTCACCGCATCAACATCAGTTTGAAAACCCTGACATTACGAGCCAGGTCATTTCTTTTGTGGGGTGAGCTTCCGGTCGGTTCCTAACGTGCGTCGTGGATGGATAATTGACGACATGATCAATAGCGCTGCCAGGTAAATAGTTCGGTTTATCATCCGATCGAGGGGTGAACGCCCGACCTTGGCAATTAGGCTTATGTCGAACAACTCACCTCCGTACCCAAAGACGCATTGCAGGAAGCCAACGTCAAAATAGTCGTCATCGGGTGTGGGGAATGGAATCCGATTGTCTCGTATGCCGGTGAATTCTCAGTCCATATTAACCTTGGCCTATGTTGAACTCCCATCATGCGTGCCAGAGACCGCCGGGTATCAGGGCCCAATCTACGCGGATCCAAGTCGCGAACTGTACCGGACTTTGGGGATGAATATCGAAACTTTCGCTACAACCCCAGCCGGCCAGCAGAAGCGCAGTTATCTCACTATGAACCCGTTGGCGAATACGATACAGAGCATCTGGGCGAGTCTCATTTCATTTCAATCCTTACCCGACGTCTCTGACCTGATAACGAAATATAGAAAGGACCATTGAAACATCCGTCACTGATCGGGAAACAAGGGAACTTCTCCCAGCTTGGCGGGGAGTTTATATTCGGTCCAGGTATCACTCGGTTTTTGTGAAATGGACCTGAATTATTTATGACCGTTTCTATATTTTCAGGTGCGGTCTGTTCCCTTGCGTCCCGGATGCAACATACCGAAGATCGTGAGTGGTTAGGATATCGTGCCCTCAACGTCTGACAGAATTCGAATTATGTAGACATGGAAATTGTGGAGCTTATGGAGGCCGCAGGCGTTACGCTCTCATAAGCTTAGGCATGATACAAGCGTTTTGAAAATGTATGTACAATACAATCTGACGGACTTTTTTTCTTTTGGTACATCGGGAAGAGACTTATCACAAATACAGAAATCCGGGAATGAAGAGGAAAAGTTTATTTTGTTATTCTCGATGAGTGAATTGACGAGAATTATATTCATATTCCAGCTGGTGCGGGTCTTGGGTAGCATTCCTGTTAGATTTTAACGCATCCATTACCCAAAGCGTCCGCGTTAAGCTTGAAAAGGTACTTACGACGATCCGAACCCCATTCCTACCACCGGCGAATGATTAGAGCCACGTTGGTTTTCAACTCTTGTCAGCAGGTCCTCTGCGAGAAAAGCTTAAGCTATGTTGTCAAAGAAGGAGCTCTGGCAAATAACTCACTGAACAGCTGGCTCGTCTTAGAAAACTTGGCCAACTGGTTCAAGAGCTTTTGCAGCGCAGCGAATCGTGCCGGCTGGTCCCTCACAGTTGCTCCGCCATGCATCACATGCTGCATGAGCACGTCGATTGCACAAACCCAAGTGATCTAAAGGACGCCTGAGCATCAATAGGATACTGAATGGGGGGATGGCCTGCACTCACTCCGAGAACTGGATCTGCATGGATACCGGATGATGCCTCCGCAGTCATGGTCATGGTCAGGAACGCGATCGCCTGAGCCGCCTGGATGGATTTAAACCGCGAATCGGAGTGAGTCGGAGTGAGGGGTAGGTGGAGCCTTATCGTCGCAGCGTGAACGAGCATCTGAGTGAGGGCCCTCCGCTCTTCGATGAACGAAGGAGATGAGCCGGGTCGATCCATGAGCGGCAAGCTGTTTTTGAATGTTTCGATCAGCAAGTCGAGACGGGCGAGCTCCTCGTGTCGGGTAGATGATCCTTAATTGTATGAGATCATGGAGCTCGTGGAGAGATGGATCCTTGGAACATACCGTTATCGGCTCTATGAACAGAGATAGCTCGAGCCAGCAGTATCGTTGCTTTGATGTAGAGGGCTTTTTCCGAGATCCCAGCCATGATGGACCCGTTCAAGAATTCTTGGAGGGACAAGAGACTCTTGCGAGGCAAGTGGTGCTGGTTTAGGAAAGCGTGAACAAAAGACGAGACGGGCGAACTAAGAGTGCGTACAGAGTCTTGTTGGTAGGAGTCCAGCGGCCATGGGGTGTCCACCACGTCGGGTTGGAGATCGGAGAAAGTTAAATGGGATTCTTGGAATGCGCTCCAACAGTCGTTGAGACTCACAGCAGCCCAAAACGCGTCGATGCGTTCTCCTTCCTCTATCACATCCACGGGGAGAGGGAGTGGATCGGAGTTCGGGGGCTGGGAAGGAGGAGCTCTTGATGACCGGATGCGATGAAAGCCGCGACCGATGGCGAGCGAGAGAGCAACCTCTGCGTGATGCTTCCCTTCAAGCGTTTTGCCGTTTTTGAGGTAGTAGGAGGACAAGAGCGCTTCCGCTTGGATACAATGGATCACCTTATGAGGGTGCGAACGCGACAAGTCTCCGGAGAGATAAAAGAGTACGTTGTGCAACAGGACCTTTTCTTTCGATTTTGAGGGGGTAGGTGATAGGAACAGTCCCCATAGATAGATCGCTGTAATGAGCGCAGGGGATGGTCGGTCGTGGCCGCCTATGGGGCCAGAGGCGACCATGGATTGCCAGAAACGATTCAGGTCAAGGAAGAAGTTCGTTTGGTGATTGTACGAGAAGACGAGGTCAAGTCTGAAAGCACGAGATTAACACGAGTCGCGGACCATCCATCGAAGACGTACATGCGCCTCCTCTCTTCTGGTAGTGGCTCTTGAACGGATTGTGGTAGATTGTGGGCAGCTGTAGAGTAAGGTAAAGATGTGAAGCTTGACGCGATTCAGGTTACTCACCAGTCGGTGGCAAGCTAGAGGACGACCCTTGCGCGCTGGGTAGTAGTCCGTACTGGTTATATGGATCGAAAAGGGTGATTTCGGGCATGTTTTCTGGTATTTCCAAAGAACGAATACGACTCTTGACGACGGCTATCCTCTCCTCGAGCAGTTGAACTTGAGAGGGGTTCTCCGCATTCGGATATTCGCAGTCTTCGAACATGGACCCTCCGCGCACACAATGGTCACAGATCGGTCGCGTGCCATCGCATCGCTAAAGGGATGTGCAAACGATAATGTGAACGTGTAGTCGATATTCGTCGGATATGAGACGCACGATTTTTCTCCGCCTAACGTGGAATCAGCGCTACTCCCAATACGATGGTAACAACACATACCTGCAGTTCAGACATGTATTTCCCCGTTTTGCCTTCGGAGGGGGAGATGGGTCGTGCCCTTGGGGGCAGGAGGGAATCATTCAATCTCGTGAGAAGGTAGAAATCCTTTGAGGAGGAGTTTCAAGGGAAACGGAAACACGGTGGAACTGTTTAACATTGTCGGTGAATGAGGAGCCGGGAAAGGATGCCAGGTCAGAACACACCTGACGCAAACCTGACGGATCTTGATATCACGTTCTAATATGGACCAACCTCCGCGACGTCGCGCTGGAGGGGGCTGGAGTCTGGAGATCCAACCCTTTTTCCCTTGTTACGGGTTACCTGACAACGCAGATGTGGAAATCCCAACGTTGTCTTCAGGGTCGTTCAGAACAATACGGCAATCACGTGGAATCGATACCCGGGGAAGCGAAATCAGATACTTATCCGATGAGACTTACTACTTAGTGACTTCGGTCTGATGAATCCGAACATTTTTCATCTGGTGCGAGCAAGAATAAGTAAAGAACAAAATCTGATTCAATATGATGATGAACAGTGAACGCCATCACGGCCGACATTCGCTCTCAAAGTCACGCGTGGCAGCTTCCAAACCCTGGAAAAATCCGTGTTCTGTCAAACAATAGGTATTATTCCCATCGAAAAGTCCCTGCGAGTACTTACCGAACTCCCAGTAGCCCTTTCCATGATTTCCGGCGTATCTGATGGCCCATGCGCCTCTCAATCCCAACTCCGATACTCGCCCCGTCCTAACTTTCCCATTCCCGTATTCACTATCAAAGAATGCATGTGCTGCATCCCAACCCTTCCCAAACCCTTCCTCAAACCGCCAATGCTCGTATTTTCCAGGATACTGGCTCCAATATCGTGCGTGTTCGCGCGAAGCTCTCTCCCCAGTCTCCGCCCTAAGCCTCTCCTTCCTCTCAGCATCTGTCACAAATCCTTTCCTCCTTTGCAGCCCAACCCACGAAGGGAATACCCCTCCCTCAACCGCGTCCCGGAAACACCACCCCGTGTCCTTTCCCCATCCACCTCCATATTTCTTCTTATATGTCCACCAGTACCACCCTGCACACCACCTCTCGTATAACGCCAACTGCGCCCGGACATACTCTGCCACCTCCCCATCGTCTCCCCTCCGTGACACGGGGTTGAGCGCACTGCTCCACTCACCAACGATCACTCCGCCCCCGGCACGCTCCATCTTTGAAGAGACGCGCGAAAACGTGAGAGGGGTGGGTGCCCCAGGATCAAGGAGCGCACCCGTATGCGCAGAAGCCGGCGTGGAGATGTCTTCCGATGTGAAACATCGGTACAGATGGTGGTCCAGGATTAACGTCCCTGCAGACCCCTGGGTCGAATTGTTCGCGACGAACTCGGCGTACATATCAGGCCGCCAGCATTCTCCGAGGACAAGCGGGATGTCGCGATCGATCTTGCGGAGGTTTTGGATTGCGGCTCTGTACCATTTTTGGAGGGCCTCGTCGGACGGAGGCTGTGGCTCGTTGAGAAGCTCGATACCGATGATGTTGGTCAGACGTGGGGTGTGCTTTTTCAGGGAATGGAGCAGAACTTCTAAGACGTGGATTGCGTGGTCGAGATTGAAGCGAGAGGAGAAGAAACTTGGCGGAAGGGAGGTACCAGAATGTGAATCTTGGTTCTGTTTCCCTGGGGCTGCATGGAGATCTGTTGTTTGCAAGTGCGCACATGAGACGCTACGAAAATATAAGTCGATAGTGGCTTACCGATGAGCACGCCGATGCCATACTCGTGCGCGGTTTCCAGCACACGTACAATTCGTGCCCAAGCGCCACAGAAAACGCTATGGCAATCTCTAAAATCGGTGTTACGAAGGACTGAGGGGTCAACGCCGCACAAATGGTAGTAGCCGATCTGTAATCGGTCGTAAGGCTCGAAAGGAAGGAAGTGCCAGTGTGAAGAAACGCGCGGGTATTCGAACAGAGTTGATTCCATGTTGGGTGAGCCATACCCAGTCATCCTCCGTGATCCAACTGTCCCAATGCGCTTCAAGGGTCTCGCGCGCGCGTGATCCACGAGCAACGTCCAGGTCACTTTGCCCGGGCTCATGGGCGAAGCGGAATGGGTCGTCGGTAATCCAGCGTTCCAGGACAAACCAAGAACCTATTGAGTCACATTAAGGATGTCTTTTTCACGGTAGATATTTACCTAAGTTTACTCCTCTTTGCTTCCTGTAACGATAGACTGTTTCCTCTGTGGTGCTCGAATTAAGAGGAATAGATCTCGTTGGTTGTTTTAAACGCTTCAGTTTTTGCGTGAGCTTCTGCATGGTTATCGAAAACTGAGAGGTGGCTGTGCCGCTCCTCAACGCGTCATGGGCAACATTGCCATGTAGTACGGGCCCGCCTGTTCTTATTCGGGACCGCGGCGGTTAATATCAACCTTATCAACCAACACCGATGTCTAAGTCCAGCCTTAGCCTGAGCAACCTCGTCCCACTTTTGCGGCACACTCGATCCAAGCGTGAAGATATCCATGTAAACCAAGTTGGCCTTCATCTTTACGGAATGGTATTCCCCGCAAGTCTCCTGGCTACGTTCCGATTGAATGGCCTCAACGTCTCTTTTCTAACCAGCCGATTTGGCGTTCTTCGTTACGGTCTCATCGCTGTCTCAGGTCCGTCCTAATTCCAGGGGTTTCGTGACAAGTTCATGATCATCGAATAAAGTGTTGAAATAAGCGCGAGCGACGACGAAAACAAAGGCTGGTATTAAACTTGGCCTCGGTGAGCTCGAGAGGCAAACGGATGAGGTACTAATACGTACCTAGACTAGTTATATATGTACGAGAACAACAGAAATGTAGAATAAGAACGACAAATGAAGAGCTAAAAATGGAATGGTGCGGGCAGTGCAACGCACACACTCGCATGAATCTTGAATTCCAACATGAAGGCCTCCGAAAACTCTCGATTCCTTGTATTCCAGTTAGCAAGTCTTCATCTCCCGGGTTCGCGTTCTTAATGTGACAGGAATTCCGGTCGATCACGTATGAGCAGTGAGCACTCAGAGAGCTCCCTTTCGTCAAGAAGGAAATCAGTCAATCCCGATCAAAGGCATTCCACACTGCATGTTCATGATAAAAACTCCCAGATGGCTTGGATCTCGTTGGAAGCCTTCAAAAAAGACGAGGAGATCGGAATGATCGGCGGATGGTTCGTGCAGCGCGCTTAGGAATTCATTGATATCCATCCTATCCTCGGACACCGAAATCTGGAGACCCAGCAGCTTTGGAAGAGCTTTGAAATAGACATCATGATCAACTTGGCCGGAGCTGAGGCCAACTTCTGCCAGAGCGAGCCGTCGTGCGACCCGTTCTCGGGGATCAGGGTATAAGTACGCCTACCCCTGCGATCGACAGTCATCAAGAATGAAGAGAACATGGTGTTTTTCTGGATGGTTTACCAATCGTGACAAGTGAAAATTGAAGCCGGAGTCGGCGAGCACCATCAACTGGTCCAAAAGCGTCTCGTCATAGTCATCATTCGGTAACGACATCTACGACTTGCGATATTTCCCCAGGAAGCATCCAGAAGACAACAACTAAAGAGGACGTCCACTATGATCGTGGTAAAGTGAACCAGATCGTGCGGGGTCGCACTGAAAATGTCGAAAAAAGACTTCAATTGTTATATAAAAGACAATATGAAGCTGCGATCCCGAGGGGAGCAAGAAGTTTGGAGTTGTGAAAGACGAGCGATGAGGAGAGAGTCACAAAGCATCGCCGAGATTGGCATCGTTAGCGTTGACCACACACGAAATCGCACGACGTACACGAACAACGCCTGTGTAAGTATCACCCAGCTCAAATCAGACTCCCTGTTGGAGAAGACGTTGTTGACCAGCATGCATATATACAGCACTGTGACCGAAGAGCATAATCAATGTGAATAAACCGAGTGTGACAGGGAAGATGATCATGATGTACCGAGCATGGCAGCAAAGACGTACGATGCGTCGCGGATAACCAGAGATAAAAGGGGCGACTTGTGTCTCTGAATTTTGCAGAGTATCGATGGGAAATCTGTTCCCTGTACCGCAATATGTATCACACTGCAATCATACGTCAGAAGGAATGGGTGTAGAATCAAGCCAAACGGTCCGACATTAAATACAACAACCCTCGTGGAGGGTAGTGAACGAGGCAAGGCCCGCCCGTATGAAACATTTTTGGTATCAGAAAACCCCAGCTGATGCCATTAATGAACTCCACAATAGCAAGACCGAGGAGGATCGTCGCGAGGCGACGGTTGCGGTCATGCAAGGCAAATACTGTGTAAATCGGGGATACTCAGATAGAGACCGGGGTGAAGGGAACGACGCACCACGATGTATCAGGGTTATATTCAACGAGAAAATCAGGATTTTGCTCGTCATCCACTGGAACGTATGCCAGGTACTACATAGTATGGCGGATGGTTCAGGTTCGGTCCCCAGGCGAGCACAAAAGATGGTGTTGACTCTGCAAAGATTCCCGAGATTCGTAGAAACACTATGTTGGAGGATGAGACTCACACTTGGACCAGTGTATGCCTGTATACCGCCAGGACAAATATTGCCATTTCATGATTGACGACGACGGTTTACTATGGAAATTGGAAGATATACGGTGGGAGAAACATACCTCCAAATGTAACTGATCTCAAAATCAGGGTCCGGTGGGGATTCGAGAAGTGACTGCACAATTCTCCGAATCTCTATCATGGGTCCTTCCCACGTTCTCAAGACCTCGTAAAGGTTAGGGATCGTTGGCGCTGGAGGAAAGGAAGATCGTATGAGGCAACGACGGCGACAATGAATTTATTCACCATCGTTAAATATAAAATTCTGTTCCCCTCCAAGCGATGAGAAGGGTCGCCAGTCCAAGTCCAAGCCATAGCCATGACACATGCCAGCCGATCCGACTTGATCGCCACTGGTTACCTACATATTTCTCACCCTCCGGCGACTCCGCACGAAGCCGGGCAAAGCATCTTTCTGATTCCCGAGTTCGAGGGTTTGGTTCAGAAAACAAAGCCAGTTGCGGAGGTACAGAATTGCTCGACGGAAGTGCGCAAAGATTCTGGTTTTTAATACTTGTATTTCCTTACGAACGGTTCCTGATGATCTTGCAGCTGATTCTTGCTGATGATCCGATCACCGTCTCACGCCAACGCCATCCCCGTCCCCCGTTGTCTCCCACGGTACCATCACTGTCGCCAAGGGGCGGCCTCATCAACTCCCACGTCATCCTAGCTACCGTCGACACCCCCGAACAACATTCCCCCGCGCTCCCACGCCCCTTCCCCGCATCAAATCCCGCCTCCCTCGAGCCCAATCCCTTCCCCTCACCTCTCCCGGCCTTCCTGTACCCCCAAACATGGACCCCTACCACTATTAACCCTACTGGAGCCTGGGAAAGCAGTCATTCACACCCCACATCCTCCCCCAGGCAACAGATCCCCCACTCCCCCCATCTACATACCTATATAGCCATGTATATCCATCCCCACTTGTTATAATCTATAGAATATTATTATATTGATCAATACAAGCACTTCCAACTATTTATTAGGTCTTAAATGGGGTTGGAAAGCGGTGATAAACTGAGGGGGGAGGAGGAGAACATATCCCCCAGTAGGATTATGACTTCCCCCTTTCAGGAACTGACTTGTAGGCTGGTTATACGATATATAAGTGTTGGGGGAGGTGTTCCGACGGTTCCAGGACGAGTGTAACATAATGGAAATAAACAATATGTGTATATACAAGGGAGGTATCTACCAGTGTTCCCACCATCCCCCACTGCCAGGGCACCTATATACGATTTCTAATACATATCTATAGTGCTCCAAGCGTCAATATTCTATAGATTATAACAAGTGGGGATGGATATACATGGCTATATAGGTATGTAGATAGGGGGAGTGGGGGATCTGTTGCCTGGGGGAGGATGTGGGGTGTGAATGACTGCTTTCCTAGGCTCCAGTAGGGTTAATAGTGGTAGGGGTCCATGTTTGGGGGTACAGGAAGGCCGGGAGAGGTGAGGGGAAGGGATTGGGCTCGAGGGAGGCGGGATTTGATGCGGGGAAGGGGCGTGGGAGCGCGGGGGAATGTTGTTCGGGGGTGTCGACGGTAGCTAGGATGACGTGGGAGTTGATGAGGCCGCCCCTTGGCGACAGTGATGGTACCGTGGGAGACAACGGCAGGGACCTTCCAAAAATGGTCAGAGACCTCTGTTGGTGTTCACGAAGTTTTTCGCGAATTCAGACTCTGCTCACTTTCGCTGGTGTTCGACACGGGTGCCGACAGCGGAGAATCAAATCTGATCGTGTGACGAAAAGTTTGCAACTCCTTGTTTTGAGGACTCGCGACTCCGGCTTCCTTCCGACAGGAGCCAAATTGAGGGAATCCGAGGCGGTTTGCAAAAAAGGTTGCAAGACCCTGAGAATGATAGTATAACTTGAAGTTATATATACCGCCAGTGAGCTAAGCTCACGAGGCACAGCACCGGACACAACTGTCAACTTCGAAGGCCAGTATTACCCAACATCAGACTCTGAGATGATGGACGTTAGCTCAATCCTCGATGAGCCAGAGCCTGAGGACTTTGTTCCCTCCCTCCCCATGCTTTCCATATTTCGGATTATATGACAATTCTTCAAAACACTGTACATGAGAAAAACGTCAGTCCGATATACAATCCCACTCACACCACATGCCATCAGAAGTGTCAGAATCCTGTCCAAAGTTAACGATGTACGACCGGTAGTGAAACAAAAACACGAACGGGAACGCGCAGGGGGTGACGTTGAAGCCTGGATTCCTCAAAAGGTTTGAGATGAGGATCGCCGTCCACAGTGCTAGCAAATTCCAAGGTCAAACACAACGTAGAAGGAATCGAAGGGCACGCGTCAAACGTACCGAGGAGAGCACCAAACATAAAGGACCCGTCCCGTATCACCAACGACAGAAGCGGAGCTTTACTTCGCTCGAATTTCATGAGAGTGAGAGTCCAGATGATGGCCTGAACCGTGAGATGCATTATGCTGCACAGACTGGGGTTTACAAAGAACATGATGAAACGTTGGAGGCCTCACAAGAGATAGACCCCTCCACGTGGCACTCCCTGCACCAAACACGCTCCCTTCAACTTAAGTTGTTGGCTCAGCCGCGCACCCCAATACACGGTGTTGATATAATCCGCGCCAATGAGGACGGCTGTGAAGCCCAGGACGGACCATCTGCCACGGTAAAGGGCGGCTACTGTTGGTTGAGGGTTAATGGATACTTTGGTGAAGGGTGGAGTGCGGATTGAGTGCGGACTCACGGCGGTGTGCCAGGCTGATGTTGAGGCATAACGAGAGGTGCGGGACGGCGATTGTCAGGAAGGCGTGCCACTTCCGACATAGGGGGATTGGTACGGGGGTCATGGATTCGATGCGGACGTGGACGATGGCGGTGACGCTGCAAGTATGTTTTTAGAACGCCAAAAGCTCGTGAAGAGACAGATGTTAAGGATAGACTTACCTTTGTAAGATGATCCCTCCGTATTGAGAGAAGAGGTATTGCCATTTGACGATCGACGAAGCCGGCTTGCTGTGTTGGAGTGAAATAGTCGACAGGACGTCAGCGACACGAAGCAGCCATTATTCACGAACCTCCAGATGTGTTCGACTTCAAAAGACAGATAGCAGAACCAGTCGTATACCTGAAAAGCCGTGGCAGAATCTATCAGACGACTCGGGAGTTATCAGCCCGGCCAAGGGAGGGGACGAGTCCGCATTTTGGATCCACTCACATAGGATACAGTTCACGACGAACCACTCCGATGCCGCTGGCAAAGACACCATTCTCGCTGGGGACTGCGAAAATGACTCCCTCATACTTAAGTATGAGAAGAAGGAAAACAATGGGGTGAGATGTCGGCGCATTCAAGGGACGATTGATGGGTTTATATGTCCCAGCGGCGTTCATCTGTGACCTAGAACTTATTTGTGCACGAAAACAGGGTCGCAACATTCGGACCTGGGGCCCTGCCTTCTATTCGGAAAGGTTTGGTATACGAACCCTGAGAGAAGCCCGAAAAGGCTTAGCATGTTGACAAGACACCAGTAAATCCCATCTTGGGGTACCTGACGGTCGAACAAGTAGTGTTTCTTATGTTGCATACATTAGAGACACGAAGAATGCCGTTACCGTCGCGACTTTTGGTCAGTATTTGCTGGTTGCGGGAAATACTATTACTCCTCGACGCCGAGGATAAGCGGGAGGTCACCGACATCGATAGGGAGAGGTTCACTTCCCTCTGACTCACAAACTACTTGGAAAGACTTGTGGGGGAGCGGTCTAGGCAAGAAACATCGGAAATTACAGGTGCCTCCCCGACAGTGACGTACACCATGCCACATCCAGTACAGTGTTGGGTTCCTTGGATTCTCAGGTGTGAGCGGAGCCAACGACCGGTTCCGGTGGGATGAACGACCTCAGCTCGACAGCTGCTCACTCCATGTTCTGGATGTAGCAATTCTTCGGTTCCGTTGACAGGGAAGTCGAAAGTCAATTGACAAGATCAATGATCCTGGACGTAGGATTGAGGTCATATGCACAGCAGATGAGATTACTTACGGCAGCCAAAAAGCCTAAAACAATGGCCGTGTCAAGTTTCAACCGAGGAATTCTTTTTGGATTGGAGGGACACACGGAAAAGAACATTGATGCGTACCCGACGATGTGTTTTGGAATGATGGGTGGTGGCGAGCATCCCTGCATATACAGCTGCAGTCGGTTAGTGTCCGTTCAACCGAATACGTACCGAAGGCGGCAAGGATCCATCCTGGAAGAACGGCCTTAATGCAAAGGCGGATTGGACCGAGAGATGTGTCGACACAGTATGACGTTGAAAATGGCGAATTTCGCTTATTGAAGCCTGGAGAGCGTACAAAGGATAGCCGTCTCAAGGGATGTACCTGATGAGGCAGCCCCCAACGAGGTCCATCCTCCAACAGACGGAAAAGCCCCATAGCTCCCAGAGAACAGACCGTTGATAGGATTGGGGGGGGGACGTACGGCGGTTCATCAGACTGGAATTGACAGTAAACAATAGTCCCGTCTCCATCAGGAAGAGCGCAGTGTTGACTGCATATAGGCCCAAAACTCCAATGTAGCAAGGGCAGAGGTAAAGGTCTGCACGCTACCTCCACATATGCTCGGTCTCGAAGGGCAGGTGACAGCCGCTCATGGATCTGAAAGGCGATCATCGGGTCTGCACAGGGGGTGAGAGCGCGTCCGGTTCAGAAGGGGCGATTGAAATGATTAAATGACCCTTACTGTTATATCTGACACAGCTCATGGGCGAGTCAGGGTGGTTATGGGATGACAGCACTGAAGCTGAAGGTTGACGAGGGTGGACGGTGGATTGCCGTTGGCGTTGATCCTGCCCTGTTGATGATCATTTCAGGGACGATCGGAAGTGGAAGATGAGTCAAATATCATGATGGACATATCATATATTGTCAGTCTTCACTCTCATCACCGTACAGAGAATGGTGGAACCGTGGAAGCTGCCACTTACGATTGCAAATGGATGAACTTCAAACGAAGCCGGGAATGTTCTTGAGAAGACGGTATGCCGAATGAAGACTATTTCATAGCAAAGATTGCATAATGAGCGATAATGCAGAATGTGGTTTAGCTGACAACCAGGGTTATGTAACGAACCGAACGGATGGTCTTCGAAAAGTGCTTCTCAGATGAATACGGAAGACTCCACTACGCACTAGAAATGAGTCATTTAGGATCAAATGCCGATATAGGTGACGTCCGATCTTCGTTCAACGATTGGGCGATTGTAGGAATTGACCCCAACTAAGGCTAAATTCTTTGTTGACCACTATGCAGAACGGCACCTACAGAGAGGAATACCAAACACCCAATAATGGTCCATCGTTCGTCATGCATCTCTTTTCTGAAATGCGAAGATCGAGATGGGGAAATTGTAAGCAAATTAAGGTTACCTGCGGCGAAATGCACGGATGCGCCATATGGGGATTGTCCGGCCCATAATCCAGTCTGCTCCAAAAACAGGTTAGTTACGTAGGCTTCCAGAGTCCATGGCCTCACCTAGTTCAGGGTCGGTGAATCGAGTGATCCTTTTCCAATCCGAGTCGTTGTCCTTCAAATACCCAAGTTCTTTGAAGCCCAAGTTAAGATCCACGCCGCGAGCGTTGCAAAGTCGTCCGGTATAAACGTAGAGAGCCAAATTATTGATAGATCCCAAGTTAGAAAGCATGACCACGTGACAGTCTTCCTCCTCCTTCTTCAAGTCGCAAAAATGCCTCGGGTTGCAAGCAAACTGTGGCAATGGATGTAAGATTCTTTATAGCGAAATGCCAAGATATCAGTACTGCGTTGGGTTGACGTGCATCTGACATCAATCGACGCTAGCGTCTTCTCATTGACTAAGGTAGGTCAAAACCACCCTCATGTGAGGTTCCTTACGTTCCGGAGCTCAGGACGATGTATATTTTTGAGGCGCACATTGGTATTCCATCTCTCGCAGAAAACCCTGGAGTTTTTCTCAACCACCTAGGACGGATTACCTTTCAAACTACGTCACGATGAAGTGGTCCGGTGGATTTGGCATTCCCACCCATTAACTCGGCCAGCGATTCACCCCCTCATACGCCCCGTCATCCGACCAAGAATCTCAATGCACCTTGTGATGTTCGTCAGGGAGGAATCGACCAATCCTTGCTAGTCTGCATATGCGTCACTGTCCGTCATCCTTCTCAATAGAAGGCTTCTCCGGCGGCGGCGGCTGATGTTCACCCCATTCAAACTAAGGGGGCTCGGCTACCGGGGCAAGTCCCTTCCCATTTCGCGCATGCTCGAGGAATCGATTCGTCATCATAAGGCGAGCCACTTCTCTGCCAGCTGGTTCCCAGTCGTCACATCGGCATGGCCCTCGAGTCTCCTGCTTGCTCTGTCGGAACAGCCAAGGACGGTTATATCGAGAAGGAATCATTGGACACTGAAAAACCGACTATTACCGACAGCGAAGGCTCCAGAAAAGTCTATTCCTCCAGTAAGTGACTGTTATTCCACACTAATATGTTGACTGAACACGCCCGAGTTTAGACTCAAATTCCACTTGCTTTGTCTCAACGGACGACGACCCGACTCTTCCATGCTTCACGTTTAGGATGTGGTTTCTGGGACTCGGGATTTCATGCTTTGGTGCAGTCCTCGCCCAAATTCTTGTACGAGTCGCCGCCAGGAACCCTCTTTTTTCGTTCAACTGATCCTGTTCATCAGTACTTCCGACCCCAGGCAGTCAATGTCAGCCAGCTGTTCATTTTAATTGTTGCGTATTTTCTGGGAAAGGCGTTGGAGAAGCTTGTTCCTGGCCCTCAAAATGCTCGCTTTAAATCGGCGCGGGATAACAAGATTTGGCGTTTCATGAATCCGGGAAGATTCAGTGAGCTCCAGCTCTGTTTTTGCGTCCTGGATTGAGTCTTTGATGATGATAGATATCAAGGAGCATGTTGCCATCACCATCTTCGCTTCAACGGCGGCAGATTCCGCTATTGCCATCCAGATCTTCGCTGTAGATGATCTTTTCTACAACGTACAGGTACATCCCTCCATCTTTTCTATGACGATAGCCTCATACGCGACGCTAAGCCCAGAATAGCTGTTGTTATTTGCACCCTGATTGGTGAGTTTTTCCAACAACGACGTCTGCGATGTTGAACTGCTATAGGTTCTCAGTTATTGGGCTATGGTCTCGGAGGTAGCGTCATATCGATCTTTAAAAAAAATCATCATGTGGCTAAAGTTGACTTCCAGGAATCATGCGCTCTTTTTTAGTATATCCAACCTATATTGTCTTCCCGCGACTTCTGCCTACAGTTCAGCTTCTCGACGCACTCCATCGCGGCGAAAACAACATCATCCAGAAAAGGCGGGTCAGATTCTTCTGGATTGTTTTCATTGCCATCTTTATTTGGGAGTGGTTTCCGGTGTATATTGCTCCGTGAGTTCAAGCGGCACCCTCTATCTCTTTCTTTCAGCTAACATTATGCCCCCGCAGAACATTGACTGGGCTCAGTATTTTCTGTCTTGTCAATCAGAACAATGCGTGGATCACTCGCATTTTCGGTTCGTAATAACTTGCAATGCGCTGACACTCTTTTACGTGTCGTTGTAGGTGGTTCTGTGAGCAACGAAGGTTTAGGTACACTTTCCTTGTCCCTGGATTGGAGTTCCGTCGCACACGAGGGTCCTCTTTTTACGCCCTTGTCCACCGTTCTCTCTCGATATGCTGGTGCTGCCCTCGGAGCGTGAGTCGATTTGTCCCGATTCATGACGCTTTCTCGGTGATCCAACATCGCTATCAGAGCGGTTATATGTATCGCCTTTGTCAAGAACGCATGGCATGCCCAAAACTTTCCGTTCCTCTCACAAAACCTATTCTACGAAAACGGAACGATTTACCAGCAGCTCCAGATTTTGGACGAGCACTTCCGACGTGATCCTCAAAAATTGGCAGTCGAGGTAAGATTGTTTTCGTGTCGGTTGATCGCTTCAGCGCTAAAGTGAGACCAACTTCTTCAAGGGCTTACCTTATTTTGCCACATCGCAGATCCTCCTCAAGGTTGGCGGGACTGCCGCCATTGGGGCTGGGATAACGCATATTTTGATATGGCATGGGCGTGATATCATTGATGCTATTCAGCGACACAAGGTAGGTTTCCCTCCGGAGAATAGTCATTCGTTGTGCGTTACTCATTCCTTGCAAGGCTCGCGAATGTGATGATCCGCATTTCACCAAGATGAAGGTTGTTGAATGGTCTCTCGATTAAGGGGGTGGTTATTCACGCTCTCGCCAGATATATCTTGAGGTGCCGATGTATTGGTACATCATCCTTTTTATCATCAGTCTTTGCATCGTTATAGCTACGACTTGCCTCGATAAATCTACTATACCATGGTGAGGTCTTGTATTTGTTTCTATTATCCGCATTTCTAAAGTCTCTGTGTAGGTGGGGTGTCATCGTCGCCGTAGGGCTGTCCGGTGTCTTCTTGCCCTTCATTGTCATCACTGACGCTGTCAACGGTTTGTGGCCCGTTTGGTGTTACTGACCCAGTTGGCTTATTATAGACAGGGTTTGTGCTGTCGACAGAAAATCTCGTCCGGGTAAGTCTTCTGACCAGTGAACTTGAGTTTTGTTATGACCATGGGAAGATGGTAGGAGCCGTTCTATTCCCGGGGAATCCTCAGGCGAACATGTATTTCTCCTTGTACGGTTTCAATACACTCGAACAGGCTCATGGATTGATTCGGGATCTCAAATTGGTATGTTCTCGCTCCCCGTGAAGACGTTCCATATCTCAAGACCTGCGATCTTGGCAAGGGTCAATATACCAAGCTTCCCCCGCGAGTGATCTTTACAGTTCAATCTTTGGGCGCCATCGTCGTAAGTGCATTCATCACCTTTGAATCGACCAACATGCATATAATTCCAGGGCGCATTACTCAACTACGTTGTCATGTGTGCTGTTGTACAAAGTCGCCGCACTTTATTGCTTGACACATATGGGTCCAACGCTGTAAATTCTGACTTTACGTTTGTCATGGAGGATTTTACAGATATATATTTCATCATACCAGTGGTCGGGACGTCGTCTGCAGTCTTTTAACAGCTACGGGATCTCTTGGGGAGCTCTCGGAACGATTTTGTATGCGCCTCGCGGCCCTTATGGGGTAAGCATTCCCTTCTACGTGAAAGGGGGTCATACCAATCCTATTCAGATCGTGCCGTTTTCCCTTCTGGTCGGTCTAGCGATGCCCATTCCACTCTGGCTCTTCCATCGCAGGTGGCCAAAGGTTGGGTTCAATTACATCGGGACACCCGCCTTTATCTGTACGTTTCCAGCATAAAGCCCTCCCGCGAACCACGTACTCACGGAAGCACCAGGGTCGCTTGGAACATTCAGCGTTGGCATTTCCAGCGCTTCGTTCAGTGCGTTTCTGGTCGCGGCGTTTTCTCAGTACTATCTTTGTCGCTATCGTGCATCCTGGTTCGGAAAGTACAACTTCCTTCTTTCTGCGGCGCTCGATGGGGGAACCCAGGTCATGGTTTTCATTTTCACTTTTGCAGTTGCGGGGGGTAATGGGAAGGCTGTCGAGTTTCCTCGATGGGCTTTGGTGCGTTGATGAGTTTGGATCGTTTTTTGTGGTTTGTTCATGGTATGTCTAGAATCCTCGTGGTAATCCGGATTATTGCAAGAGGCTTGGGTGATGTGTGTGATGTAAATGTTCTATAATTTAGGCGTGTTCATATGGGTTTATCAATCTTTTCTTCGGCGATCCTTCCATCGCTGCGATGGTCAAAACACGTGCAATTCCTACATATATATTTGCGGGACATAACCATCACTCCGGTGTCTGCATGCGTAATATCGATATGGCTTGCTGGGATAGGATTGTCGGCGCACAACACGGGGGATTTAACGACGAGAAATCCGTACACAGAACAGGGTCCAAAGCGCCAACGATAGGCAGCAGGAACCGTCCGGAAAGAAATCATCGAAAGCAAAGTGATATTGATCCTTGACATCTTCTGTCAGTGCCGCCATTAGATACTCGTTTAGCTCTAGAGCTCCTAGCTATGATATATGTACCACCAAGCATTAATCACACTGCTAGCCTCTGAAACAGTTGCAAGGGGGTAAACGAGGGATTTCAGAGGTATGGGATCATACACTGCGAGCTGTTCTTCATACATTCCGACTGTGCTTACAAACTAGGTCTCGGGTTCTTTCTGCTTCTTCCTCTTCCTAGTGGGACCCCTCTTCCCTTTCATAGCCTTTCCACTCAGATCCCCACCCCGCAACTTAAACATCTTGATGGCCTGTTCCGCCGCCATGAACTTGACCTCCTCCTGGCTCGCATGTCCTCTATACCTCTCAGTACACCGCACCTCCTCTTTCTTATCCACCAAAATCGCACAGCTCACATTCCCTTTCTCCTTATCAAAAACATACTCTAGTTCCTTGTCGTGCTTGCTCGCCCACATACCCAGCCGCGAGACGGGATGCAGGACGTCTACATCATCAGCCACAATCCGTTCGAGGATCGGCATGATCCCCAGAATACGCAGCACTCGTTGGGTGATGGGGATGGATCCGTTGGAGTCGAGGTAGACGGCGCCGATCAGGCTTTCGACCATGTCGCTGAAGAACTTGGGTGCTTGCAGGCGGGTGAGCGCAGCCCAGGGAAAGATAGTGTCGTTCTGCAGCGCTTCTTCAATCTCAGCACTCACATGCCGATAGCGCACAGACGTGTTCCTGTGATCGTCCAGGATTCTCGGGCTGGAATGCAGGAGACACTTCCAGAGGTACACACGATGTGTCTGCTCCTGCAGCTCTATGTTTCCTACTTCGTTGTTTCTCCCCGGCATGGGCGCGTCGATGTCCGTGAAACAACGCAGACAGATGAACGCGAGGAAATGGGCGTTGACGACTGAGGATTTACGAAGGTGCAGATGACCAGGGCTGTAGTGCTTCCCCGGTGCGCGATACAAAAAGTCCGTGACGATCATGTCAAGAACCGAGTCACCAAGAAACTCCATGCGTTCATAAGACGAGGTGTGCAGATTCTCCTCCTCGTAGCTGGCGTGGGTGAGAGCCTCGATGAGTAGAAGCTTCCGATTAAAAGTATAGCCGATAATATTCTCCACGTATGTGAGCTGAGGAGGGATGTTGTCGGGGTTTTGTTCGACACGGGAGAGAAGAACGTCGATCCGGGTTGATAAAGGCTGCCATTTCAGGCCGAGGTCAAAGAATTTAGCGCACTCATAGCCCAAATCAAACCCGCCGTGGAGATAGGCAGCCCCAATCATAGATTCGATGACATCTGCGAGGACTATTGCGAATGAGATTCGTGGAGGTATCTGTATCTCAATGATAAGCGTACCCTTGGTGGACAATTCCTGTTGTTTGGCTCGTTTCTTCCGCTTCCCCTCTCCCTGCGACTCCCGCCCCTCTTCTGTGTACGCATTACCGTCCCCCTTCTCTTCAACGATTGGCTTGTTATCGACCCCTGCTTTCTGGTCTTCCTTGATTTTCTCAATAGTTGGCGAAGAGGGTGGAGAATTGTGAGCCTTCTCCCGCCCGGAGAGATAACTCGGTTTCCACTTTTTCCCCATCATAGTATCTAATATATGAGATAACGCATCTGTACTCCAATCAAGAAACAAAAAGAGGAACTAACCTCGAATTATCCACCGATATACCCCCTTAGCGATGTCCTCCTTCGCAAGCCGGACATTCGACACTGCATGGTCCTTCCTCTTGGTAAGATAGCCTTCATGCCATAGTGGATACTCCGCCAGTAACTGAATCCCCACGACGAACTTTAATACAGTATCACCGAGGGTTTCGAGACGCTGGTAGTTATACTTCTCCTGGGAGACAGGTGCAGTCAAGGCGGTCGTCAGGAGCTTGATAGGGATATCGTAAAGAGGGGAAGAAGTGAAAAGCGCATCTTGTAAAGAGCTGACGGTCAAAGTCATGGATAGCGAACGAAGGATAGAGGGCAAGACAAAGGCGTATTCCGTGTCCTCTAACGAAAGAAGCGTGATGGCGGAGAGTCTTGGAAGGAGCAGTAAGGTCTTGACCTCCTGGACGGGTCCTGTCTTTGGCGGAGTTGGAATGAGAAAGTTCGTCCTCACAGGGAGAGGCTGGACAACCAAGAGCGGATACGTAATTTCCAGATCTGTGAAGCGATCATAGTATTCTCGAAACTCTTCTTCCTCCTCTGCATCGAGCTCTTCGTATCTCCAACGCACGAATCGGTAACCTTTCGCAAACTGGAACCCGTTCCTGACGATAGCAAGATCGCTAGGATAGTCAAACTGTTCGCCGACCTCTGCCGCATTGGCGAAGTATTCGTCTGCGTGCTGATTGTACCCGCGCTCTGCGTTGCGCTGCGAGAGCCACGACCTGCGTGGTTTCCACACTGCGTCATTGGCGTCGTCGAGTGGTAAGAAGAGGTAAGAAAAGTCCAACGGATCCCAAGTCATTCTCGACCCGTTCAACGACCAAAATATCATCCGGGTATACTGCTGCGCTCGGACGATCCTGACGTCCTCCAGGATCACTGTTTCTGTAAACCGTAACCACGTCCGGATTGGCCCCCGCCCCGGTCGATGCAAGATTGGGCCTTCACCCCCCTCCAGATGGATCTTCTTTGACCGATTAAACATCCTGAGGGGTGGCAACCCCTCAATGACCAACTCATACGCCCACCATTCCTCTGCGCCTTCCAGAGGCGCCCATGGATCCATTTGAATGGACACATTCGCCATCCCAGCCCTCTTTTCCACATCTCGCAACATCGCCTTCACCTCCTCCTCCAAATGGGGCTCCAAGACGGTCGGAATCGGCAACAAGCTTTCGTTCAGCAGCTGAGCGTCCCAAAGCGCCATGTAAGCCATGAACGCCGCGTGTCTGTGGGCCGAAATTTTTGTGTTGTATATCCTTTCCGTGGCGAATTCGCGTTGGGGCAGGGGAAGGGCACGGGGGAGGGTCACTTTGGAGCCGTAAGGACCGGTGGGAACCGGGGGTTTAGCGCGGTTGTCGAAGGAGTGCCAGCCTTGGGGTAGTTCGGGGGGGTTGATGTCGTACAAGGGACGGTTGTCGACGTGGGCGCTACTGGGGATGACGGCGCAGAAGTGGGAGAGGTGGGAGACAGCGGAGTGGAGGGTTAAGAGTGCCCTGTTTCGTCGTCGGTAAATGCATACACGAGATAATAGTGTATTTCAGGTGCTCACCCGGTTGATGGTACTCGGAATTCCAAGTCATCATCATCCTCGTCTGCGATAACCATCGCCTCCTCCTCCGCCGACACTCTCGCGGGGTCGTTGTACAGCCTCACCATCTCCTCCTCCAATTTCTCCCACTTGGTGACATTCCCCTGATCACCGCTGCCTCTCATAAACATCAGCGTAAACGTACTCCTCTTCCTCCTCGCCCTTCCCCTGCTCTGCGCCCAGCTCGCCATATTCTGGGGCGGGTCCCACCGGACAACACTCCCGCACGCTTGGATATCGATGCCTTCCTCAGCCACAGCGGTTGAAATGATGACGGTCTTCTCCCCGATCTTGAAATCCGCCAAGGTGTCTTCTTGCGTGTCCCTGAGCATCGTGCGCGTGATGTCGAGGAAGGAATGCCGATACGCGCTGTCCGAAGAGCCTATCAAGCAACCAAAGCGGAAGATGTCTGCAGTGAAAGGATGGTGCCGCAGGATCTCTGCGAGCGCTAGGACGGTGTCCCGCCGCTGGACGAACACCAACCCGCTGTAGGATTCGTTCTCCGCCTCTGTGTCGAATTTTTCTGACAGGAGGACCTCGATGAGCATGCGAACTTTGTCCGACGTCTCCTCTGCGATGTCATCGGCATAGTACGAGACTGGGGAGACGACAATCTGGTTGATGATATTGAGGAGGTAGGCTTTTTCCGAGTTTTTCCATGTGGAGATGATGTTGTCGTACGGGTTCGCGACGCGTTTTGCCTGCTGGATCACTTCCCAGACGTACCAATCCGCCGCCCATGACCCCAAGTCCTCCAATATAACATGCGCTGTGCGTTCAAAGTCTCTCAGTCCCTTGTGCGTGAAAGAGTCCTGCTTCAAGATGACCTTGGAAAGTTTTTGGTCCAGGCGGAGGTGCTCTGTCGTGCGAGAGGTGGCTTTGCCTAGTTGCTTGCGCAGGGATTGGACGTACGGGTCGTCTTCGATGTTGAGGGCGGAGACGACACTGGAGAGAGCGGCGAGGTTCGTGGAAAAAGGGGGGTTGGTGAGGGAGACTGGGTCGTACATGACGTGTTTGAAAATGGGGCGGTGGACGAACTGGGCGAGTTCGAGTCGGGTGTTGTGCGGGGCACGGATGACGCTGTCAAGGTTTCCTTCGATCATTCTGGAGAGAAGATGAGCTCGGGTTTAGCTTTATGGCATGATTCGGCTGGACGCTCACTTGAACGATTTTTCAACGTTTCCGCCATAGATGGGACTGGCTGTTAGACCGAGGATACACGGACGCATGGTGCCAATGATGGAGTTGGGCGTTCTAGGTGGTAGGTTGAAGTAAAACTCTCGCATGATCATGTTATAGGGATGGTTATCGCCCGCATGGTGCGCCTCATCAAAGATCAAGAGGCTGATGTCTTGTCCGAGCTTGATATACCCGTGACGAAGTGCATCGAGGAGGACCTGTGGCGTGGTGACCATGATCCGGTGGGTGACAAGGACCCTGGCCCAAAGCTCCGAGCTTTTCCATTGTTCAGGTTCCATGGACCCAGAGATGAGGCCAACGGAGACTGGGAGGCAGGTTTGAATGACGAATCTTTGCTGCTCGCAGAGGGCGACGGTGGGTGCTACAAACCAGGATATCTAAAAAATGTTCATCAAGACAGTGAAAAGCGCGAAAAGTGGGTGAACCTTAGTAGGTTCGCGTTCGGCCTCGATCTTCATCCTAAGGACTGCGATATGCGTCTTTCCTGATCCGGTATCGAGGGCGATGATGATATTACACTTGAGACTTTGCTCGAGCATCTCTTGCTGGTAGCCTCTCGTTGTAGGTAGGTCCCCGACGGGAGGGACAGGAACTTGTTTTTTTCTCATTCTGGACATTGAGGAAGAGTCATGATCACCATCGCGCAGATAGGGCTGATACTCACATTATCGCCCAGGAGATATTCGTGTACCAATGCACGATGTCTATTCGATTCTAAGGGAGGGGTACTGTGTCCAAGAGTGAGCAGACGACCAGGATTTGAACGGAAAAGAGACCAGGGCGTCTAAGGGTTATCAGATCAAGGCGCAGCAGCCAGCTGACCGCCACGAGCAACGATCTGGCAACAAAGTTTGGTGGCTAGGGCCGAAGGGAGACGCTTTGTACGAAATCGAGTGAGTCGGCCGGATGGAGGAAAAGAAATTACTACCTACAGGCCCGTGCTAGATGATGTCCCCAGGGTCAACGACCTTGCATCCAATTCCTCCTAACCGTAGATCGGATTTCCGTTCGCGAAAACATCATGTGACTTTTTTTTTTTTTTTTTTTTTTTTGTCAATTTTATTGTGCCGAAGAGCTGAGCTCTTATGATGCACATGCCGTACGTACGGGAGAGTAAGGAGGAGGGCGGCTGGTACGGTACGAATCAGAGTCTACCTAATAACTACGAGAGTCACGGAATACTCCACCCCACCCGTGGAACTGCAGGTAATCATGTGACTTTGTTCGGGGTTTACCTCGCTCCCGTCCGCATGGCTCCCTCCATCGAGCTCGCACCCCTACGCAGTGCGGAATACTCCACTTTCCTCACCGAAGACACCCTTCCACCGCACCACCCGCACTCCCCCCAACCCCACAACTTTTTCAACCAAACTCTCGAGCCAGAAGATGTCACGGCAACCGCCCTCGCAGAGATCCACCCGCTCTGGAAACGCAACCTTCACGCCCTCCTGGAACTACCAAAATCCTCACCATCGGCGTTCCTGCTACACATGACAATGCTCTTCCTCATCCTCTTCTCCGCTCTCGTCACAGTCCTCGAAACCGTCCCGGCGTTCCACGCCATCTCAACGCGAGCCTGGTTCGGGGTGGAGACTGCATTGGTGGCGATATTCACAGTGGAATATATAGCGCGGTGCTTGGCCTGGAGCGGGACGTGGATCAGCTTGTTGAGGTGGCAGACTTGTAGGTTCTCCACTACTATGTGCTGCTCAAGCGAATCGCTTACGTAATCTGACAGCGTTTTTTGGGATTATCGATTTGCTTGCAGTGGCGCCGTATTATATAGAGCTGATCCTACACCAAGATACCGTAAGTCTTCTGATCTGATCGGGTGCATCCCCCTCATTAATAGAGCCCAGTCAGTTTTGTTCAGATTCTCGATTTTGCGGATGTTTCGGTTATTGCGGGTGTTCAAGCCGTTCCGGTATAATAATACCATCCTACTGTGAGTATAGCTTTTTCTTTTCCTGGGAGAAAGGCTTATCGAGACGAATAGAACCATTGAGGTCATGTACGTCTCCGTCCGCCGGTCCCAGCATGCCCTCCTCGCCATCGGATTCTTCGTCGTCATGATCCTCACGATATTCAGCACTCTCTTGTACGTATATATTCCCAATACTCTCAACGTTTTGACTACACCAATCGATCCCCAGATATTTTGCAGAGCGAGGAACGTGGGACCCCATACTAGATACTTTCGTGAACGCCGATGGTGATCCAACGCAATTTTCGGTCAGCCTTTCGTTTGTCAGCACTCTGAGACATCTCATTTTTCGTGAAAACTCTAGTCCATCCCCGCAGCGGCTTGGTTCGTAATCGTCAGTGAGCATCATCCATCCTTCGCCTCTTCTTCCAACTTCAGACTGACGTTTGCCACCTCCAGCGATAACAACCGTCGGCTATGGCGAAATCACGCCACGCTCGTTTCTAGGACGTCTCGTCACGCTCCCGATCCTCATGTTCGGTCTCCTGCTTATCACACTCCCTAGTTTCGTGCTAGGTAGAGAGTTCAGTCTGGTTTGGGAGAAGATGTCGAGTCGACGGGTACAGGTCTGTCTTTTCCCCTTACCCCGCTGGGTGTGACTTATCCAAACCTTGAAGGGTGACGACCCACACTCAGCAGAATCTCCCGTCGACTCTTCGGCCCCATTTCCGTTTTCACTTTCTCCGCGCCACCCTCGTCACAACGTTTCGTCCTATAATAACGACCTCTCAAACCGAAAGCTGGCTCACAACCAGACTGAGCTGAGTCGGCAAATTACAGAGCTAAGAGCAACTGTGGAAGCCCAGGGCGTTATGGTCCAGCGGCTGTTGGAGGCGATGGAGAGTCGCGGGGTCGTGGTGGGGAATGAGTCGGGACGATGCAAGGGGAAGGACGTCGATCGGTCATGAAGCGATATGGATCGTTCTCTTTCTAATCTACTTGGGCCTTTTTAATTTTGTGTTAATCTGGATATCAGGATCAAAAGTATTTTGGGGCATCTTCGGCCTGCGCCTGAAGCCTGAATACCGCGTCACCCGTCTTTAGATCTGATACGTCTTTCTATGCCCAAGGAGAAGGACTGGATGCCTATGCCAGTGCGGCTCGAACGCCGAGCCGCATCGGTGTATGTCCACAGGTCCGGCTTGTGTACTTGACGGCACAACGCATGTAAATTGGGGCCGAGTGGCAAGATGGCATCCCGTCTGACTACAATTCTTAGCATGGCCCCCCACTGTTCTCGGGGGCATAGGGTCGGGGGTGGCATCAATGCTATGGGTTCGCTCTAATCAGGAGATTGCAGGTTCTGTCATGACAGCCATGTCTGCTCTGGCTTTTTACTTTTAGCCTTGGTGCGGGCTCCTCTCGGTGGGTCAGTCCCGCATCGGTGCGGATTTAAAAATTTAAATCGATATATATCACAGGATGTATTCGTGAGTTTAACTATCTATCCACCACTACCGTTATCTACTTACTAACACAATCTACTGATGCCTAATTTGGATGTTCGGGTCTGGAATACACTTGGGGCAGAGGGATATTCATGATACCCGTTATGACATCGGTGAATGATATGATTCTACCAATATAAATGAGTCATAATTCCACCGAAAGTAAAAACGAAAACAAGCGCACCGAAAGAATATGACGAGATTTATAGAACAGGTTAGACATGAGCTGCTGGGCCAGCACGCGTGCGAGGATCACGGACACGACAGCCAGCCTGCTTGCAATCCTTGAAATTCGACCCATTGTATTTGACATTCGTAGCCAAGGAGGTATGTCTTCCTTTGTAGCAGTTGGGATCGCAATTAGGGCTGCCAGCAGCAACGACAAGGCGACAGCAAGGATAACAAAGCTGCAAAGAACCGTCGACGTTTTTAGGATTCTCGTCGATTTCTATAATCGAAGATCTTCTCCCTCTCTTATCGACAACGTTGTTGTTGATGCCGCTGGTGGTACCAGAATCCCAAGGCTGGCTGAGGCGTACCTGCGGCTTGTCGTGGGGGATGCAACAGACGTTCAATCCGTTCCTGAGCTCGATGTACTCGCGGTGGCAGCGCGTGCAGTGGCGAGGACTATCATCTTCGATGGCCTCGTGCGCGCGTCCCGTTACGATGCCGGTGGGCGAGAGCGCGTTGACGAGCTGGGCGCTCTTAGTGGGGCTCATCCTCTGGACAGCGGTGCTAAGAGCGTTGTGGAGGTCGGATGCTTTGGTGTTGTTAAAGATGTAATAGAGAAGAGAGGACGGTTTAGAAGCGGGAATAGAGAAGGAGGTGGAATCGGTGGAGCCACGTCCAGGAATCGGAGGAGCGCTCAGAGAGGGACGGGGTTGGGTATTCGTCACAGTGGACATGGCAATCAGTGAAGGGTTTATCGACGATGGGGGGCGACGGGGATCCAAGAGGATCCTTTATACAAGCGACATGCCACTGAGCCACCTTCGTCGCAGTGCCAGAGTGCCGTGATAAAGCGGTCCCCTTTCAATTCAAGGCCAACTGCCACACGACTACCGCCAGCAACAAAGGAAATCATATGACGAACAAAGGAGCAGCAAGATATCTTGTTGAAATTCAAGGCCCAAGCCCTTTGTCGGATCTGACACGAGCATACAGTATAATATAAGTACAAGGGTCCGGCACTGGGCAGTACGAAGACTGTTCCGGAAATAACCGAATGGAACCCACATCCCGGCATCTCGGCGTGCGGTCACTTTTGACTTTCCGCCATGAACTTAAACCCAGATTTAAGTGCTTAGCCTGGTGGATTCCGGGTGAACTGACCAGTCACGTAATGACAAATGTAACCTAACAACATGTACATAACCCTATGCCACCGTCCGAAGATCTGTGAAACCTGTGCGAACCGTGAACCTAGGTAGATTTTCCATCCAGAATTTGCATAAAGGTTTTGAGAAATATTTAGTACATTTATTGGACCGGGTCCAAACCGGGTCAACCGTCGAAGAAATTTGATTCATGTCGACGCCGCGAGAAGAACAAAAAGCAAAGAGAGGCGGCCGAAGTTATTCATCCTTTCCTCTGTTGCTGCTGTAGGAAGTCTTCCCGTGAACCAATCAAAACGCTTCCCGAACAATTGAACCTCGCCTCTCGCGATAATGCCATGCAAGCGACCCATCTCGCTTGCCATCCTGATAAGGGAACTCTCGATGACTGCCACCAGCCAAGCGACTCGCCGGAGACTTGGAGGCATATTTACGTAACGGTCCGGGTGTTTCCAAATGTGTCTGTAACAATCGTGGACGACATTCGCTGTTACCGTCAGGAGGATCGCCTTGAGAAACCAAATCGATAACGCCTTATTCCCGCATGCTACGGCCATTCCAAACCCTAACACCCACACAAGGAATAACTCTGCGCTATTGGGAAGGTCGCCATAGGTGAGATCTGGAAATCTCTTCACAAGCGCACCATCACCATATGCCCACATGTAGAACCGCCGATATGATCTGGTTCCATTGTTCCACCATGGATGACTGACAACGATGTCAGGGCGAGCAATAAATCCTTTCCCACCCAACTGCTGAATGGAAAACTCGCGTTTCCTACGGCAGAATTCGATATCCTCTCCACCCCCTGTTTTTGGGAAGCTCGTATCAAAAAAGATGTCGTCTTTCAAATCGATCTTGCGATGCACAACCAGGTTCGCAGTAACACCCCAGGGCACATCGTTAGCAAGATCTAGGTTTGTCGCGATATCCCAGAAGAAAACGACACCGGCCAGACGGACAGCCGTCGTGAAGATAGTGTCTGAACGAGGGAAGTTACTCCTTCCCACAAACCCTGCCGCATTTGGACTGTCGCGTATCGCCTGTTCCACCCTTAGAAGAAGATTCGACTGCGGGACGATGTCGTCATCGAGGAAATGGATCCAATCGGCTGCAGATTCTTGCATGCCCCTGTTGCGAGACTCAGAAGCACCAAGGTTCGTTTCGTTCCTCCTGATCCGAACGTCCACTCTACCGGCTTACCGCTTCTCTAGTTCGGCAACACGAGGAGAATTAGGGTCGTCGACGATGATGATAAACATGACGGAGCAAGATTTGGAATGCTTCAACTCGAGGATAGCGCTCAGGATCTCCAGGTCAACTCGATATGAAGGGATAACAACGTCAAACGCGAGGTTTTCCTCCATGTCCACGCCGCGACTTTCGAGCCAGGTTTTTGTGTTAGACAGGGCTCCCGCGAGCTGCTCGAACACCCAATCCTTCGCATGCTGCTTCTCGTATCTAGCGGCACCGGGACCACCAACATTGTTCACAATCCTTTTCTCTACCATCGCAGAGCATCCCCATCGGCGGTACAACTGGAACAAGAATGGGTCGCCGTCCTGGTTTATAAAAGCCTCAGGAACGACTTCTCCGTTGAAGATCTCCATATGTGTGCGGTGGATGACGGGAAACGTAGGCATCCCAGGGAACGACGTGTCTGTTAGAGCCACACATCCAAATCCAAATGGCATTCGCATCTCGGAAGAAATCCTCGCGAACTCGGCGTGCACGGTCCTCATCCATCCCTCGTCCTGGAGGATGACGTCATCTCCCATTAGCACGAAGTAGTCGCATCCGTCATTATACGCTCGTCGCGCGCACAGGCGCCATAGATCGCAGACGCGTCCAGGTGGAGCGTCGGATTCAAGGCTGACAGTGTCATGAATGCGCGCTTCGTGAACCACTATTGTAGGTCTGTCGAGACCCCCTGAGCTCTGCAGGAGATATGCATCGACACGGTCAATGACGAAGTATATCCGGAACCGGTACCGGGTGGTTCCAAGGGCACGAGTATCATAACAGGTGGTGCTGACGAGAGACTGTGCAAATCGACGGAGGCCGACGAGACAGTCATCTTGAGCGGCTGAACCTCTAGAGGTGATAGGAAGAAGGATGGCAAAGGTGATCAACCCCTCGGTCTCGAGATCGACGACGCGACTCTCCATAAGCTTGAGCAAAGCATCCGTTTTCGAGGCTCTGTCAGGGGAGTGTTCAAGGACCATCCTCATCTCCCGTTCTACCCAGTCCCCCATCTGCTGCATGCCATGACGCAACGACACCACAGGGTCCCAACCGATCGTCGATCTCACGAGCTCATTGTTTGAATTCCGAGCCCCAACACCCGTTGGCTTGTCCTTCTCATAGGAAAATTTTACTCCCTTCACCTCTACTCCAGCACACTCCAAAGCAATATCAGCCAGTTCCTTCACCGTAACCGACGAATCAGACCCGATATTCAGCGGCTCTTTATTGGTCGAATCTAGGAGTCTGATGACGGCTTCGACGGCGTCGTCGATGTACAAGAAACTCCGGCTTTGCTTACCGTCACCCCATATTGGAAACGGTACGTCCTTGTGGCCAAGCTCGGTGATGTTCTTCAGAGCATAAGCCTTGCGGATCATAGCAGCTGGTGCTTTTTCACGACCGTTCTCCCAAGCGCAACCAGGTCCGTAGACGTTATGGAACCGGGCGATGCGAATATCGATATTGCCTGGCATATTTTGGGCGAGGATCTCTGAAAAAAGCTTTTCTAAGCCATAGAGTCCCTGCGGTCGGGGCGGAAGGTCGCTCCAGACGTCCGATTCACGAAGGGACACGCCATTTGTGGGGCGGGAGTTACGGAGATGTTGCAAACTGTCTGGGTAGACACATGCCGATGATGCGAGCAATAGACGCTTCACGCTCGGTGTAGTGACGCAGGCATGCAATATATTGCTTGTCATCGTATGGTTTTCCTCGTATATCACGAAATCGTTCTTCTCGTGGATCGTCCCCATCCCACCCATCGTGGCCGCGAAATGAAGGACTGCGTGGGCATCACGAACGGCATGCTGAGCTGTTTGGAAATCGCAGAGGTTGCCTTGCATAAACTCGTGACATATTGTCTGCCTAAGGAGAGAATCTGGCGCAATATCTATAATGCGGATTCGATAATATGCGTTCCTGGTTTGAAAAAGTCGCCGTGAAATGTGGGATCCCTGGAGGGTATCACCTTCAGATTTGGGGATAGGACGAAAGGCTAGCTCGTACAATGAAACCATGGCCACCGGTAACCACGAGGATTTTCTTGTTGGGTTCTTCAGGCATTTCTGGATGAACAGAGGGACGGCTAAGTTCGTAGGCCGCGAAGGATGATCTGACTTTATGCGAGAGTGCAAAAGGGTCTGACTGCGGGGAGATACTAACGCGCGTCCAAAAGGCTTCACCTCCGTACTTGGTGGCATAGAGCGTCGCCGTACTCCACCCTCATGTGATGATGATAGAAGAGGAAACAGGCTTGTACCGCAGTAGGGTTACCACCGCTATCTCGCATCGTCGAGCGCCTACTCCTTCATGTGACTGTGATAGCAAGTATAACAAAAGTATAATTGAAGTATTTATGATACGTATACAAACGTGCGTGTACCATAGGGAATCTAGGGATCATCTACCATCACTACCCCGCTTCGTCGAGCCCTAAGACCCGCATCTCCATGCTCTATTCCACCCCCATATGCATGTGGCTGCGGTAGTACACGATACGCAGACAAACGTGTCTCGCCTTATCAAGCGCCTACTACTCCCTCTCATGTGACTGTGGTAGTAGTAAGTATAATTGAAGATCCTTATGATACTCAGACAAACCCGCGGCGTACCGTAGGAATCATCAGCCAGCACCACTACCGCACCTCGTCGACCCCAGTCTGCTTTCGAGCGCTCCCGCCCCTCCACCAGCCTTTTCCGTCACTTCTAACAGTATGAAAAGCAATTGCTTGGAATTCACTCCTACCCAAGATTGGTTCTCACACAATATTCCCTACTGGGAGAGTCTCTTCCCGCAGGTCCGTTCTCCAAACCCAAGAGTACTGGAAATTGGCTCGTGGGAGGGTCGTTCGGCTGTATTCCTCCTCACACAGCTCTGTGGAACAGGAGGTGAAATTGTCTGTATAGATCACTTCGACCTTTTCCAAACGGAGGCCGGCCAGAGGAGGTTCGAAGTCATGAGCGACAACCTGAAAGCTACCGGGAAGACTTTTCGCATTCTTAGCGAGTTTAGCGTCCCCGCGCTGATCAAACTCTGTGTCCAAGAGATGTCGTCTCCGACTCCAGGGTTTGACTGGCTGTACATCGACGGTTCCCACGAAGCGGATGATACGCTGCTGGATGGAGAGCTGGCGTGGAGACTGGCCAAGAAGGATGCCATCTTTATTTTTGATGATTACCGTTGGAATCGAGAGCCGGAGGAGAGTGCGCACCACCCGCGACGTGGTATCGACGCCTTTCTTGACCTCCACCGAGGGGAATATCAACAACTGTCAGGAGAGTCCCAATACCAGGTCGTTCTCAAGAAATCGAGCGACATGCGTATCGGGTTTCTTGTTCCAGACAAAGTCGATAGAGGTCTCGATCTAGCCGAAGCGTTTGGATACGGCATCAACGTCGCGTTGGCTATCGACGCGGCCTATGCGATGCCTGCTGCCGTCACATTACACAGTTTGGTCGACAATACAAGCGGGCGGATCAGCATCTATATCGTCGATTGCGGTTTATCATCAGAAGATAAGGATCGATTGGAAGGATCGATCCCCACAGATAGGCGCCGTGGGGACGTGACGCTCATGTTCGTGGTGTCGAAGGGGATGGGAGGAGCCACTTGGGCGAAGCTCGATATCCACAATGTTGTACCTGCCCAGCGTGTCTTGTACCTCGATGCCGACACCCTCGTGCGGTCGAGCCTTAAGGTTTTGTGGAACACAGATCTACGCGGTAAGGCAATCGCAGCTGTTCCGGATGTCGGACATCCCATGGGACACGACAATATCCGTAGAGCGCCCTACTTCAACGCTGGAGTCTTGCTCATGGATCTAGCAAAGGTACGATCAAGGTCAAACGGCTTGGGAGACCTGGCAAGAACGATGGAGAGCGCACGGTACCAGGAACAAGACGTTCTGAACGTGCATTTCGCGGATGATTGGATCTCTCTACATCTTAAATGGAACGCTCAAGGGTTAGGGACATATGCGATGTACCCCGCTGCGGAAAAAACGCACCTTGACTTGAAGGAGATGGACGAGCCAAGCATCGTCCATTTCACAGGGCGGGTACATCCAAGAATGGGGGATGTCCTGAATCCGTACGTTCAACCTCCTACATCGAAGCCATGGGGATATGCTGGAGCGCCGGGACACCCGTATGAAAGGGAGTGGTGGAGCGTTTTGGAACGCACGCGGTGGAATGATGAGTTACTGAGGGACGCGTGGAAAAAGGACTGCCAGGCAGCGAAAATGGAAGCAATTCAGGAGGGCATCCTAGGTTTCCACGAGAGGGTAGCGGCGCATACGAATACGATGCGAGGGTTGTAGGATTGAGAACTCTTCTAGGTAATGGGCCTTTCTCAGGGCGGACTACGAGCCTATGCCATAGCTTGTATTTTATTAATACTGGACTACGATTCGACTCGGAGGTTCTTCGTGAATTGTTATTCTTCGCACACTACCAGAATTCAGATATCCACAGGCTGGAGGCGATATTGGGCTCCCTCACCTGAATTGAGTGACGCACTCGAGTGATTACATGACACACCCGGCGGACCAACACTTTCGGCTTGCAGGGCGAGTTGTGCGAAAACGCGGCGGCTGGGGCTACAAGACGAGTCCATTCAACTTTCAAGACCATGATTGGATTCGGGTCTCGTGACTTCTACAAACTTGGACCCAACTGCAGCCTGCGTCGCTTATGGACTTCTGTGAGACGCTCATTCCTTACCTCGATCGCCACCTCTCTTCCCACTATTTACCAATTTCGCAGAAATATCGCTTTTCCCTGTAAAGGGGTCGCCCAATATGAGCTCCGAAAACGGACCAACATGGTTGATTACGCCATCAGGCTGTTTCAGCAGATCTACCAGGTTCCACCTGGTACGTGCATTTAGTCAGTATGGTTGACGAAAAACGGCCCTTAGATGTCACCGACAGAATTCGAAAAAATAAAATAAAATAAAATAAAGAATTGGAGTAGGCTGTGAAGGTGGTGTTGGACGTGATTGAGAATGGCTCAGGCGGTGGGACGGACAAGAACCAAAATCTGAAGTACTCGAAGGACAAGTATAACAGGGTGTGCCGTTCTGCCGTTACGATCCTCATCGCATTCTCAGCCTTCCACAGCTCGTGCAACTCTACTCACATACATAGCTTGTCCATTGGTCCCTCTTCGTCTACACAGACCACCCGCAAGGTCCTTCTCGAGACCTTCCTCTCTCCCACTTACCTCAACATGATCAAGATGTCCGCCCCTTGGATCCTTCGAATTCCCGCCCGTATCCGAAACGTCATCCGCGAAGTCAAGATCATCCAGACGGAAGATTATCAGTACCAGAAGCCCGTCATGCAGTTTTATGAAAAGTCTCTACGTTGAATTCGACTTTGAGAAGCCGCAGAAGGTGCTGCCATGCTGGACTAGGCGGAAAAGGTTGTTGGCGATAAATTCTTCTTGGGTGATTTTAGGGAGGACTTTTTGGATAACGTGAGGTATCTGATAGGCGGGGCATATCATATTGCAGGATTCGCCGAAGGATCGATATCACGTACGTCTCGAAATTTGATCGACCTTCCTCCCAAAGGCTGAATCTTTCGAAAGCAGGTGAAAAATGAATTGACAACCTCGTCCGCTGCGTGAGACAAGTATGGGAGCAGATGCCAAGATTAGTCCTGAAAAAAAATTGTCTGGGTCCTCTCTGTCACCACCGACGATATTTTAACCCTTTTTCAGAATATTATCGAAAGCTTTGCTACCAGACGATCATGGAGAAGACACGTCGGATAGCACTCAGAACACAAGGGTTGGGCACCACTTTGGCCAGGCCCGTCGTCGCTGCCAAGGTGGTGGGGACCAAGTGCCGTCCGTATCGATGCTTGAGGGATTGGAGCAGGAGGTCCAGGCAATGTTGGACGTGATGAGAATCCAGACTTGGCTCAGGCGGTGAGACAGGACAAGAACCAAAATCTGCAGCACAAGGGACAATTACAATATTGTGCGCCGCTTCCTGCCGTTTCGCGCCAAAAGTCCTCGTCTCATTCTCATCCGTCCACAGCTCGCGCAACTCTATTTGCCTGCTTGGGCTCATCGATTTGTCGCCTTTCATCTACTTCAACCATTCCTTCCCTCTGTCTCCCCCTCCTCTCATACACCGCGGTACATTTTTCCGAATTCTACGGTATTCGCCCTTTATAAGCACAACTGTCGTGTCATTCCGATGATGTTTAGACCGTCGTACCTGCGGAGGGCAGCGATGGCTATCCTGTTTCTATGTTCATAATGTTTGTGCCTCATCATATAACCCTGTCCGCTGGAGTTCGAATGCTGCGAGTGTGCCTGGTGCACGGTCATGACTTCCATCTTGAAAATGCCCGATGATCCATCCCCTGGGCGTGGTAGAAGTTCCACGAAAGATAATGAACAAGGCGTGCTAACCACTGACATGGGCCACTTTTCTTCAACTTCGTCATCGCCAGGGTTCCTCGGTGGCCATTCCGCCCCACCTGCGAAAACTTCCGTATGTCTCGAATCTTGGGTCCTGGACGTTTCGATACTGATCAAAAATGGATCCTTCCAGATGAATAGCCATCAGGGGGCCGAGCATAGATCCGAGGAGGCTCATTCACCGATGTCCACGGCAACTTGAATGTTTACGTGCGATGCCGCATTTCTTCCCCACCAAGAATAAAGAAAAGAGACCCGACTCGGAAGTTATGGTTTGTGTCCTTTCAAATTCCTCTAAATTTCCCTTAACTAAAATCAGCGTTATTGGTGTTGTCTCCCCAAGAAGCGGGAAGCACACTCGCTCAAGATCTCCTCTTTCGACGTTGGGAAAAAACGAAGCACAACGGCCGATATCTATAGCTTCAACATCAAGAGACTACAGGGCAAATCCACCGACTTGCCATCCTAAAAAATAAATCCGCAGAAAGTAATAGTCTTTGGAGATAGGATCGGCAAGCGAGAACCGAAAGGGTCAGCGCAGTATATATGTTGCTCTTTAGAGGGTTTGTTCGTCCAAGCTCACGAGGCCGCGGCTGTAAGATTGATGGCTGAAACATGCGCTTCGAAAGGAGGAAGGGCCATCCATCATGGGACCAGCTGCTGGCACAGTGAGAAGGACCGCCGAAAACGTCTGAAAACCCCTCCAAAACGCCTGATTACCGCCGCTGTGGGCGGTTTTATCCTCACCCCATAAGGCCAGTTCAAAAATCCCCGATGTGTTATCCTTAATTTGGATTAGCTTTACACCTACGCTAGGTCCTAATTTTCGCACCTCCTACGCTCTAGCTATAACACGGTATACACTACGACAATTTAACGGGCCTGACGGCTCCTTGGAAAGTGTGGACGGCACTCAGTTTTGACCGGATTCTGAGGTCTGAAGTACAAACACCTCTTGACCCAGTTTTTATCCTGCTCTCACAAGGCCATCACAAAGAGAGACGGTCATTATTATCCTCGACAGGGTACATATGGGTTTCTAAACGTCTGGTAATGTGAGATATCACTACCCTATGCATCATCGGTGGCTGTATGCTAGTGTACACATCAGCCCTAAATCGCCGTAATGGATACGGGAGCTGGGGCGATGGCACCTGGTCCCTCCACCGCCTTGGTATTGACGACGGGCCGGGTCAAAGCGGCACCCAATGCTTGTGTCCTGAGTGCCACCCCACGTGTCTTCTCGATGATTGTCTGGTACACAGGCAGAGGTGGACGATTGATTTCGATGATATTCTGAAAAAAGGGTTAGAACGTCCAGTGGAGGAGAGAAGATGGATCCACACCTTTTCAAGATCGATCTTGGCATCCGCTCCCATACGTGTCTCACGGATGAGGTTGACAATCCACTTTTCGCCTTCTTCTTTCGAAAGATTGAGCCTTTCCGACAAGTCCCTGAGAACGAATGAAAATCAGCTCCCGTGGAAGGAGAATCACATTTGACAACATACGCGATATCGATCCTTTGATGAATCCTGCAATAGGCCTCGCTTATCAAATACCTCGCGTTATCCAAAAAGTCGTCCCTAAACTCCCCCAAGAAGAAATCGTCGCCAACAATCTTCTCCGCCTCGCCGAGCTCCTTCTGGGCCTTCTCAAAATCGAACTCGACATAGAGCTCTTTCAAGAACCGCGTGACAGGGTCTTGGTACTGATACTCTTCCATCTGGATGACCTTGACAACTTCGCGGATGGCGTTGCGGACACGGGCGGAGATGGGTGCTTGTGGCGTTGAGGAGGACTTACGCGAAAGGACGGCGGATGCGGCGAGGTACCGGAGGATCCAAGGGGATGACGTCTGGATCGTGTTGAGGTAAGTGGGGGAGAGGAAAGTCTCGAGAAGGAGGGTGCGTCCATCGGGGTGGTTGAAGTAGACGAAGAGGGACCAATGGACTAGCCAGGTACGTGAGTAGAGTTGGGCGAGGGCGGGGTCTGGGGTGGCGAGGGAGGAGACGGGAGTGCGGGAGTCGATGAGGTCTCGGAGGGTGTTGAGCTCCTCTAGGGATACGTCCCATTTTCCGGTAAGGATATCGGAGGCGAGTTTCCCCCAGTGCGCAGAGATGGTGAGGTCTGTGTCGGTGGACAGTACCCGGAAGTGGTAGAGGTAGTCTGCGGCGCCGCTATAGTTCCCGTACGAGTATTGGAATTGACCAAAATTGTAGAGGGCGGTGATTTGGCCGAGGGTGAGCTGTGGAAGGGGGAGTGTGAGATGAGTATTTCAGCGCGGAAAAGACGAACGACACACATTGTAATTGTCCTTTAGGTACTGCAGATTCTGATTTTTGTCCTGTCTCAACGCCTGAGCCACGTCGGGATTCTCAATCACGTCCAGCACCGCCTGGGCCTCCTGCTCCAGCCGCTCATTTGTCGATACGGCATCATTTCTCTTTTTTTCGAATTCTGACGGCCAGACCTTAGCACCGTTCTTCTTTAGTGACAAAATGCACGTACCAGGTGGAACCGGCTGATCGGGGTAGATCTGCTCAAACAAGCTGACGGCGTAGTCAAACATGTTTGTCCGCTTTGCGAGCTCGTATTGGGCGACCTGAACCTCCTTTACAGGGAAGAGGGATGTTTCTGCGAGGTGGGTAAGAAGAGGAAAGGAGAGGTGGCGATCGAGATAAGGAATGATCGTTTTTGAGAGGTCATGCTCGGCCATCGTCACTGAATCTCAGGTTCAGCATGGAGAGCTCAATACTGATGATGTGGAACCGTACCCATCGCTGTTCCCGACGACGAGCTCGGTGTTGTGGTCGTGCTGTGATGGCAAAATTTCGGCGCACAGCCACAAAGTCCTAATCGAGTAATCATAAGTGCACAGGAACCTCGTGATAATTGGCCCAACTCCGGATAGAGGTTCTCACCCAGACCTTCCATATTTATCCGGTCGTACTGCCGCAATGGGCTGACAATATGCGACACAACTCGATATTAGCGTGCGTCGAATTGCGGGGTGATACGGATACACATCATACATGAACCATGGGATATAGAAACGGCTGAACATTGGGCACTGTTTCATTCTTCCAAGCCCGTCACCAAGATCTGATGGGAATAGAGCCACCTGGTGATCTTTCCGCGCTCCACAACCATATTTCCTCTGGCGTAACTAACCCTAGGTCCCTAATCTTCAACAATTTCAGCCTGCTTCCCGCGAATTTCGTGCGACTTGTGTTCTAAGATAGCCTCAATTGCTTTCTTCGCTCGTCAGAGTCACATACGTATCACGGTCTTTAGGTCTTCTCTGTGTCCCTCGTCCTGGGCTTCGCAACCTGTTTTTTCAGCCTTCCATATTTGGTCAGATGAGGCTCTGTCGAGCAAGCCGACAATCTTAGGCTTACGCGGGAATCCAGACCCTGGTCGATGCGAGTTAGACCAGCTTCACTCTCAGGCCCACTGAGCTCAACATAGTTTCCCGGTCCACCCTCCTTGGATGCGTTATGTATCATTCCCAACCTACCGGCACCATCGATAGTACGCGCAGTGTCTTTCCCATCTCCGCATCCGGTCCTATCCATCAGACGGTGCAGCAGGTTGCTACCCCCATACCTAGTGGCAGGACATCGGAGGTTGTTCTAGATTGCCAGAACCCCCTACCTATTGACCAATGCCACTGATCTTTCGATTCGCCGTCATTGGGGACGCACCCACTGCCACCCAGCCGGTCGCTCGAGCAGCAATCTGACTTGGTATCTCAACCATCCGCATGGAACAAAACTGTTGGAATTCGGGATGTATGCGAGCGTGCGCGATGCACTGCCCGCACCTTTCCTTATTTAGGTTCTCCCTTTGTTGTTCTTACCTTTGCATTCTAGGTACACGTTTCATGTCTCTATTGTTTTGTACATATATAACTAGCCTAGCTACGTCGTTGTACCTCATCCGTTTGCCTCTCGAGCTCACCGAGGCCAAACGATAATACCATCTTCATCTGTTTTCGTCGTCGTCCGTCGGATCGTGTCGCTTATCCCAACAAAAACCTGCACCATAAGTGCGTGTATGCCTCAATTAAACATTCAAGTCACGTAAACGCTCCCTAGAATCAAGCTACTATCCATGTTCGCCCTACTAATTCGCCCAATTGCATCGCGACTGACGGAAAGAAAGGTCATCGCTTACACCACCCACATATCGACTGGTGAGCTGATCTCGTCGTTGCATTTTCATTCCTCAATCCAAACCCTTCCATCACCATTATAGACCCTATCACCAGGTGCCCAGCACGCTTACGATTCCCAGGGGCGTGGTCTTCCCGCCAAAGGCTGCCCTAGGAACCCCGGCCGACGCTTTGCATGAGAATGAGATATAGATCGAGGATGGCCCCTTTCCTGTGGCTTCACGGTCCTGCAGGTGCGGGGAAGTCAACTATTGTTCAAACGGTTGCAGAGACGTGCCGTTAACTCACGGAATGTTTATTTTTTCTTCTCCGTCTGGCCGCCGTCATGGGTTACCATGCTATTCTTGCCCAACGCGAGGTTCAAAATGCGATGTCTGACGGAGAGAAACGTTTCACTTCCGAGAGGACGTTGAATGGCGCGCCATATACCACAGAACATGACATAGGAGCCGTCGATCTGACTGCTCAGATTTTGACGGATTGCATGAATTTTCTCGGTCGTCCGTGTCAAACCCCGCTCCATTATCCTTTGCGTGACCAAACCTTATATCTCTTCGCACATCCTGCTCCCGTTCATCAACGGCACACATACGGGACACACTCACGCTTGACGATTATATCACCCCAGAGACTGCAAAAATGGTTTCTCTCTTTGGCGATCATCGTTGCGCGTGACACTGTGGGTCCAAGGATCTTCACCTGGCTTGTACGAGAACTTATGGCATCAAAAAGTACAAGGGGACTATGCACTTTCTATCCACCCCATGGCCTCCCAGACGACATTTCAGAAAGCGCTTGGGTCAATCTTGGGCTTCATCTATGCGTTCACTTCCATTCGGTTTCGTCGAGGTGGAACCAATTTTCGCCTTAACTCCTCGCCTTTTCCAATCCTTAGGCATCTCCAGCCGAAGCCACCGCCTGATTCGGAACCAACACCATTCGCGACTTCATATCTGGACTCCTTCATCGTGTTCTAAAGCTCCCAGCTTCCCCTTCTCAAACGAATCTGAGGGATCTCCTACGTGTTAAACTTACAGTCAAGAACTTAGTGATTGGGATTCCGCTTGGGTGAGGTCACGCCGATGTTGTGCGGCTTGCACTCACTTGTCGCTACATATTCGGCACGCACCAATGAATGTCGGGTAATTCATGCCTCACTTTTTCTCCTTGGTAAAAGACCGGGCGGACTGTTGCTATCTCAGCTGTCGTCAGTGGTAAGAGAACAGTTTCTGGGTGTACGCCGGTATCAGGGATTGTGAGGATGGAAAAATCGGATCCTTGGATACTCTCCAATATCCGCTCACGCATGGATGCAATCGTAGGTTCCTAACGCCCGCAGGGAAATCTTTCGCAAAGTGAATTCGACAGTGCTATCGACCACGCTATCGAGATTTTTCAGTGGGCGAGTCGCATTTTTGTGGGTGTCACGGTTCGATGATACCTGGTTCGTAATCCAAGGAATCGGCTGACACACATTTACCGGGAGTTTGTGACAGCTGAGAGTCCGTTGGCACGGCGCTTCGGGCACGTCTCGGGGGATCGGTGGTTCTACGTAGCGAAATGCTTGGCTGATGTAGATAGACCTTATGGGAAAGAACTGAATATAATTTAGCTTCGCGGTCGACTCTGCGAGCCTTGTGCACCGTGCCAGCTACAAGTGAGTGAATTGCCGCCCAAGGTTGCATCCCCTCATTCTAAATGTGGAATTAGGAGTGGGACAATGTCGAGATGATCTTCAATGATTACATGTTATGACAGGGTGTTCCTGAAAACTGCTAGAGGAAAGTCGTGTGACCGCTATAGGAAAGAGCTGGTATTCGGCTTGCACAGCGCTGATCTGAACATCTAGATAGTAGACCACGGGACTAGGGATCACGAGCTCATGACCAAATACTTCAAGGACGGGGCGAAGGGACTCCTGAGCACCATAGAAAGGATGGAGTTATTTTTACCTGCAATCCTCGTTGGACGGGCTTCTTGCCCTTCGTCAACTCTGGAGGTAACAACACCATGGTTTTCTCCGTTTCATGAAGTTACCACGTTCGTCACGGCAGCATATCAAATATAGGATGGTCATATTGGGAACAATGAGTAGTTCTGAGTCTGTAGCTGAACGGGGATCATTCGAAGACTACTTGGAGGGGCTGCGGCGTAAAGTCGTTCGTTTCAAGAGGATTCCACGCATGGACTATAAAATTCGTTGGCATCTTGAGCGGCTTCAAGGTCCCGGAAGCAGTACATAGGCAGTTGTGAAAGACGAGATGACGACATCGTGCGAACAGGACGGAGAATCAACAAGAAGCTTAGACGCGGTGGATTGATAATATAGCATAGCATTGGAGATGTGATTATATCTGGCTACGCGATGTCGATCGGGTAAGCAGGTTGACATTGTAGGGACAATATACACTGAGGGGTGAGCACCAATCCGCTGCCGCGCAGCTGGTGAGGAAAGGAGGTAGGTTTCTGGCAGAAAGATGGTGCGCAGCCCAGGGTGTCCTCCGGGACGAGGTCGAAGCTAGAGTGCTGCGGAGAGCGCCTGTGGCTGTTTTTGGATAAACGCCCCGATCATTCATTCTGTCCGGGGACCGGGGTCATGCCCGTTGCCATCAGAAAATCATGCATCAGAGAGTTGGTCAGATGGGGGGACAGATGGGTGATGGATTGAGTGGATGTCGTAACTGGTTGAGCGGGGAGTGGAGAGAACAATGGAGGGAGGTCGTGGGGTGAGCAGGGGGGAGGAGAGCATGTGGGTTGCCAGGGTCTTCACGCGGACGCTCGGGTGGTGTGGGTGAATGCATCCAAAAGGAGTTGATGGTGGAGATTGCCGATGATCCGATATGCAAATCCATGTATTGTGTGCGGGGTTTGAAAAAAAGAAGGTGGACGTCCCGGGTTCTTCCCATCAACACCATCATCAACTTGCACTGCTCCCCCAACATGCCGACGCTTGGCTGGTCCGTTCCCTCCCACTTTCTGCTCCCATCTCCTTGACCACCCCACAGGGAAGAACAACATTCGTCCAAGGAGAACAGCACAAAGGACCACGACCAGTCACAGCAGGAGCAGAGACAGCCAAAGCTGGAACAGGAAGGGAACGCGTCGACAGACAAGACGCCGCCGAAGAGCGAGTCCGTCGAGGGAGACGGACAGCGGTCGACAGTGGACGTCAATCGACTGAACGTGAACGTGAGTTGATGATCGATTGAAATAGGTCGTTGGGCATCAATTGACGCTGATCCGCATCTCCAGTTTGCATCACCTTACGACTCCGACAGGAAAGACCTCCATCTCTCCTACTTTGACGGTAGATCCAACGGCCACCTCGCCATGCCACACAGAGTAGAGCCTTACATCATCTCGTCGTCGTAAGTACATCCCCTCCTCATCCTTGCCCCACCTCACGCCCTCCCTCCCAGCCATCGTCGCCACTACGACCCCTATGACCACCGCAGACAGTCCCCACCCCTCCCTGCACTCACCCACTCCCCGAGCACCTCCGCACCCTCTCTAGACCGTGGTCATGGCTCTACCCCACCCATTCGCCGCCAGTCCCCCCACCCCATCCCTGCTACACACCTCTACCCCGTCTATGCCGCTCCGGACCCGGCTCTCCTCACCCCCCGCCACCACTATCTCCCCCGTGAGAGCATTCCCCACGGATATATCTACCACCACGCTCCCCCACCCCATCTCGACCCCCGGTACGACCCCCACCCCCATGGGCCCCCTCAACCTCAC
>Ga0307516_10000540_pt1 | contig 50545 bp, 36 predicted proteins | sample 19_EM_MG_FD_203310 | JGI IMG/M metagenome (GOLD analysis project Ga0307516, IMG submission 203310) | Populus trichocarpa ectomycorrhiza microbial communities from riparian zone in the Pacific Northwest, United States - 19_EM | ecosystem: Host-associated > Plants > Roots > Unclassified | place... | reverse complement strand
CCTAAACCTCACGAATCGTGCGGCCGTCTGAACGGTTTTGGGCGCTCGCGTTACCAAGTAGCTACTGTTCGGCACCGCGCTCTGAGTGGTAGCCTTAAGCGTTGTTTTTCCTTTGAGGAGAGGTCTAGAGAAATGGTCGAGCGGATTTACAGCAGGGTGGCCATTGCCGCATTGGCGCTCGCCGGCACGTTGACCATTTCGTGCGGCAGCAGCGACCAACGCGGCGCCGTGCTCGACGACGGCGAGGTGTTCGGGGAAGCCCGCTCGGAGCTCGCCACGGTGGCTTCGTGCCCCGCGGGCTACAACATCATCCAGGGGACGGCGGGCAACGACGTGCTGAATGGCACGCCCGGCAGCGACTGTATCCTAGGCTTCGCAGGCGACGACACGATCAACGGGTTGGGCGGCAACGACTACCTCTTCGGCGGTCTCGGCAAAGACACCATCCACGGCGGTGATGGCAACGATGTCATCTACGGCGAAGATCAAGACGATCAGCTATTCGGCGACGCCGGGAGCGACACCATCCTGGGCGGCTATGGTAACGACACGATCAGCGGCGGCGATGCGGCTGATGCGCTCTACGGTGAGCAAAACGATGACGTTATCACTGGCGACGCCGGAGACGACGCCATCTACGGCAGCGCCGGCGACGACACGCTCTCGGGCGGTGACGGCAACGATTCTGTCGACGGCATGGACGGCAACGACACCGTCAACGGCGGCAACGGCAACGATATTCTCTACGGCCACGCTGGCAACGACAAGCTCAACGGCGACGCCGGCAGCGATATTCTCTACGGCGGCACTGAGGACGACATCTTGCACGGCGGTACCGAAAACGACACCGTCTACGGCGAAGCCGGCAATGACCAGCTGTTCGGCGACGACGGCGACGACCGCCTCGTAGGCGGCGCGGGGGTCGACACGATAGACGGCGGCAACGGCAACGATCTCACCAACGAAGGTCTGAACGGTGGAACCCAGTTTGGCCAAGCTGGCAATGATGTGCTTGGCTTTGGCGGACCGGCAGTGGGCGGCGTCGGCACCGACGCCTGCACGAATGGCGACGCAACGTGCGAGCTCCCCGAGCCCGCAGCCGTCTGCTCCAACAATAGTCAGTGCGGCGCCGGCCGCAGGTGCGCGACCGAGGTCAACTACTGCATCTTCTGTCAATCGGACAGCGAATGCACCGGCGGCAAGAAGTGCATTCCGACACAGGGCTGCACGACCAAAGAGCTGAATTGCAGCGACGGCATCGATGACGACGGTGACGGCAAGATCGACTGCGCCGACCCCGATTGCGATACCAACACGGTAGCGTGCCCCAAAGGCGCCATGAACATCGACGGCGGCGGGCAGTTCCACTTCTGCACCGCTAACGCCAACGGCAAGGTTTACTGCTGGGGGCGCGATCACTGCGCCGAGCTCGGCTACGGCGCTGTCGGCAACATGTCGTCAACGCCGCAGACCGTACCAGGCATCACCAACGCGCTTGAAGTTCGCGGCGGTCTCGCCCACACCTGCGCGTTGCGCGCTGGCGGCACCGTCAGTTGTTGGGGCGCGGGCAATACTGGCCAACGCGGCGACGGCATTGTCGCCAATAGCCCCTGCCAGCTCATTCCCCAGACTGTCGTCGGCATTTCCGGCGCCAAGCACCTGACGTCCAACGGCGCACATAGCTGCGTCGTCATGGGCAACGGCCAAATCGAGTGCTGGGGCGACAACACCTTCGGGCAGCTGGGTAACGGAACGAAAACCACGTCCGCCCTCCCCGTCGTGGTTTCGGGCATCAGCACCGCCGTCACCGTCGAAGCTGGCATCCAACATACTTGCGCTGTGCTCTCGGACGCGACCATGCGCTGCTGGGGCCGCAACCATCAAGGCCAAATCGGCGACAATACGACCACAGATCGCACAACGCCCGTCGCTGTCGGGGCCACCGTGGCGCAAGCCTCGCTCGGTCAGGATTTCACGTGCGCTCGGCTACTCGGCGGCCAAGTCTACTGCTGGGGTCGCAACCAAGGACGACTCGGCAACGGTTCGGCCACGAACAGCTCGGTTCCCGTTCCGGTCAGCGGCTTCACCGACGCGGTCAGCATCAACGCCGGCTGGACGCACGCCTGCGCCATCCGTTCTGGCACGAACGGCGTCCGCTGCTGGGGCACGAACACCAACGGCGAGCTCGGGAATGGCCTGGTTGGCGGCACGTCGCTGTCGCCGGTCGCGGTCAACATCTTGGACGGCAGCGGCCTCATGCTCGGGCTAAATGCGAGTTGCGCGCGACGCACGAGCGGTGCCCTGTGGTGCTGGGGCTCAAGCCAGTTCGGAGAAATGGGCCAAGGCGGAACCGCCAACGTCCCGACGCCCACCAAGCTTGCCGCGATTCCGGCGCCGTGACGGCAGGTGCCGCGCGCTGGGCTCAGCGCGCGGCGGCGGCTACGGCGTGCGTCAACGCGCGACGGCCGGCATCGTAGCTGTAAAGGCGAATCAGCTTCTCTCGCGCGAGCGCGCCCAACTTGGCGCGTCGCTCCGTGTCACCGGCTAGCGCCGTGATAGCGCCCGCCAGTGCCCGAACGTCGCCCGCTGGCACGCTCAGCCCGACGCCGGACAGAATCTCCGGCATGTCGTTGAGCGCGCTGGCAATCACCGGCTTGGCCATGGCCATGGCATCGAACAGCTTTGCCGGGATTTGACCCCAAGCTGCCGGCACGTCGAGGCTGGGAATGGCGATGATATCCGCCATTCGCACGTGATCGGCTAGCTCCGACCAGGGAAAGGTCGGCAGACAAACGAAGGCGGCGCCCAACGCTTGGCGCGCGCTCGGCACGAAGGGCTCGTTGTCCGCACAGCCCATAACCACCAGACCAACATTGGCGGTGCGCCGTGCCTCGACGACGGCTTGCAGCAAAACGTCGATACCCTTGTGCAACCTGGGCGTACCGACGAAGCCCACCCAAACCAGCGATGAGTCCAAACGCGCCGGCTCCGACGCCGCAGTGCGAGCCGGATCGAGCACGGCAGGGTCGCGCACGTGATACACGATGTCGCCGCCGAACCGCTGCTGCAGCCAGCGATTGGATACGATGCGCGGTACCCTGCGGCGCGCGTACTCCTCGAGTGCTCGCGTCAGGACGAAGCCGTTCAAGCCGCCGCGGCGCGCGTAGCTGCGCAGACGCGCCAGGCGCGCCGCCATGGGCGCAAGGGTTTCTCCGGCGCGGCTCTGGAAGAAACCGGTCTGCCAGTCGTCGATATCGACCAACATTCCACGCCGACGTCCCGCACCTGCAAGTAACGCCAAGCCCAAGCTGTGCAGCACCGGCTTGGAAACGATGACTAGCCGGTCGCGCGTGACCTCGCGCAGCCAAGGCACGGCGTCGAAATAGTGCCGGCGGCCCGCCTGCAAGGGGTACGCGCGGACCGTAATCGACGAGGCCTGGGCCGGAGACCAGACCTCGCCTGCTTGGCGCACGCCGACGATTTCCACGTCGGTCTCGTCCCGCAAAAGCTCAGCCAACAGCAGCGATCGCCCGAGCGAGTTGCTGCTCATGTTGGGACAAATCACGCTGACCGGCGGAAGCTGCATCGCTGCTATTAGCCGCCGATTCCGGTGGCCCGGCAGCTAGTAGCACCGGAAACCGAAGGTTGGTATGCTCGCCCGCCCCTGGCTGAATGTAGTCCGCCCCGAGCGCAACGAATCGCCCTTGCTAACGAGCGATTCCATGCGCGGCCCAAGGGCGCATCAATTGAGCGGCTGACGTGAAGCGCATTTATCTATCTGCCCCCCACATGTGCGGGCTCGAAGAAGCCCACGTCGCCGAGGCTTTTCGCTCGAATTGGCTGTCCTCGGTTGGGCCGAACCTCGACGCGTTCGAAGCAGACTTCAGCGAGCGCATCGGGCTGCCGTCAGTCGCGCTTTCGTCGGGGACCGCCGCTTTGCATCTTGCGCTCCGACTGTGCGGCGTCGGCGCGGGAGATGTCGTGCTTTGCCCCACCTTCACGTTCGTCGCGAGCACGAACCCCATCGCCTATTTGGGCGGCCGCCCGGTCCTGCTCGATAGCGAGCGCCTGTCCTGGAACTTAGATCCGAATCTGCTGGAAGATGCTTTCGCCAAGCACCGCCGGCCCAAGGCCGTCGTCGTCGTTCACCTGTTTGGCCAGAGCGCGGATCTCGCGCCGATCGTCGCGCTCTGCGAGCGTCACGGGGTGCCCTTGATCGAAGACGCCGCGGAGGCCCTCGGCGCGCTCTACCGCGGCCGCCCAGTCGGCTCGTTCGGCGCAGCGGCAGCCTTCTCGTTCAACGGCAACAAGATCATCACCACTACCGGTGGCGGCATGCTCGTATCTCGCACTCCTGCTTGGGTCGAGCGCGCGCGTTTCTGGTCGCAACAAGCGCGCGACCCGGGCGTCGCGTTCGAGCACAGCGAGCTCGGCTACAACTACCGTATGAGCAACGTGCTGGCCGGCATCGGGCGGGGCCAGCTCTCGGTGCTCGACGAACGCGTCAGGCAACGCCGAGCCCTGGCGTTTCGTTATCGCGACGCCTTCGCAGATCTCGAAGGCATCGAGCTCATGCCGCAGGCCGAATGGGGTCTGCACACCAACTGGCTCAGCTGCTTTCTACTCGACGAGGTGCGGCTCGGCTGCTCACGCGACCAGCTGCTGCGCGGTCTGGCAGCGCAGGATATCGAGGCGCGCCCCGTGTGGAAGCCGATGCATCTACAGCCGCTGTACGCCACGGCAGAGCGCTTCGGCGGAGCCGTCGCAGAAGATCTGTTCGCGCGGGGAGTCTGCTTGCCAAGCTCTAGCTTTCTCGACAATTCCACGCAAGATCGCGTGATCGAGGCGGTCCGCAGCAGCGTGCTGACGGCTAGGCGTGGCGGAGGCTCGTCATGAGCAAGGGGCTCACGCGCGTATCGCAAACCGCGATCGACGTCGTCATCCTGGGCGCGGCGCTCACGCTGGCGTTCTTGATCCGCTTCGATTTTTGGCTACCGGCGCCGATGCTGGCCCGGCTGCTCATGACCGGCCCGTACGTCATCGTGCTCGAGTATTTGGTCCTGGTCGGCTTCGGTGTTCGGCGCCTGTCCTGGCGCTACGTGAGCTTGCGCGAAGCCGCACAGATCTTGAAGGCTTGCCTGGCGTTCACGGTGCTTTTGGTCGGAGCGCGATTGGCCGCCGCCGAGCTACAGCGCGACGCCGTGTACCTGCGCCAGAGCGTGATTCCGTTCGGCGTGTTGGCCATCAACGCGGCGTTGACGTTCCTGGGCATCGCAGGCGTGCGCTTCTCGCGGCGCATGTGGGCGGAAGGCGCGCAGGTGCGCAAGCGTCGTCCTGCCGCTCCGGGGGTCCGCACCGTCTTGGTCGGCGCTGGTGAGGCTGGCGTGCTCGTAGCGCGAGAGCTGGCGGGTCGACCGGACCTGGCCGTGCGCGCCGTGTGCTTCCTGGACGACGACCCGCGCAAAAAAGGCACCGTCATTCACGGCCTACCCGTGCTCGGCAGCACCGAAGATTTGCCGGCTGTATGCGCTCGGCTCGAGGCCAAGCAGGCGCTGATCACCATGGCCAACGTGCCGGGCAGCACGATCCGTCGCATCAGGCGTTTGTGCGAGCACGCGGACATTCCAGTCAAGATCATCCCCGGCGTTTACGAGATCGTTGGCGGCACCGTGAACCTGTCGCGCATTCGCGACATCGCCATCGACGATCTATTGCGTCGCGATCGCGTCGATCTGGACGAGGCCGACATGGCCACGCTGGTGCGCGGCAAAGTCGTGCTGACGACCGGCTCCGGCGGCAGCATCGGCTCCGAGCTGTGTCGGCAAATTTGCTGCTTCGCTCCGTCCCGTTTGGTGCTGGTGGAGCGCTCCGAAAACGCGCTGTTCAACATCCATCGCGAGCTCTCTCTGGCACACCCGGAGCTCGAGATCGTGCCCTGCATCGCGGACATCACCGATGCTCCGCGCATGCGCGAGCTAGTCAACGGCCATCGGCCTTCGCTCATCTTGCACGCGGCCGCCCACAAACACGTGCCGATCATGGAGTGGAACCCTGGCGAGGGCGTCAAGAATAACGTCTTCGGTACCAAGACGGTGGCAGACATTGCGGTTCAGGCCGGCGTCGACGTGTTCGTGATGATCTCGACCGACAAGGCCGTGAACCCGAGCTCGGTGATGGGCGCGACCAAGCGCGCCGCAGAGGTCTACTTGCAGTCACTGGCTCAAGGGTCGTCGACGCGCATCGTCACCGTTCGCTTCGGTAACGTGCTCGGCTCTTCGGGCAGCGTCGTGCCGATTTTCCAGGAACAAATCGCGCAAGGCGGACCCGTCCGCGTCACCCATCCGGAAATGCGCCGCTACTTCATGACCATTCCGGAGGCCTGCCAACTCGTCCTACAGGCGGGAGCCATGGGCAAAGGCGGCGAGATCTTCGTGCTCGATATGGGCGAGCCCGTGAAGATCGTCGACTTGGCAAAGGACCTGATCGCGCTGTCCGGTTTGCGTGAGGGCGACGACATCGAAATCGTCTTCACCGGCTCACGACCAGGCGAAAAGCTGTTCGAAGAGCTCTCGACCGCCGCCGAAGATGCCGACAAGACGCGCCACCCGAAGATCTTCGTCGGGCGACTGCAGGCCGCCGACCGCGCGGTAACACAGGCCCATCTCTCGGCCTTGGCCGGCGCGCTAGAAAATGGCGGCGCTCACGACTTGCTCGCCTGCCTAAAACAGATGGTGCCCGAGTTCGAGAGCGCACCCAGCATTGCGGTCGATGCGGCTCTTGAGCCTACGCGCGAACGCTTGGTCACGGAACCTTCTGTCGACGCCGATAGCGAGCCTGCCATCGCGAGCGTGGTCCGTGCGTGATGGTGACGGTGGCCTCGTTCACGAGGTGTTGAGCGCGCTAAAGGCCAGAGCTTCGAGCGGCTCTCGGCTGCTCTTGGTGCTGGTCGTCGTCGGATCCGCATTGGCCCTAGGCTCGATCCACATCCCGATTTTGGCGATCGTCTCGGCTGTCGCGACGTGCAGCGCAGCTCTCGCGCTCGCCCGCACCACGATTTTCCAGCCCCGAGCGCCCTTGCCCTTGCTGGTGATTTTGGCCCTGACGGGGGTGACCCTGTTGCAGGTCATTCCGCTGCCATGGAGCTGGCTCGTGCAGCTCGCCCCGACGAACGCCGACGTCTGGTCCGGCGCGCTGGCGCCGCTCGGTGAGCCCCATCCTCGCTTCGCGCCTTTGTCGTTGGATCCCGTGGCAACGTGGGGCGAGGTGTTGAAAGGCTGGACGTACGCGGCGGTATTCATCGCTGCCATGGCCGCGGGCGCGCGCCGAGGCGCGGCTTGGGGAGCGCTCGTCATCTTCGGCTCGGCGCTCATTTTGGCGCTGGTTACGCTGGCGCACGGCTTGCTCGACGCGTCGCGCGTCTTCGGCATCTACGAGGTTCGTTCGGGTGGCTCGGGGTTCGGAATAGCTCCGCTCATCAACCCGAACAACCGCGCCGGCTACCTGAACTTGGGCATCCTGGCAGGCGCGGGTTTGTTGGCGTTGCCGCGCCCACCCCTGCCCCGCTGGGCGTTGTCGCTGGCGATTGCTCCCACGATCGGCGTTTCACTGATGACGGGTTCGCGCGGCGGGGTCGGTGCACTGGCGGCCGGAGCTTTGCTCCTGTTGGTGCTGCTGCGCGAATCCGCGCGAGACAGTGATCAGCCGCTGATCTGGAAGCGGCTGGCGCTGATCGGCGGCGCGTCGGCCGCGCTCGGCATCGCCTTCACGCTTTTGGCGGCTGGCTCCCGCACCGGGCAGCTGCTGCTGGACCGAGACACCACCAAGCTCCGCATGCTGGTGTCCTCGCTGCCCTTGGTCGCAGAATTCCCGCGATTTGGCATCGGACGCGGAGCCTTCGAAAGTGCGTTTCCGGCTTTTCAGACGGCGGGCGACAACACCATCTTCTCCCATCCAGAAAATTTCGTGGTCCAGTGGCTCACGGAGTGGGGCATTGGCATCACGCTAATAGCGCTGGCTGCCGTGTGCGTGCTGCTGAGACCAAGGCTTTGGGGCGTACCGCGCAACATCGCGGCCTGCGGGCTGTTCGCTGGCGCCGCTGCCCTCACGCTTCAAAACTTGGTAGATCTGAGCTCCGAGGTGCCGGGCGTCGTGATCGGGGGCGTAAGCGCGGCAGGTTTTGCATGGGGTAGCGCCGTGGGCGAGCTCCGAAAGTCGCGCGCGCCCTGGAAGAACATGGTCAAAGTGGTGATGCTCGGTGCGGGCGTCATCGCGTGCGCGCTGGCGTTCGGACGCCCCACGCTGCTCTCGGAGCGCGACGAGCTCCGCGATGAGTTGACCAAACGCACAGCGTGGCCCGCACTGCGCGCCGATCTGGCACACGCCATGCTGCGCCACCCCGCGGAACCGTACTTTCCGCGCCTCGGCGCCCTTGGCGCATGGCGCAGCCAACAAGAGAGCCCGATGCCGTGGTTGCAGCGCGCGCTCGAGCGCGGCATGAGTGAAGGTCGCACCCACTACTTGTTGGCCCAGTACCTGGCGCGGCAGGGCAAATCGAGCCAGTCCCTGCTGGAGCTGCGGCTAGCCGCCGAGTTCGACGTCGCGCTCGCTCCGCGCATCGCGTATCAAGCCGTGCGCATAACCACCGAGCCCGAGCAACTGATGCAGGTGGTTCCCGATGGCGTCAAGGGCGCGCGGCTGCTCCTCAATTTGGCGCATGCCTTCGGTAGCCCCCAAGCCGAGCTGTCCCGGGCCGTGCTGCGCGAAGCCGTCAAGCGTTCCCCGACGATGCCGGAGCCGCGCTTGTTTCTGGTCCGCAAGCTGCTCGCGTTGCTCGAGGCCAACACCGAGCCGTCAGCGGAGCACACCGCCCAAGCGGAGGAGGCCCTTCGCTTGCTCGACGGCCTAGCGGTCCCCACACCCGAAGCTCGCCAATATCGAGCACGGGCGCTGGTCGCGTCCGGACGAGGGCCGGAGGCAGTCGCATACCTGGCGCGCGAATGCCCGCGCCTCGACGACCCACTACCCTGCATCACGACCTGGCTATGGGTGGCTCGCAGCATCCAGGATCGAGGAGCGCTCAACGCGGCCCTGAGCGCTCTCTCGAACGCCGGCTGCAACGACACTCATCACTGCGCCGATGCGCACTGGGCCGCAGGTGAAGCCTGCCGAGCACTGGGGGACTCGGAGACCGCTCTGCTCCACTTCGAACGCTCCGCGGGCGAAACCAACACCGCCGCGGCCTGGCAAAACGTCGCTCACTACGCCAACCAAATTGGCCGCCCCGAGAGGGCGCTGCGTGCCCTCGGGCGAGCGCAGAGGCTAAGCCCGGACGACCACGGGCTGGCGGCAATTCGCGACGCGACGCGTCAAAAAGTGCTGAATGACCTGCAGCTCCACTAATTTCATGAGTAAACTGCGCCACCGTCGGCCAGCCCTGAAGATCTAAGGGCGTCGGCGCACCCCAAGACAGCCCGAACATGGAGCCAGTGCCCCCACGCTCACGACCCGACGTCGAGCCCCGTAGCCCCGCCCGACCCACGGACTCATCGCTCACGCCCGCGGCGCTCTTAGCCGCTCTGCGCAGAAACTGGATCATCATCGCGGTCGCCACCGTTTTGGTCGGTATGGGGGCGACGTTCTTCACGATGGGCCAGAAGCGGATCTACGAAGCGCAAGCGACGATGCTGTTCGACCCGCAGCCGCCCCGGCCCCTCGGTAAAGAGGTGCAGGCGGTGGTCGACATGAGCGGCGACTACCTCAACAAGCGCGAATACTATCGCACTCAGTTCTGGGTCATTCAGTCGCAACGGATTGCGACGATGGTGGTGCAACAACTAGGTCTTCAGGCCGACGGCCGCTTCATCGAGAACACGCCGCCGGATAAGACGGCCAGGTCCAAGGGCGCCAGCGTCGAAGACGCAGCGACGATTTTGCGCAGTCGCATCGCGGTAGAGCAAATCAAGGAGAGCCAGCTCGCCAAGGTGACCTACGTAGACGCGGATCCGGCCCGAGCTCAAAGAATCTTGGCCACGCTGGTCGACGTCTACGCGCAAAATAACCTCGACGATGCTCTAGATGCGATGGGCGTGGCTGGAGATTGGCTGACGCACCAAGTCGACTCGCTCCGCAACGACGTCGAAGCCAGCGAGCTTGCTCTGCACGGCTACAAGGTGGACAAGAACATTCTTTCGGTGTCGATGGACGACCAGTCCAACATGCTGCGAAACGAGATTCAGCAACTGAACTCGGCGCTCACCAGCACGCGCACCCAAAGGGAACAGATCGGCGCCCGGCGCGGCGAGCTACGCAAGATCAATCCCGAAGAGCCGTGGAACGTGCCTGCCACCGAGCTGCTGAACAGCGGGCTATTGCAAAAGCTGAGGACCGACTACGTCACGGCTGTCACCACTCGCAACGAGCTCTTGGCTACCGGCAAGGGCCCGAACCACCCCAGCATGCTCGGGGCCCAATCGCGGGTCGATTCGACACGCGAAGCGCTGCTGGCCGAGGTGAAGAACGTCCAAGGCGCCGTCGATCACGACTACAACGTCTCGACTTCGGCGATGGAGCGGTTGAGCGGCTTGCTCGAGGATGCCAAGCAACGTGCGCTCGACTTGAACTTGCTCGAGATCGAATTCAATCGCTTGCGCCGAACGCGCGACAACAGCGAAAAGCTCTACGGCCTCGTGACTGAGCGCGCCAAAGAGAATGATCTCACTCGGCTGCTGCGCTTCAACAACATCCGCGTGGTCGACCGCCCGCTATTGCCCCGACGTCCTGTCACACCCAACATGCCACTCAACGTGGCAAGCGGCCTGATGGCAGGGCTCCTACTCGGGGTGGTCCTTGGCATCGGCCGCGAGCAACTGGATGCGACTATCAAGACCCCGGACGACGCGGAGCGGATCTTGGGTCTGAATTTTCTCGGCCTCTTGCCGCTAATGGAAGAAGGCGGCGCCGCGCCCGGTAGCACGTACTACGGCAGCCACCGGCGACGTAAGAACGCCTCCGCCCAGCCGCAGACGATGGCCGAGCTGGTGGTGCACGAGCAGCCAACCAGCGGTGTCGCCGAAGCCGCGCGCGCGGTGCGAACGAACATCATGTTCATGTCGCCGGATCGACCGCACCGCGTGCTGCTCATCACCAGCGCCGCGCCCGCCGAAGGCAAGACCACCGTCGCCTGCAGCATCGCCATCGCCATGGCGCAAGCAGGTCGACGCGTCGTGCTCATGGACTGCGATATGCGCCGGCCCCGCGTGCACCGGATCTTCCGCTGCAGTAACGACGTTGGCATCACCACGGCGCTCCTCGACTTGAACACCCTGCCCGAGTCCATCCGCGAGACCGAGGTCGGCAACCTCTCGGTGATCACGACCGGTCCCCTGCCGCCGAATCCGGCTGAGCTCCTCCACAGCGAGGCCTTCGAAAAGCTGTTGGCCTTGCTGCGCGACCAGTTCGACAACATCGTGATCGACAGTCCGCCCGTGGCGCCGGTCACGGATGCCACGGTGCTTTCGACCAAGGTCGACGGCACGGTGCTCGTTACGCGCGCTTTCAAGACCCGGCGCGACGTCGCGCGTCGTGCGGCGCGCACGTTGCAGGACGTTAGCGGGCGCCTCGTGGGAACCGTGCTCAACGCGGTGAACTTCGAACGCCGCAAATACGGGTACTATCAGTACTATTACAAGCAAGCGTACGGTGCCGATCAGAACGAGCTGCCGTCACGCCCAGTCACGCCAGACGACGATCGTCCGGAAGCCTGAGCGCGGTCGACCCCAAGCTCGGACTACTCCACGGCGCGCTGTCGCGACCTGCCAAGCAACCGCTCGTATTCGGCCGCGAGGCTCTGCCAGACCGCCTCACGCCGGAAGAGTCGAGCAACCCTGAGCTGGGCCGTCGCGCCCACGCGCCGCCGGAGCTCAGGGTCGACAGCGTAGTCCACGAGCGCGGCGGCAAAGGCCGTCGTGTCTCCGAGCGGCACCAGCAGCCCGGTCTCGCCGTGGACGATGGCGTCGACCGTGCCCGTCGCTGCAAACGCCACCGCGGGCAAACCGGCCGCGGCCGCCTCGAGCGGGGCGTTAGGAAAGCCCTCGCGGAACGAGGGAAAGCCGAAGATGTCCATCATGCCGTAGTACGGCGCCGGTTCGGAGACGAACCCCGTCAGTCGAACGCGCGCGTGCTGTTCGAGCTCCTGTCGAGTCGCGTCGGGCACCGGGTCCGTCGCGTCGAAGTCCCCGACCATCAGCAGCCAGAGCTCGGGCACCCGCTGCGCGGCGATGCGGAAGGCCTCGAGCAACTCGATCAAGCCCTTGTCTCGCACGAACCGGCCGACGAAACCGATCACGATGGCGCTCGCTGGGATGCCCAGCCGGCTGCGCTCGGCGCGAGCCCAGGCCCGACTTTGCTCGTTCGGGAGAAAGCGCTCGATGTCGACACCATTGGACGTGCCAGCCCCGGGGACCCAGGTCTTTTCGGCGGAGGCGCAGCCGAGCTCGACGAATCGACGGCGTAAGCTCTCGCTATTGGCGAACACCCGGTGCGCCAGCGAGCCCGCGAGATGCTCCGTCGCCACCAACATCAAACGCTTGCCGCCACGCGCGCCTTCGAAGCGGAGACCGCGCAGCAAGTAAACCGTCACAGGAACGCCAGCCAGACGGGCGGCGAGCACCCCAAGCACACCAGCCTTAGGCGTGCCGGCAACGACCAGATCTGGCTTCAGCCGCCGGAGCGCGCGCACCAGTCCGAGTAAGCTCAACACGTCGGCAATGGGCGACGGATCGCGTCGCATCGGCACTCCCAGCGCCCGGACTTGCTCACGCTCTCGAACCGCGTCGAGCAGCGGCCCAGGCGCGCTGATCACGGTCACGTCGAAGCCGCGGCGCTTCAAGTCCGCCAACTGCCCTTCCATCAACCGAAATGCCGTGAGCGGGTCCGTAGCGATGTGGACGATATGAGGGCGGCGCAAGGACAACGACAGCTAGCCTAGGCCAATCCGGTAGCAGCAGGCGACCGATTCCGGGCCGCCCGGGTCGGAGCATCACTCGAGCCGCAGCACGTCGCCTTCGTCCAGCCGCTCGAGTGTGAGCGACACGCCGTCCGCGGTACGTTCGAACGCAACCTCACGGGCAAGCGCGAACGAGTACACGCTGTGGATGACCGGCAGGTGATGGACGATCAACCTGAGATCGCGGGCAGGTTCATTCTCGACCGTATGCATGTTGCCCGTCGTCTCGGGGTTGGTGTCGAGGGCGGCGTACGCCCAATTCGCCAACGTGAGCGCGAATCCGGGGCGCTGACCGGCGCGCAGCAACACCGTCTCGACCAAAGGATCAGAGCATTCGACCGGGTCCTCGAGCAATTTGCGGACCGGCTCGAGCAAGTAGCTGCGGCGAGCGGCGTCGAAGTCCTGCCGCATGTCGAAGCCCTCGCGCAACGTGGGCGCGGCATAGTCCAGGCCGGCGAACGTGCCGATCAAGTAAGCGCTGCCTTTGCCGAAGCCGTGGCGCAGCATGGCCGGCGAGCCATCGCGGTAGCGAGCCAAGACCTCACTGTCGCGCAGCGGGTCGAGCCGCTCTTTGCCAACGACGACAGGAGTGGGCTGCGCATTGAAGCTGGCCTGCAGCTGGTCGAGCTCGGCGCATTTCGTCAACGACTGAAAACGCACCGCGCGATACATATCGACCGGACAGTCCACCGGTGGGGGCTCGCGCTTATGAACCCCGAACACCGGCTCGAGCGCGCGCAGTGGCTCATTGGCTTCGTCGTACAGCAGGCCCCCACCGCTCGTGACGAGCGTGCCGCCGTTCTTTACGTAGCGCGAGAGCGCGGCGGCCGCCCTTTTTGTGAGGTGGCTGCCGTTGACGTAAATGGCAGCGTAATCGGCCAGGTCGAGCTCAGTGAGGAACCGTTCGTCGAGCGGGTCCACCGGCACGTGTGCATGCTGGAGCGCGGTGTAGGTCCACTTGGCATTCTCTAGCGAGGTGAGCGGCAGTCCACTGGTGCCGAGGAGCGTCCACGCGGACGTTGTCTCGGGCTGCACAATCGCAACGCGCGGCGCTTGCACGGGCTTGGCGCCGTACAACCAAGGCTCCGCGGCCCCGAGCAGCTGCGCGGCGCGTTGGGTTTGTAAAAGCGCCGGCTTCTCGGACGAGAAGGCGTCGCCTTTGAAATAGTCCGGGCCGTAAGTGTACCAGTAGATGAACGTGTCGCCGCGCGACACTGCCGAGAGCGCGCGCTGAATGGCTGCGCCACGATGCGGCTTGATATAGATGCCCTGCGCGAGCCCGAGCTTTGTCCCCAACACCCGTTGCACATCCATGACGTAGCTGTCCCAACCCCAAGAGCGCGCATCGCGGTCCGACGTCTCCCAAACGATGGCATTGTCCGCGTGTCGGTAGAAGTCGAAGAAATCGAGGCTGCTGCCGTTGCTGATGAACGTCGAGCCGCGCAGCGCATAGCTGTAGATCGCGCGCGGTGAGTTGTCGTCGCTCGGCTTCGGCTCCGCGTTGTAGTGAGCCAACGTATCGCGAATGTGCGTAAACATCGACGCGGAGGCGAAGTTCAAGAAGATGCGCGTCAGGTACGCTCGGCGTCGAAGCCCTTCGCTCTTCAGCCAGGGGTGCTGCCCATCGTTGTTCCAAATAGCCAGCGGGCGAACGTCCGCCCAGCTCGTTGCACCCAGCTCGGCTGGGCTGCGGTGCTCCGTCTTCAACCAGCTGACAAAGCCCTGTCGACAGCGCTCGCAGGTCGCTAGGTGCGACTTGCCCTCCGGGGCGATGTCAGTCACCGCGCCAATCTCGTCTTGGGTGAGCAGCCACGCTTCGTCACTATTTTGCGCGCGCGCCTGCGCGATGGCCGACTGGACACTGCGTTCGGCGCGAGCCTCGATGCCAGGGTCGAACGGGCAGCCCGCGACCTTGGGTTCGAAGCGCTTGTCGGGCGTTGGATAACCAATCGGTCCCAGCAAGCGCGCCCTGAAGCGCCCACTGCCCCGCAGCCCTTCGCGCAGTACGAAGTCTGGAGCCATGCGCAGGCCCGTCACCCCCAACTGCAGCAGCGAGCTGAGCTCCGTGCGCATCACGTCCGGTGACGTCACTCTGATGCCGTAGCCCGCGCCGTTGCCGAAGCCCCCGAGGTCACTGATGATCGAGAATTGTCGGGGCAGCTCCTTTGGCAGAGCTCCCGCCTCACCGAGCAGAAACTGCTCGCGGGCCTTGGCCAACTGCGCCGCGGTCGAGAGCTCGCTCACCAACGTCGAGGCTCCCGCTTTCGGTATCACGAGCGTCAACGTGCCCCCCTCTGCCTCGACGCTTTGCAGCGAGCGAACCACGCGCCCCTCGAACAGTTGCTCTACTTCGAATCCGACGTTTTTCGACGGCGGGTGGCGCTTGTCGCGGCCGCTGTCGCCCGCCGTCAGGGTCACGATACTGAGCGGTGCCGTCCCCGGCTGCAGCACCGCCGACAGCGCCAGGGGCTGCGACCACTGCCCGGTCAGTAGCGGGCCGGCGCCATCTGCGCTGAGAAAATTGCCGCTGTGTACCGCTCCGCCCAGGCCTTCGCCTCCGGCTCGCCACCCGGCCAACGCAGGCGCGGCGGGATCCAGACCCGTAATGCGCAATCTGATGGCAGTAGCTGCGGGATCGCTCGGGGGCGGAGCCGGCGCGGGGTTCGCGACCGCAGCGCTTGGCATGGCACTCGGCGTCGGCCGCGCGACGGGATGCGTGTTCGTGACTCGAACCACGCTCGTGCGACGCTCGCCGCCGCAGCCCAAAAGTCCGAGCCCCAGCACCGCCATGACTCCCAACGGCATTGGCCCAAGCCGCTGCAGCCAACGGGAAAGAGGCGGCATGGCGAGCCAATACCATTCGGGCCCCAAGCCGGCAAACCGTTCAGACCGCTACCAACGCCAAACACCGTGTGACAAGCTGCGCGCCGATGCGGGTCACGATCATCGGGACTTCGGGCCAACTTGCCAGCGAGCTGCGGCGGCGACGCTGCGCTCCTGGGCTCACCCTGCTCGACGTCGAAAAGGTCGACGTGACCGACGTTGGCGCGCTACGCGCGCTGCTCGAGCGTCACCGACCTGAGCTGATCCTGAACGCGAGCGCCTACACAGCGGTGGACCGCGCGGAGAGCGAGCCCGAGCGCGCTTTCGCAGTCAACGAGTCCGGCCCGCGCCACCTGGCCGACTGGTGCGCGCAGCATGGCGCTGCCTTGATCCACGTCTCGACCGACTACGTCTTCGACGGCAGCAAACCGAGTTCCTACGTCGAGCAGGACCAACCTGCACCGCTCAGCGTGTATGGGGCGAGCAAACTCGCCGGCGAAGACGCCATCCGTCGCGCCCTGCCCCGGCACGTCATTTTGCGCACGTCATGGGTGTTCAGCGCGCACGGCCAGAATTTCGTAAAAACCATGCTGCGTTTGGCGCGTGAACGCGATGAGCTGCGGGTGATCGCGGACCAACACGGCCGACCGACGGCTGCCGCAGACCTGGCGGATGCGATGTTGCGTGTCGCGGAACGTGTTCAGACTGGATCCGCTCGCTTTGGCACGTTTCATTTTGCTGGGACTGGCAGCACCAGTTGGCACGGCTTCGCGGAGGCCATCGTCGCTGAGCAAGCGGCGTTCACGGAGCGCCGGCCGCGGGTCACCGCTATTGGTACCACCGACTACCCGTTGCCCGCCAAACGCCCCGCCAACTCGGTACTCGACACGGCTGAGTTCGCGCGCGCCTTCGCGCACAACCCTCGCAGCTGGCGAGAAGGTTTGCGAGAGGTCGTGCAAGAGCTACTCGCAACCTGAGGGGCAGCTCGCCACGCTCGGCACCCGCTTGGGGCAGCTTTGCTGGCCGGGGCGAGGAAAGGATCGCCACACTTGAAAACGAGGTGGCGGCGTGCAACGAAGGTGATGGGAAAGGCTTACCAGAGGACCCATGTCCGATCTTCTCGCCAAAATCTCTTCGAAGCAGGCTCACGTCGTCGTCATTGGCATCGGCTACGTCGGACTGCCGCTGGTCGCGGAATTCGCGCGCGCGGGCTTCCGAACCACCGGGCTGGACAACGATCCCGAGAAGGTGCGCCGGCTGAACCTCGGCGAATCGTACATCGCGGACGTGCCGACGGCCGACCTGGCCCCGCACGTGAAGGCGGGCAAACTCGATGCGACCAGCGATCGCGCAGTCTTGGCCAAAGCAGACGCCGTGATCGTCTGCGTGCCGACGCCGCTCAACAAGACCAAAGATCCCGACATGCGCTTCATCATCTCGGCCACCGAGGCGATCGCGCAGCACCAACACCCGGGTATGCTCGTCGTGCTCGAGTCGACGACCTATCCCGGAACGACGTCCGAGGTTCTAGTCCCCAAGTTGATCGAAAAGGGCCTGGAGCTCGGCAAAGACATCTTCGTGGCGTTTTCGCCCGAGCGAGTCGATCCGGGCAACAAGATCTACAAGACGAAAAATACGCCGAAGGTCGTCGGCGGGAGCACGCCTCGCTGCCTGGAGGTCGTGCAGGCGCTGTACTCGAAGATCATCGACACCTTGGTGCCCGTTTCGTCGCCCGAGGCCGCCGAGATGGTCAAACTACTCGAAAACACCTTCCGCGCGGTCAACATCGGCCTAGTGAACGAAGTCGCGCTGATGAGCCGCAAGCTCGGCATCGATCCGTTCGAAGTGATTCGCGCCGCCGCCAGCAAGCCGTTCGGCTTCATGCCCTTCTATCCGGGACCCGGTCTGGGCGGCCATTGCATCCCTATCGATCCGCTCTACTTGTCGTGGAAGCTGCGCACGTTGCAGTTCCAAGCGCGCTTCATCGAGCTCGCCGACAGCATCAACAGCGGCATGCCCGCTTACGTGGTCGAGCGCGCCGCCACCGCGCTCAACGACAAGTCGAAGCCCGTGCGCGGCTCCAAGGTCTTGGTGTACGGCGTCGCCTACAAAAAGGACGTGAGCGACGTGCGCGAATCGCCCGCCTTCGCAGTAATTCACGGCCTGATTGAGCGCGGCGCCAAAGTCTCGATCATGGATCCTTTCGTTACGCAGGTCGACGAAGAGGGCGTGATCCTCAAAGCCGAGCCGCCCACGTCGAGCTTCGCCGGCTACGACATGGTCGTGATCATCACTGACCACAGCGCGATGGAGAAAGAACGCCTGCTACGAGAGTCTCAGCTCGTGCTCGACACGCGCGACTCGCTGCGCGGCGTGGCTGGGGACCACTCCAAGGTCTACGGGCTCTAGCCCGAGCCGCGCGCTCGCTTTGTCAGCGTGTTACGGCTGCCGGGCGCCCGGCCCGACAGCCCAGCGACTCACAGAATTTCGATCTCCGGGAACGGGAAGATCATCTTCCCGCCGCGCTCCAAGAACTCTTTCTCGCGTTCGAGGATGCCGTTCTTGAAATGCCACGGCAGGACCAAGAAAAAGTCCGGCTTCATGGCTCGCGCCTCGGCTTCGGAGACGATTGGAATGTGCGTGCCCGGGGTGACGCAGCCGAACTTGTCGGGGTTGACCTCGGCGATAGCCGGCAGCTCGTCAGGCGTCAGGCCGCAGAACTGTAGCAAGACGTTGCCCTTGGTAGACGCGCCATAGCCGAGGATCTTCTTGCCCTCGCGAGCCAACGACCGAATCAGGCGCCGCAAATCCTCACGATGACGGAACACGCGCTCCTCGAACTCTCGAAAGGGGCGCGGCGTCTCGAGGCCCATGCGTCGCTCTTGCTCGAGCAGCCACTCGATCGTGGCAGTTTCGGCCTGGTAGCGCGAGCCTTGGGCGGCTGCCGTCACCGCGAAGCTGCCGCCGTTGATCGCATTCACCTTCACATCGATCACACGCAGCCCGACCTGCTCGACGATCCACTTCACGACCGCCAGTGAGTAGTATTCGAGGTGCTCGTGACAGACGGTGTCGTACGAGTTCGTGCGCAGCATGGCCGGCATGTAGCTCTGCTCGAAATGCCAGACGCCGTCGTCGGCGAGGATGGCCGCAATTTGACGCGCGAACTCGACCGGCTCGTCCAGGTCGTAGAACATCGCTATCGACGTGACGATGCGGGCCTTCTTGGCCGATACTTTCTCGAAGTTCGCGCGCGAGAAAAAATCGGGCACCAGCTGGATGTCGGCCGGATAATATTGCGCGAACTTCGTTCCCGTCGGATCGATGCCAACGCGCTCGAGCCCGGCGGTGGTGTACGACTTCAAGAGCGTGGCGTCGTTCGAGCCGATGTCGACGACGACGTCGCCGGCGTTCAGTTTCACCACGGCCTCGAGAGCGCGCACCTTGCCCTGCAGGTGCCGAACCATGGATTGATTCAGGCCCGAACGGTAACCGTAGTTCTGCCCGTACATCTCATCAGGATCGTAGCGATGGTTCAGCTGCAGCAGCCCCGAATCCGGACACCAAACCAACTCGAGCGGCCCGGCGGTTACCGGCTCGGAGGCACTGGCAGGGAAGACGCCGGACAGCGCTTGCGTGCCGAGATTCAGGACGCTGAGCAGGTGCTTGCTGCCGCTTGCGCGGCAAGCGCTGACTTGTGAATAGGCCGGCTTGGACATGAGAGCCACGGCCTTATAGGCCAGTCGCTGGAGCAATGGAAGTCGCGGGGCAAGCGGGCCCGAGCGGGTGCCATCGCTGCGGGCGGCGCCCCTGAGCCTTGCGGGCTCGCCGTCGCTTCCCTTAAGATTCGCGAGATCCATTGAGGCGTGCGCTTTGAAAAGCTCGGGACGGATGCTGATTACCGGCGTCGCCGGTCAGGACGGTTGGTACCTCGCCAAGCGACTCCTGGCGCTGGGGCACAGCGTCGTGGGCACGACGCATCGAGGCGGCGTCGCCTCGCTCGACGTGGCGGGCACGCCCGTACCCGTACTGCAGCTCGACTTGCGTGATGGCCCGCAGATACGCGAGTTGGTGCGCCTGGAACGCCCTGCTGCCGTCTTCAACCTGGCCGCGCGCGCGTCGAGCGCCCAACTGTTCGACGAGCCGATCGCCACAGCCGAGATCAACGGCATGTCGATCGCGCACTGGCTCGAGGCGATTCGTCAAGACAGCCCGCAGACGCGCTTCTGCCAAGCATCCAGCAGCGAGATCTTCGTTGGCGCGCTCAGCTCGCCCCAAGACGAGACGACCGCGCTGCGACCACAGAGCGCGTACGGCGCAGCCAAGGCCTACGCCGACCACTTGGTCAACGCCTATCGCAGCACGCACGGCTTGTTCGCATGCTCGGCCGTGCTTTTCTCGCACGAGAGCCCGCGCAGGCCGAGTCACTTTCTGATGCGCAAGGTAGCGCGAGCCGCTGCCGCCATCGGGCGCGGTCGCGACGAACGCCTCAAGCTCGGTGACTTGGACGCCACGCGCGACTGGGGCTACGCCGCCGATTACGTCGAGGCCATGCGTCGTATGCTGGCCGCGGATCAGCCTCGGGATTTCGTGATCGCGACCGGTGAGGTGCACTCGGTGCGCCAGGTTTGCGAAGTTGCATTCGCGCACGTCGGCCTCGACTGGCGGCGCCATGTCGAATCGGACGAGCAGCTCAAGCGACCCACCGAGAACGTATTGCGGGTCGGCAACGCTTCGCGCGCCAAAGCCGAGCTCGGCTGGACGCCGAGCTGCACTTTCGAGCAACTTGTAACGATGCTGGTCGACGCAGACGTCGCCGCGCTCGAAGGCACCACGCCCTCCGACTAGCGACGGTATCTCGCGCTAAACCGTGTCGGTGAAGCTACGCTCGACGCGGTTGAAGATCACAACGCCGACGACTACGAGCACCAACGCCCAAGCTGCGCCATAGGCCAACCCTCCCCACGAGATGCTGCCGCCGACAGCAAACGCCTGCCGAAACGCCTCGACGATCGGGCTGAGCGGATTGGCCCGCACCATCCACCGATAGTGCTCGGGAATGCGCTCCATGGGGAAGATGACCGGCGTCGTGAACATCAATAGCTGAACGCCGAAGGAGATTAAGAAGATGAGATCGCGATACTTAGTGGTGAGCGCGCTCACGATCATGCCCGCTCCCAGCCCCATCAGGCCCAGCAGCAGAACCAGCACCGGCACCAGAAGAAGCAGCAGACCGGGCAACGCCACTCGACCCAGGACCAGGTAGTAGAGCCAAGCCAGGACGAACAGGCAAAGCTGAACGCAGAACTTCATCAAGTTCGAGATCACGATCGTAAAGGGCATCACCAGGCGCGGGAAATAGACCTTGCCGAACATGCTGGCGTTGTCCTTGAAAACCGTGGCGGTTTTGGTCAGACAATCCGCGAAGTAGTTCCAGACCGTGACACCCGACAGGTAGAACAGAAGCATCGGCACCTTGCCCGGTGCGAGGCCTGCCGCTCGTCCGAAGATGACGACGTACGTGAGCGACGTCATGGCCGGTTGCAGCACGAACCACAGGGGGCCAAGGACGGTCTGCTTGTAGTTGGCCACGAAGTCGCGACGGACCAGCATTGCAATCAGGTCGCGGTACCGCCAAAGCTGACCCAAGTTGACTTGGAGGGCTCCGGGCGACGCCTCGATGACCTCGGTCCACTCTGCGCCCTGGGTGTTCAAGGACATTGCGGAAGGCTAACCCGGTTCGTTGCGGGTGAGAAATCGGGCGAGGCACCAGCTCGACGGCTGGCGCAAAACCGAAAGGTTGCTGCTATAAGCCAAGTCCAAAGTTGGCGAGCGTCGGCCCATGAGCAGCACCGTGATTCGAGCCGAGAACCTCGGCAAGCTATATCGTCTGGGTGAGGTGGGAACTGGGACGCTGAGCCACGATCTGAACCGCTGGTGGGCCAGAATCCGCGGCAAGGAAGACCCTTTCGCGAAGCTTGGCCAAATCAACGACCGCACGGCGCGCGCGACGCGCGACTACGTTTGGGCCGTGCGGGACGTGAGCTTCGACGTACAGCGCGGTGAAGTTCTGGGCATCATCGGGCGCAATGGGGCGGGCAAATCCACACTGCTGAAGTTGCTGAGTAAGGTGACCAGCCCCTCGGCTGGCAAGATCATGATCCGCGGGCGCATCGCCTCCTTGCTCGAGGTAGGAACGGGGTTCCATCCCGAGCTCACCGGCCGCGAGAACGTGTTTCTCAATGGGTCGATCCTGGGCATGACGCGAGCCGAGATCCGCCGCAAGTTCGACGAGATCGTCGAGTTCGCGGGGGTGCAGCGCTACATCGACACGCCGGTCAAACGCTACAGCAGCGGCATGTACCTGCGACTCGCCTTCGCGGTGGCGGCGTTCCTCGAGCCAGAGATCCTGATCGTGGATGAAGTGCTCGCGGTCGGAGACGCCGAGTTTCGCGCCAAGTGCTTGGGCCGCATGAAGGACGTCACGACCAACGAGGGGCGCACCGTGCTGTTCGTCAGTCACGACATGAGCGCCATCTCGACGCTGACGGAGCGCTGCGCTTTGCTCACCCAGGGCGAGCTCACGACGATCGGGCCCACTGCCGAGACGCTCGCCGCGTACATGGGTCAGGCGACACAGCAAGACTACGTTGCCCAGCCGAGTGACGAGCACCCGAGCATCGTGGGCGTGAAAGTCATCACGTCGGATTCAGGCGGAGTGCAACGGCACGGGCGTCCCATGCGAGTGCGCTTCGAAGTGCACGTGCCGGAAGGGCGCGAGGGCGTTGCGCTTGCGTTCCAAATCATGAATCACCTGACCGCGCCCGTAACGATCAATTGGATTTTCGACACAGAGCATCCCTTGTGCCGCACGGCTGGTACTCACGTGCTCGTGTTCGAGTTCGAGCACCTACGGCTGTATCAGGGTCGCTATTCGATTCGGGCGCACCTGTCAGAAACCAACAACTATCGTCAAAAGTTCAGCACTATCGACTGCTGCGAGTTCAGCGTCGAGATGCTCGATTTGGAGGCGCCAGAATGGGGTTGGCAGCCCAACTACTGCCAGTACTTCGATGCCGGCAGTTGGTTCTACGAAGATGCCATCGCCAAGACGCAGGACTATGATCGAAAGTGAACGATTCAATCCGTCGCCCCCGGCGGTGCTCTTCGTCGGCTACGACGCCTATCGAGCCGGCGCGCAGATCGAGCTACTCCATGTGCTGCGCTGGTTGGGTGACCGACGCATCTGCAAGTCGACTCTCCTGCTCAAGGAAGGTGGCGATCTGCTGGCTGACTACGAACGCTGCCTGCCCACGCGCGTTCTACACAACCGAGCAAAGCAAAGGTCGGTTGGCGTGCGAGCGAGAGACTTGGTCGAGCGCCGGCTCGGCCTGACGCCAGAGAGCGGGCTACGCCGGCTAGTCCGTGGCCAGCGGTTCGATTTGATCTACGCCAACAGCGCGGCGGTGTTTCCGTTCGTTCCCATCTTGGCCAAGCTGTGTGGGGCACCGGTCGTTTGCCACGTCCACGAGCTTGAAGGCAGCATCCTCAAATACTGCGGGCTGGCTGCCTTTCGCGAAGCCGTCGACTCTGCAGCAGGCATTGTCGCTGTTTCTGGAGCCGTCGAACAGACACTGAAGTCTCGCTACGGAATTCCCGTCGACAAGATTCAGCGTATCTACGAAGGCATTGCAACCGACGATTTTCGCGTGGTCACGGCGCAGGAGCGCGCGGCCGCCCGGGCGCGGCTGAAGCTTCCCGACCATGCCTTCGTCGTAGGCGGTTGCGGAACGATGGACTGGCGCAAGGCGCCAGACGTGTTCTTGCAAATCGCGCGAAAGCTCGCGCACGACGAGCGGCGCTTCGAGTTCGTTTGGGTCGGCGGACAGCTGAACGGCTTGCAGCATTTCACCTTGCAGCACGATGCGACACGTTTCGGGATCGATCGCCTGATGCACTTCGTTGGTCCGCAGGCTCACACGCGCGACTTCTTTGCCGCCTTCGACGCCTTCTTCCTGTCATCGCGAGAAGACCCCTTTCCGCTGGTATGTTTGGAGGCCGCGGCTCTCGGCCTCCCGGTCCTGTGTTTCGAGGAGTCCGGAGGAATGCCGGAGTTCGTCGAACAAGACGCGGGTCGTGTGATTCCCTATCTCGACGTCGATCTTGCGGCGGCATGCTTGCGCGAGCTGGCCTCGGACTCGGAGCTTCGAGCGCGCTTGGGGCTCCGCGCCGCCGAGAAGGTGCGGGCCCGGTTCGACATCCAGAACATTGCGCCGCAGGTCGCCGCGGTCGTCAATCGCTATGCTCGGAAGCACGGAGCGCCTGCATGAGCGCGGGGCGAGACTGTCCTCTCTGCAGCAGCAACGACGGCGAGCTGCGCGGTTCGTTCTCGAGCATCGAGCTCGCGACCAAGTGGCGACGGGCCCTTGGCATCGACATTTCGTCGGAGCTTGGCGCCGTGCAGCAGATCGAGCGCTGGGGCTGCAGCCGCTGCGGGTTGGAGTATTTCTTGCCGTCGACCCTGGTCGGCTCCCCTTCGCTATACGTAGCGCTGGAGAAATTCGAATGGTACTACTTGCCCGACAAGTGGGAGCATCGGCTGGCGTTGACCGACTTGGCCGGCGTGCGGCGTGGGCTGGAGATCGGTTCGGGTTTCGGCGACTTCGTTGCGCGCGCCAGTCAATTATGTCCTGGGTTCGAAGGCTGTGAGCAAAACCCGAGTGCGCTGCGGATTGCCGCCGAGCGCGGCTTGAACGTGCGAAATATCGACTTGGAAGAGCTGAGCCGCGCTGAGCCGGCCAGTCACGACGCCGTCTGCGCGTTTCAGGTTTTGGAGCATGTCGGAGCACCCGCGGATTTCCTAGAGCTTTGCTGTAAGCTGCTCAAGCCTGGCGGCAAGCTCCTGCTTGGCCTGCCAAATGCCGCGAGCTACCTCCGGTACCACGACAACGTGCTCGACCTCCCGCCGCACCACATGACGCGCTGGAGGGAAAATGTCATGCAAGCCCTGCCGCGGTTCTTCCCGTTGCGCTTGCTGAAGCTCGCCTACGAACCGCTGCCGCCGTACCAAGTTTCGTCTTTCGCTCAAGCGCATGTGTCGCGCCTCGCACACTTTCGACTCTTTCGCTCGAGAAGGTGGCGTAAGCTCGTGGAGTGGGGACTTCGTCCGGAGGGCATCCGTCGGCGCTTCCTCGGTCAGGGCCTATACGCCGTTTACGAACGTCTGGAGGGCGCTTGAATCTCCACGAGCAGTTCGTCGACATACCGTTCGATTGGCGACATGCGCACCTGCACGTCGCGCGCATGTCCATCGTTCGAGCTTTGACCGCGTCACTCCCCCAGATGCGGGGCCAGTTGCTCGATATCGGTTGCGGGCTCAGCCCTTACCGCGAGCTCTTCCTATCGCCGCCGTCGCGAGTAGAGCGCTATATTGGCTTGGATCTCGCTGACCACCGCTCGTACGCAAATCAGCCAGATTTGATTTGGGACGGAAAAACCATTCCGCTGGCAGATGGCAGTGTAGCCACCGCGGTGGCAACCGAGGTGCTAGAGCACGTTCCAGATCCGCAACAAGAGCTTTGCGAATTTTATCGAGTGCTCGAACCGGGAGGCAAACTCTTCATGAGCGTACCGTTCTTTTGGATGTTGCACGAGATTCCCTACGATGAGTTTCGCTACACTCCGTTCTCGCTCGAGCGGTTGCTGCGCGGCGCCGGCTTCCAGCAGATTGAAGTCCGAGCCCTCAACGGATGGAACGCCGCTCTGGTCCAAATGTACGCCAATTGGGCACACTACGGCGATGAATTGCCCCGGTTACGCTTTTGGAGCTTGCGCCTACTGATGCCGGTACTTCGTTTGCTGTTGGCCCGTGATCAGATCCCGCAATCGTTCAAAGTAGGTCAAATGACGACCGGTTTTTTCTGCGTTGCCACCAAATGACGCCGCCTACGCGAACAAGCATCCGGGGCGTGCTGGGTCTCATCAAGAGGGCTCTTCGACCTTTGGATCGGCGGCGCGCATCCAATACGTCCTCGGCGGCCCCTCCCGACTTAGAGCCAGAGTTTCTGGAGCTCTATGCTCGATGCGAAGCTTTTACGATGACGAGCATCGAGCGCATGTACGCCGCCTATCAGGCCGCAAACTACGTGGCTGCGAGCGGTCTGCCTGGCTCGGTGGTGGAGTGCGGAGTGTGGAAGGGTGGGAGCAGCATGATGATGATGCTCACGCTGGCGGCTCGCGGCGTGCGTGATCGTGACTTCTTCTTGTACGACACCTTCGAAGGCATGGTCGAGCCAGGTCAGCGCGACGTCGACTTTCGCGGACTCGAAGCGCGAGATACCTGGCTGCAGCTGCAGAGCGATGGCAAGCAGGCGTGGTGCTACTCCTCGCTCGACGAGGTGAAAGAGAACGTGACGCGCACCGGCTATCCATTGGAGCGAGTGCGCTTCGTTCGCGGAAAGGTCGAAGACACCATCCCCGAGCAAGCTCCGGAGGGGCAGATCGCCCTACTTCGACTGGACACGGATTGGTTCGAATCGACCTACCACGAGCTCAAACAACTCTATCCGAAGCTGGTGACGGGTGGGGTCGTCATCATCGACGACTATGGCTTCTGGCGCGGCGCTCGTGAGGCGACCGATCAATACTTCCGCGAAATATCTGCGCCGGTGCTGTTGAATCGGATCGACGGTACCGGCCGCATGCTGCTGAAAACGAAGTGAGCCGTCGGCATGGTCGTCGGATTCCGCGCGCGCCTGGAACAGAGACTTTTGCCGCCTCGCGGCTTCTGTTAACGGTGACCTGCTGGAAATGACGGCCACTCCCCTAGCACTGAGTCAGTCGGCAACCGACGGCCGCGAGCCTCGCACCGCTCATCTGCCTGCGGTTGGCGCACTGCGTGGCATCGCCGCGCTGTACGTCGTGGCCTACCACGTGATGGCAATACCCAAGGAACACCTGGCTGTCGGGCACGGACTGCTGCCCTTCGTGGCCGCGGGCTACTCCGGGGTACCGCTGTTCTTTCTCATCAGCGCATTCACGCTCTGTCACACGATGCAAGGCCGCTCCGAGAGCCGGCCAATCCTGCGCTTTTACGCGCGGCGTGCGATCCGCATTTTGCCGCTGTACTATTTCTTGCTGCTGGTATCGGTGGCAAGAAAGTACTTGCTCGTGCATTCACGAGTCTCGATGTTGGCGCTGCCGCTGAGCGTATTGGTCCTCTTCAACCTCGTGCCCGGCAAGGAAACCGGCATCGTTGCAGCCAGCTGGACAATCGGCGTCGAGGTGCTGTTTTACGTACTATTTCCGGCCCTGTTTCGTTGGGTCACGAGCCTGGAGCGCGCACTAGGGCTCTTCGTCGCAACGCTCGCGCTGTCTGCCCTGTTTTCGCTTGCCGTCCAAGCCCTTCCGTACCCGCAATCGACGCGGGATAGCTTCTTTGACTACAGTCTGGTCAGGAGCCTGCCCTGCTTCGCGGTGGGCATGATCGTGTACTGGACCTACCGAGCCCTGCAGCCTCGAGGTCTGCCCCAAATTTGGGCCCACGCGCTCGTGGCCGCCGCAGGGCTCGGCTTCGTCGTCTTCGCCGAAGAGCGCTGTGAGAACCTCGTGATCCCTGCTGTGGTGTACAGCATGCTGACCATCGGGCTGTTGTTCAGCAACTTGCGGCTCCTGGTGAACCGCGTCACCGAATGGTTGGGCGATATCAGCTATTCACTCTATCTTTGGCATCCGCTGGTAGTCGTGTCCCTCTTGCCTCTTTACCCCAGGGTTTACGCACACCTGCCAGTAACCGCTGCGTGGGCGGCTTGCTTCAGCGTGACCCTCGCCGTGCTGATCCCGCTTGGCTACCTGTCGTATCGTTTCATCGAACAGCCAACGCGTAGGGCTGGGCTAAGGCTACTTCGGCAGTGGGCCTAGGCGCGCTAGCGGCCCACCGAGCTGCGACGTCCGCTACAGCCCAGGCGATCTCGGCGCGGTCCTGAGTCGTCCGCCTGCGATATCGAGCTGCTGAGTCGTGCGTGCGCTAGCGACCCGTCTGTCCGACTGTGTGCCAGCGCTCTGAGCCACTTGCGCCGTGGTGGCACAGCCCCGGAAATTGCAATAAGCGCTGAATATGACTGAGCTTTATGCCACTCATGCCGCCCCCACGAGGACCATTGTGCCGTTTTCTGAGTTGGCACATTTCGTGAAGGTTGCAGGGCCGAGGTCTTCCCATGCGCATTCACCGTGCCGCGACTGGCTCTCTGCGTTCGATTCGTTTCCGCTCGGCGCCGTTCGTCTTCTTGCTTGCTGCGTCGCTGGCCGCGGGCGCCGCCTGCGGCTCGGGGTCGTCGAAACCCCAGAGCGTCGTCGTCGTGCAAGGTGCAGGTGACCAGGCGCAGAACGAGGTCGTCTCGGTCGATGAAGCCAAACTGCGGGGCGGCATCGAAGACGGCACGCTGAGCGTGGACGTGCCCATTACTTCGCTCGTCGATCACGCGGTCACGGGCAAGCTCACGCTCCATCTCGTCTCGGTAGATGGCGCAGACGAGCTCGGCAAGGTTGAGCTCCCCTACTCTCTCGCTGCGGGCGAATCGGCGGTGGTGAGTGGCAGCCTGCCCGCGCCGGACACGATTTCGGAGCAAGCCGATCTCGTTCGCTATAGCGTGAAGCTCGACGACGGCTCGGCCAAGGGCGGGCTGCGCGTGACGCGCAGTCTGTTTTACGTCGTGCCACTGCTCGATCTGCGCGTGGAAGGGCCAGCGACGCTGCGCCCGGGCCGTGACGCCTACTACCGCGTTCGCGTGCAAGACACCCTCGACAACACGCCCGTCGAAGGCCAAGACGTCACGTTCGAGGTCGTGCAGAACGATGCGGTCGTGCAAACGCAAGACGCGACCACGGAGGCGACCGGCGACGCCGAGGTGCAGATGCACGTGGACGCCGCCGGCGACTACAAGGTGCGCGCCCACATGGCCTCGCATGGCACGAAGGCCAAGCTCGAAGACAACGTGAAGGCCGACGCTGGCATGGGCAAGCTGCTGCTCACTAGCGACAAGCCCATCTACCAGCCGGGTCAGCTGATCAATCTGCGCGCGCTCTCGCTCGGTCGCGACGGAAACAAACCGGTCCAGGCTGCGCCCGCTACCTTCGAGGTCGAAGACGGCAAGGGCAACAAGATTTTCAAGAAGGTCGTCAAGACCGACAAGTTCGGCGTCGCGTTCAGCCAGTTTCAGCTCGGCAGCATCCTGAATGAAGGCACCTTCAAGCTGCGAGTCATCTCGAGCGACGTGACGAGCGAGAAGACCGTCAACGTCTCGCACTACGCCTTGCCCAAGTTCGATGTCGGCGTAAAAACCGAGGAGCCGTGGTACGCGCCGGGCTCGACCATTAACGGCAGCGTCGACTCGAAGTATTTCTTCGGCAAACCGGTCACCGGCTCCGTCACCGTCGAGGGCTATTCGATCGACGTCGGCACGACGCTATTTCAAAAGACCATGGGCACGCTCAGCGCCGACGGTCACTACGACTTCTCGCTGGCCTTGCCGGCGGTACTGCCCGGGTTGCCGCTACAGCAGGGCAGCGCGGCCATCGAGCTGCGTGTCACCGTCAGCGATAGCGCCGGACAAAAGGTCGAGAAGTCGACGCTCGTCACGGTGTCTGCGCAAGGCGCCAACGTGGCCTTGGTGCCCGAGTCGGGCACGCTGGTGCCGAATATCGAGAACGAGCTGCTGCTGTTTGCCTCCGATCCACTCGGCACTCCGCTGGCCAACGCTGCGGTGCAGATCAAAGCACCCGACGACACGTCGCTCACGGCGATGACCGACGCCTATGGGCAGGCAACGCTCTCATGGACACCGCCAGTCGAGAAGACTCCGCAAGGCACCTTCGATGCCGTGGTGACACTGGATGGCGGCAAGACCGTCGCGAGCACCTTCGACTTCACGACTCAAGCTGGCGCCGAGCACCTGATTTTACGCACCGACAAGTCAGTCTATCAACTCGGCGACACCGTCAAAGTCAACATCACCTCCACCGAGCAGGCGGGCACGGTCTACGTAGACTGGCTGAACGACGGGCAAACCGTCGACATGCGCACGCTCACGGCCGTCGACGGCAACGCGACGTTTACGACCACCATCGACCCATCGCTGGCCGGCAGCAATCGCATCGAGGCCTATTTGGTCGATGACGATGGGCAAATCGTGCGTACGGGGCGCACCATCTTTGCGCGCAACGACGCTTCGCTGAACGTGGCCGTCACGGCCGATAAAGACGTGTACGCGCCGGGCGCGCCCGCCAAGCTCACGTTGTCGGTAACGGACGAGAGCGGCGCTCCAGCCGTCGCAGCGCTCGGGCTGCAGATCGTCGATCAGGCTGTATTTGCGCTGGTTGACGCCAAACCGGGCCTTTTGCAGACCTACTTCGAGATCGAAGATCAGCTGGCCAAACCCGAGTACGAGATTCACCCGCCCGACGCTGATTTTTCCAGCCTGCTTTTCCACGATACGGCGCAGAAGAGCAAAGCCGCCAGCCGCGCAGCGCAGCAGAAGACCAGCGCTGCATTGGCGGCCATGAAAAATACCTCGCTCACCGGCATTCAACACGGCACGCTCGAAGGCGCGCTGATGGCGGCACGCGCCGACCTGCAGCCCGCCTACGATTTGCTGCAAAAGCAACTGAACGACAGCGTCGTGGCCGCCGGCGCGCAAGCCGTGAGCGCGCTCCAGGCACAGGGCTGCCAGCCTTACGCCTGCGCGAGCGGAGACTTTCAAGCCAAGCTCGGCACCGAGCTGTCCAAAGCCATCGGCATCTACGACTTTTGGGGCAACCTCTATCGGGTCACGACCAACTACAGCCAGATGCTCTTGACCAGCGCTGGGCCAGACGAGCGGTTCGCGACGTCCGACGATAGCGTGCTTAGCTACCCGCTGACCGAGCTGAGCGACTACTTGGGCATCGCGGTTCCGGGCCTGGCCGAGGGCCCAGCCGCGGGCGACAACAACGGCTTCCCGATGACCGCGGCAGGGGGCACCACCGCCAGCACGGGCGGCGCTACGTCCGCGGGTCCCGATGGCTCCGGCGCCACCGGCCCGCGCGTGCGGAGCGATTTTCCGGAGACGCTCTACGTCAATCCGTCGGTGATCACGGATGCTAACGGTCAAGCCACGGTCGACGTCGACATGGCCGATAGCATCACCGAATGGCGCGTGTCGGCGCTCGCCAACTCCGCCGATGGCCGGCTCGGCGGCAGCGACAGCGGCATCAAGGTCTTTCAAGATTTCTTCGTCGACGTGAGCTTCCCGGCGAACCTGACGCGCGGCGACGAGGTCACGTTCCCGATCGCGGTCTACAACTACCTCGATACGCCGCAAACCGTGAGCCTCGAGCTAAACCCGGGCGCTTGGTACACCGCGCTGGGTCCGACCACCACCAGCGTACAGCTCGCTCCGGGTCAGGTCACGGGCGTGAGCTTCCCCGTCAAGGTCAATAGCGTAGGCTTGCAGACGCTGACCGTCGTTGCCAACGGCACCCAAAAGTCGGACCGCGTAGCTCGCACTGTGCGCGTCGTGGCCGACGGCAAGGCCTTCCCCGACGCGTTCTCTGGCAGTCTCGACAGCCCGAGCGCCCAATACCCGGTCACGTTCCCCGCCAACGACGTGCCTGGCTCCGAGCAGCTGTACGTCGACATTTTTCCGGCGTTTTTGGCGCAGGCGGTGCAAGGCATGGACAGCATCTTGAAGGAGCCGACCGGCTGCTTCGAGCAAACCACGTCCTCGGCTTGGCCCAACGTGCTGGTCACCCAGTACATGAAGGACACGAAGCAAATCACGCCGGAGATCGAGCTCAAGGCCGAGACCTTGATGTCTACGGGCTATCAACGCCTGCTCACCTTCGAGCACAAGGGCGGCGGTTTCTCGTGGTTCGGCGACCAAGATCCAGCGCCGTACCTGTCGGTTACGGCCTTCGGCATCATGGAATTTTCGGATATGGCACGCGTGCACGAGATCGACGAAGCCATGCTGGCGCGCACGATCGCTTGGATCGAGGGGCAGCAGCAGGCCGACGGCTCGTTCAAGGGCGACATGTCGGAGTTTTTCAGCTTTCACACCAGCGTCGTCCGCAACACGGCCTTCACGGCTTGGGCGCTCGCCAGCGCCGGCGAAACGGGCGATTCGGTGCAGCGCGCGCTCGACTACGTGAAGCAGAATCTGGGCAAGGACAACGACCCCTACACGCTCGGCATCGTCGCCAACGCCTTCGCGCTCGGCGCACCCAACGACGCCGAGCTCACCACGCTGCTGGACGAGCTCGAAGCGACCAAGCAGGCCGATGGCGACGCGATTCATTGGGATACGGGCGGTACGCAGACCAACTTTTACAGTGGCGGCGACGACGCAGCTGTTTCGGCCACGGCGCTGGTCGCCCACGCCATGCTGCTCCAGGGCGCCTACCCCACGACCGTCGAAGGCGCGCTCAAGTACCTGACGAGCAAGAAGGATGCGAACGGCAACTTCGGATCAACGCAGGCGACCATCTGGACGCTGCGCGCGCTGCTGCTCTCGGCCAGCAAGGGCACGAGCGGCGCGGTCGGCAGCTTCAGCGTCAGCGTCGACGGACAAATCGCTCAAAATGTGTCGCTCACGAAGGCGCAGAGCGACGTGATGACGCGCGTCGATCTTTCGACGCTAGCCACGAGCGGCGCGCACGACGTCACGCTTGCCTTCACGGGAACTGGAAAACCGAGCTACAACCTGGTCGCGAGTCACAACCTGGCTTGGGCGGACGTGCCCGCGGAGCCGCAAGGGCCGCTAAGCATCGACGTCAGCTACGACAAGAGCGAGCTGTTCGTGAACGACACCGTGAAAACCACCGTCACCTTGCAAAACAACGAGGCGGCTACGCAGAACATGGTCCTGGTCACGCTGGGTATTGCTCCCGGCTTCTCTGTGAACACGGACGACCTGCAGAAATACCTCGATTCAGCTGCCATCTCGAAATACGAGACCACGGGCCGTCAGCTCATCCTCTACCTGACGACGCTGGCCCCGAACGCAAAGCAGGTGTTCGAGTACTCGCTCCAGGCAACGCTGCCGGTTAGCGCGGTCGATGGCGGGGCAGAGGCCCGGCTCTACTACGAGCCGCAGAAGCGAGCGAGCGCTGCGGCCAAGAGCATCAAGGTCGCGGCACGTTAGCTGAAGGCCGAGCGCCGCGGCCCCACGCGCTATTGCCCCAGCGCCCGCACTCGCTTCACGAGCGGATGAGTCGGATACTTGTTCTGAAAATCGATCGACAGTGCTCGCGCCTCTGCCGTCTTGCCGCTCTTGTAAAGCGCTTCGATGCGCAGCGCCGTCGACTCCGTTTTGAGCGGGCCATCGGGATGCGCCTTGTCGTAGCCGTCTAGCTCAGCGATGGCGCCGGCTTCATCTCCGCGACCGACAGCGGCACGAGCGGCTTCGATTTCGCGAAGCTCTTCCGCAGACGCAGCGAGCGTCGGCTCTGGCACACCACGCTTGGGCTCTGCCGCGATGTCGGGCGACGCAGCTGGAGCGATGGTTGGCGCGAGCGGGAGCTCGGCCAGCGTGGGGGCGGCCCCCTGATCTCTGGCCGTCCCACGAGAGGAATCGAGCAATTTGGAGCCGGCCAGCGCGAGCGTGGCGCTGGCTGCCGCGCCAATGACAATCCACGTTGCCAGCGTCTTGACGACGCTCGAGCGCGGCAGCTGGGTCGCCGAGCTTCGTGATGAAGTCGTCGAAAATGAGCTGGCGGTCGCGGCCAGCAGCGCGGCGCGCCGGCGCGCGGCGGCGCTCGGTTTGTCGATGGATGCCGAATCGAGCAGGCGCTGCGAGACTCCGCCACTCTGACTGAGCCGACGCGGTTCGTTCATGATTCCATCCTCTCGACGGCGCGCGCGGCCATGCCTTCGAACAACTCTCGCGAGCGACGCAGCCGCGACGCGACCGTGCCGGGCGGCAACTCGAGCGTCTTGGCGATCTCGACCATGGTCAGCTCCTCGAGCTCGTAGAGCACGAAGACCGAGCGCAGCTCCATCGGCAGCTCGTTCAGGACTTGCTGCAGTACCGCACGCAGACGCTGTTTCTCGGCAAGCGCCTCGGGACCGAGCTCAGGCGGGCTCTCCAGCTCGGCCAGCCCCGCTTCTTCCACACCAACCTCGCGCCGGTTGCGCAGGGTACGCCGGAAGCCCGAGGCCACGCGCACGGCCGTGCTGAAGACGAAGCTCCGCTCGGAACCGACCTCCACTTGATCGAGCTTGCGAGCCAGCACCAGCACCACCTCCTGAATCGCGTCATCCGTATCGCACTCGGCGATGCCCAGACGCCGCAGAAACCGCCACAGCACGTCGAAGTGTTGCGAAACGACCTGCCGCAGACGGCTCTCGTCCACTCCGCCCAGCGTAGTTACCGGGGCGGCATGACCGAGACTGAAGGACCTTTCGAGCACCCGACTCAATTGAATGGCTCCGGAACGCCAATTTGATCATGTCCGGGGCCGGGCCCAAAGGCCGAACTTCCTTTCGGACCAGGCCCGAGCAAAATTCTTTCGGAGAGAGTGATCAAACCGGGGTGCTCCGAGCCATCTATGGGGTGAGACGCTGCTTTGCGGTGGTTAGGACTCGGGGTGGGCGGGTTCTCTTCAAGGGGGGGGCTCACTGAGCGAGGTTCGTGCGGGGATTTGACCGCTCAGTGCCATCGGGGAGCCCTTGGAGAACGCTAGTGACAACGCGCCCCGGATCCGGACATGAGCCTGGATCCGGGAGCGCCCTTATTTGGCGCTCCCAACACGACGCCGGAGCTCGGCAGACGGCGGGGCTTGGCCAGGGGCCCGGCTTGGAGGCCTACCTGCCGGCGCTTTTGTCCTACAATCGTGGGCATGCCAGCCGGGCCGACGCAGCTGCGCGCACTGGCAAGCCTTCGATGACAAAAGGCGACGCCAAGCCGCAATCATTCCAGGTGGCGCTTTCGAAGCTGGAGCCCGCCACGACAGACGCAGGCTCGCCTTCAGTCGGAATCGACGCTTGCTTCGAGGCGTACCAGCGCGAGCTCAATTACTTGCTCGCCTCCCTCCGCCGCCTAGGCGTGCGCGGAGCCGACATCGAAGACGTCGTGCATGAGGTGTTTTTGGTGATGCATCGACGCTGGCAGGACTACGACCAGCAAAGACCGCTGCGGCCTTGGCTGTTCGGGATCGCCTTTCGCGTCGCCGCGTCGCAACGGCGACGTGGGACCCGAGAAGTGCTGGGCGAGAGCGACGACGCGGAGGCTCGGGGCCCCCTGCCGGACGACGCCGCCGCAGCCGGCGAGACGCGCGTCCTGCTGCTCAAGGCGCTCGCGCATCTGCCCCTCGAGCGACGGGCGGTGTTGGTGATGCACGACGTGGACGACATGCCCATGCGCGAGATCGCCGAGCAGCTCGCGTTGCCGCTGTTTACGGCGTATTCGCGGCTGCGCAAGGCGCGCAAAGAGCTCGACGCTGCGCTGCAGCGCCTGCAAAAAACGAGGCGCCGATGATCGAACGTTTGCTGCCCCGGCTGTCGAGCGACGCGCACGCGCTACTCGCGAGCGAACGAGCGCTGCCGGTCGAGGACGAAGCGCTGCGACAACGCTTGCTCGAGCGGGCACGGGCGGCGCTCGAGACCGATCGCCCGTCCGGCGTGGCGCTGCGTCTGGCCGACGTGCCTGAAGCTTCGCGCTTGGGGCGTACCCGGCTACGGCGCACGGCACTTCTGCTGGCTGCAGCCTTGGCCGTCGCTGGCTTGGCTGCCGCAGGCGCCGGGGTCTTGCGGCGCAAGGCAGCCATGGCGCCAGGCGCACCAAGCTCGGCGTCGCCAGCCCGCGCGGTGGTAGGCCGAGTCACGCCCGAGCCGCCAGTAGCCGCGCCGAGCGAAGCGGCACCCGACGCTGCCTCAGCTGGCGAGCCAGCTCGAGTCCCCGCGTCGCAGGCCGAAGGCCCACATCCCGCGAACGCCTCCAGCTACGCGCTGGAGCTCGAGTTGCTCGAGCCCGCGCGCAGCAGCATCGCTCACGGCGATTTTCAAAGCGCGCTCACGGCCATCCTGCGCCATCAGCGCGCTTACCCACACGGTCAGCTCAGCGAAGAGCGCGAGGCGCTGCGCGTTCGCGCGCTGTGGGGCTCAGGGCAGACGCGCGCCGCAGAGCTTGCGGCCGCTGTCTTTCGCAAACGCTACCCGCGGAGCGGCCTCTTGAGTTGGATGAAAGGGCCGGTCACGCCCAAGTGACGCCGCAAGCCGTTCGCGTGACCTGCTGGCTGGCACCGCTGGCGCTCGGCGGCTGCAGCGCGAACCTGGACGCTGGCACCGATACACCGCACGGCGCGTTGCCGGTCGACGAGCGCAGCGCGATGGTGATGGTCAACGACGGCGCTCGCGACAATTGGCAAGGCGAATACGCGGTCGTGCTCGCAGCACGCCGTCAGGTTCGGCTCGTCGGCATGGTGATCAACAGCTCCTCTATCTATCCTTCGCTCGAAGACAACGTCACGGGCTATCGCGAGCTGGTCGCCGCCGCGCGCGCTAGCGGCATGACTCAGCTGCCGGACCCGACCGCCAGCGTCGCGCCCGTGCTGGTGCGCCCAGGCAACGGGAATATCGACGAAACCAGGCCCAATCGCTCCGAAGGCGCGCGGCTGATCTTGGCGGCGGCGGCGCGCTACGGCACGCCAGTGCATCCGCTCGTCATCGCCACCGGCAACGCTCTGACCGATGCAGCCGATGCCTACCTGCTGGACCCGAGCTTGCCCGAGCGCGCAGTCGTGGTCGCCTCGCTGGGCAGCACAGCCGCAGACGGCGCGCGCGCTGGGGGGCCGAACGGCGACACCGACCTGTGGGCGACGGCGATCGTAACCAGTCGCATGCGCTACGTGCAGGTGAACGGCTACTACGATCAGCTGCTCGACTTGCCCGAGTCGCGCGTCGGCGAGTTGCCCGACAATCCGTTCGGCGCGTTCATGGCCGCCAAACGCACCGAAATCTTGCCGCTCACCTCAGCCTGCGATCAGATAAGCGTGCTTGCGTCCGCCCTGCCCTGGTTCGCCTTGGGCGTCACGCGCATGCGGGCCGAGCCCGGCGTCGGCATCCCCGTGCTCGCGCCTGATCCAACCGGCCTGATCTGGCACGTTGCGCAAACCGACAGCGACCGGGCGCGCAACGTAATTTGGGCGGCGCTAAAAGACCCGCAAACGTTCCGCTAGAGCGCCCTGCGGCCGTTGGCACAAAACGCCGAGCCCCGCGACGTCACGGAGACGTGCGGGGCCCTGCCGCGACGTTGCCGTCGCGCTCTGGCTCAGCCGCCGGCCATCTTCGCGACTTCGGCCGCGAAGTCGTCGCCCGTTGGCTTCTCGATGCCTTCGCCGCGCTCGAAGCGCACGAAGCGACTGAACACGACGTCGCCGCCGAGCTCTTTGCCAACCGCGGCGCGGACCTGGTCGACTGTCTTGTCACCTTCGAGCACGCTGGGCTGCTCGAGCAAGCAAATTTCCTTTGCCCACTTGGCCAGCTTGCCGTCGATGATCTTCGGGTGCGAAGCCGCCGGAGGCGCCTTCGGATCCTCCGCCAACTGGCCTTTGAAGAACTCGGCCTGCTTCGCCTTCGCGTCCGCCGGAATCTCGCTGGCGGACAGGTACAGCGGTGCCATGGCCGCGATTTGCATCGCGGCGTCGTCGGCCAGCTTGTCGAAGGCGGGCGCCTTCGCGGCGGCGTCGCTAGCCGCGCGCACGGCTAGCAAGACGCCAATCTTGCCACCCATGTGCACGTACGACTGCACCTTGCCGGCGCCGTCGACGCTCAGGCTGTCCCAGCGACGCACGGTGATGTTCTCACCCAGCTTGCCGACCAGCGCCGCCCGCGTCTCTTCGACGCTGCTGCTGCCGCCCGGAAACGCCTCGGCGCCCAGATCACTGCCGGGCTTCGCTTTGAGCGCTGCCTGCGACACCTTGTCGGCGAACGCCAAGAAGTCGGTGTTGCGCGCGGCAAAATCGGTTTGAATGTTCACTTCGACGATCACGCCGCGTTTGCCGTCCGGCGTGACGGCCGTTACGACCACGCCTTCCGAAGCGACTGCGCCAGCGCGCTTCGCGCTCTTGGCCAGGCCCTTCTTCAGGATGATCTCGACGGCTTTTTCCATGTCGCCGCCGGCTTCGGTGATCGCCGAGCGACAGTCGTTGAGCCCCGCGCTGGTGCGGTCACGAAGCTCCTTCACTTGCTGCATGCTGGGTTGGCTCATGCTGCTGCCTCTTCAGTTGTTGTCACCGCGGTTACCGCGGTTCGCGTAGATGACCTGAGCTTCGATCTTGCCCTGCTGCTGCGGGGCGTCGCCGCGCTGGTTCTGGTAGTCACGGCGACGAGCGGCGCCGTAGACGCACGCATCGGCCACGGCACCGGTGATCAGACGCACCGAGCGGATCGCGTCATCGTTGCCGGGAATGATGTAGTCGACCATGTCCGGATCGCAGTTCGTGTCTGTAATGGCGACGATGGGCACGCTCAGGCGCTTGGCCTCGCTCACCGCGATGGTCTCTTGCGCCGGATCGATCACGAAGATCGCTTGCGGTACGGCGCCCATGCCTTTGAGGCCGCCGATGTACTTCTCGAGGCGAGTGCGCTCTTTCTCGAGCTGCACGGTCTCTTTCTTCGGCAGTTGCGAGTACGTGCCGTCTTCTTTCATGCGCTCGAGCGTGCGCAAGCGATCGAGACCGCCTTTGATGGTGCGGAAGTTCGTCAGCGTGCCGCCCAGCCAGCGGTTGGTGACGAAATACATGCCGGCGCGACGCGCCTCTTCACGCACGATCTCTTGTGCCTGGCGCTTGGTGCCGACGAACAGCACGCTGCCGCCGCGGGCGACGGTCTCCGACAAGAAGTCGAAGGCGCGCTTGAACAGCCGCGCGGTCTGGTCGAGGTCGACGATGTGAATGCCGCTGCGCGCGCCGTAGATGAACGGACGCATCTTCGGGTTCCAGCGCTTGGTCTGGTGGCCGAAGTGGACGCCGGCTTCGAACAGGTCCTTGACGCTCAAGGGCTCGTCGGAGTTGCGGATGGTGCGATTCATTTCCGGGGCAGCTTCGAAAGCGCCCTGGTCGGTGTTCTGAGTCATGATGCGCGATTCCTTTCGGTTAGGCCTCCGTCCCACCGAGCGCCAACCTTCTTGCGAAGGCACCGGACGCTCTGGATGCGCGTGGGACGTGTGGTGTTTCCTCGCTCAATTGCGAGGGGCGCGGAACTTACGCGGCCACCGGGTGCTGCGCAAGCTCAGATTCACAGGCCGGAGCTAGGCATCGCGGCCTCGGGCTTGGCCTTCGCAGCCTGCGCGGCCGACGGCACTGGGGCGGGAGCCGAGACAGCATGCTTTTTCGCGGAATTTCGCGCTGTTACGCTGGTTGGCGCGGCGACGCCGGTCGGGGCTGCGACGGCCCCCGCCGGGGCTACTGTCGAGGGCGGAGCTTCGGGAGTCGGCTCAGGCGTGAGCCCGACAGCCGGCGTGACCGGAGCCGTCGCCGCGGGCTCAGCCGCTCCGACGGCGGCGCGCGGCTCGGCGCGAGGGGCCGGAGTCGCGCCTCCGGCCGGGCGGGCTTTGACTCCGCCGGGGACTCGCCCCGCCCGGAGCGCCAACGCGCCACCCAAGATCAGCAGCAGCGCAAGGGCAGCCGACGCAAACCGAAGCCCATTGCCGGAGCGAGCTTTGCTCGGCTGCGCTAGAGAGAGGCTGGGCACGACCGGCGGCGGTGTGACGTTAGGCGCCTCAGCGAGCGGCACCGCCGTGCGCGTGGGACCCGGATCGGTGGCGGCACGTGCCCCCGGAGCCAGCGGCACCGTGAGCAGCATCTCGGTGCGCTCCGGCTGAGCCTGCGGCACGAACGTCGGTGCCTTCGTGATCGAGTCGACGAGCGTGTCCGGACCGTAGAGCGTTGCCGAGGGCGCTACTTCGGGCAACCGCAGCGTGATGTTCGAGCTTGGGGGCACGGCGTGCGCCGCTGTCGTTGCAAGCTCGAGCGCCGGCTGCGCGGTGGTCGTGTCGGCCGACGGACCGCGACCCCAAGCCGCTACGCCATCGGGCCGCGTCGGACCTGGCGCCGGCTGCGACGCGCGCCGCCCGTCGATGCGCGTCGTCGGCTCGGGGCGCGGCGCGCGCAGCGCCGCACTCGCGGTGGGCGCCTCGGTGCCCACGTAGCTGACATAGCGCAGGCTCAGGGCGCGCAGCGTTTCCGCCACCTGACGCGCGCTACCCGGCCGTTCGCGTGGATCTTTGGCGAGCATGCCGGCCACGATCGCATCAAGCTCGGGCGCGACCACCGAAATGCTCGACAAAAGCGGCGCCGGTCGACCCAAGTGCGCGAGTAAGAGCTCGTTGTGATCGCGCGCGTCGTCGAACGGGCCGACTCCGCTGACCATCTCGAACAGCATCAAGGCCGTCGCGTAGATATCGGAGCGCGCGTCGACAGCGGCGCCGTGGGCTTGCTCCGGCGACATGTAGCGCGGCGTGCCGACCGCGATGCCGCGCGCCGTGATCACGTCTTTGGCGTCTCTGATCTTGGCGATGCCGAAATCCAAGACCTTCACTTGCGTCGGCGCGGTCAGAAAGATGTTCGGCGGCTTGACGTCGCGATGCACGACGCCGATTTGGTGCGCGGCGTGCAGCCCTTCCAGGATGCCGGCCGCAATCGCCAATGCGTGCTGCGGCAGCAGCCTGCGCTGGCGGTGCAAGAGCGCCGCGAGCGTCTCGCCTTCGAGCCGCTCCATCACGTAAAACGGCACGCCGTTAGCGGAAGTACCGGCGTCGGTGACGTTCACGATGTTGGGGTGCTCGAGGCGTGCGAGCGCCCGCCATTCGTTGCGCAGGCGCGCAACCAAGTCGTCGCGCCGCGACAGCTCACGCAGCAGCGCCTTGAGCACGAAGCGCTTGCCCAGCTCGACGTGCTCGACCTCGTACACGCGCCCCATGCCCCCCGCGCCAATCAGTCGCGTCACGCGGTAGCGCGTACCGGGGACGACCTCCCCGTCCTGAAATTCGCGATAGTCGCTCACTCGCCTCGGCGCGTGCGGGCTTGGTCGCTGCGCGCGCTCGGGAAGCCTAGCCAGGGCGACCTGGCGAGTCGAGTCAGGCAGATGCGAGGCGCGCGGTGCGTCGGGTCGGGCCACGCGGGACCATCGGACAGGCGCCCGCTCAGTTGCGGCTCAAACGCAGTACCGAGCCCAGAAATCGGCGTGCCTGAACGCCTGTCAGGCGGCAATCGTTAGGTAATAAACCAGCCACGCGGCGCAGAGCAGCAGGTTGAGGATGCCGAGCAGAATGCCGACGAGCGCCATGCCTTGCCCGCCGACTTCGTGCGGTTTGCGCTGGGCTTGTGCCCGCGCGATCAGGCCAGTAGCGATGGCCGTTGGGCCGGTGAGAGGGCCTAGGCAGAGCAAAATGCCACACACCAGGGAGAGCACCGCAGCCGGGCTCGCGGGAAGTTTTTCGCCCCTCGGCAACCCCGTCTTGGGGTCGATCGTCATGGCGTGCAGGGCCATCGTCTCGGCCGAGCCGGTGATCGGTTTGTTTGGCGCCGCGGCCTGACCCTGTTGGCCCGGCTGAGCGTAGCCCTGCCCGGGATAGCCGCCCCGCGGAGGCCCGTAACCGCCCGGAGGCTGCTGCATGGGCCCCAGCATAGCTGATCGCCCGCCAAAATGAGCTAGGCTGCGCCGCCCTACGGCAATTTCATCATGGCTATTACTCGCGACAACGTGCTTCACGTCGCCAAGCTTGCGCGGCTCGAGCTCAGTGAAAATGAGATCGATCGCATGCAAGCGGACCTGAGCGGGATCCTCGACTACATCAACCAGCTCTCGGAGCTCGATACCAGCAACGTAGCCGCCACCACCCAAGTAGCGGTCGTAGCAGCTCCGTTCCGCGCCGACGAGCCGCGCCCGAGCCTGCCGCACGACCTCGCGCTCAGCCAGGCGCCGCGTTCTTCCTCCGACGGCTTCGCCGTCCCCGCTTTCGTAGACGAATGATGAACAGCGTTCTCGACTTCTCCATCGCCGATTTGGCCGATCAGGTGCAAAAAGGCGCGCTCACCGCGCGCCAAGTGACCGAGCAGGCGCTGGCTCGCATCGAACGGACACGCGACTTGAACGCGCTGTTGCACGTAGCGCGCGAGGCCGCTTTGGCCGCGGCCGATCGCGTCGATGCCAAACGCACCCGCGGCGAGGCGCTCGGCAAGCTCGCCGGCGTGCCGATCGCGATCAAAGACGCCCTCTGCACCACCGATGCACCCACCACCTGCGCTTCGAAGATTCTGACGCGCGTGGGTGAGGGCAATAGTGGGGGCAGCGATCCGGAGCACGGCTTCCGTCCGCCCTACGACGCCACCGTCGTCGCGCGGCTGCGTGCCGCAGACGCAATCTTGGTCGGCAAAGCCAACATGGACGAATTTGCCATGGGCTCGTCTGGCGAGAACAGCGCCTTCGGTCCCGCGCGCAATCCATGGGACAAGTCGCGCACGGCTGGCGGCTCAAGCAGCGGCAGCGCGGTCGCGGTCGCGGCGGGTCTCGCGCTCGGGTCGCTGGGCAGCGACACCGGCGGCTCGATCCGGCAACCCGCAGCGCTGTGCGGCGTGGTCGGCGTGAAGCCGAGCTACGGCCGCGTCTCGCGCTACGGCCTGATCGCGTTCGCTTCGAGCCTCGACCAAGTTGGGCCATTTGCTCGCGACGTGCGCAGCGCGGCACGTCTGCTGGAGGTAATTTCCGGCCGCGATCCGCTCGATTCGACCAGCGCAGAATTGCCGGTTGGCGAGTACGAGGCCGCCTGCTCGCGCGATGTCCGGGGGCTGCGCATCGGCATTCCTCGAGAGTATTTCGGAGAAGGCCTGGATCCCGCCGTCGAAGCTAGCGTGCGCTCCGCCATCGCCGAGCTCGAAAAGGCGGGCTGCAGCGTGAAGCCGGTGAGCTTGCCCCACACCAAATACGGCATCGCCACGTACTACATCGTGGCAACCGCGGAGGCTTCCAGCAACTTGGCGCGCTTCGACGGCGTGCGCTTCGGTCTGCGCATCGAGACCCCGAAGAGCGATCTAACGTCGCTCTACGGCAAGACTCGCAACGCCGGCTTCGGTGCCGAGGTGAAGCGTCGCATTTTGCTCGGCACGTATGTGCTCAGCGCCGGCTACTACGACGCCTATTACAAAAAAGCGCAGCGGGTGCGCACGCTGATCAAGCGCGACTTCGATCAAGCCTTCGAGTCCGTCGACGCCATCGCCGTACCGACCAGCCCGAGCCCCGCGTTTCGCCTCGGCGAAAAGCTGGACAACCCGCTGGCCATGTACCTTGCCGATGTGTTCACGCTGCCGGCCAGCTTGGCCGGTATCGCGGGACTGAGCGTGCCGTGCGCGCCGACACCGCCAAGCAGCGGGCAACCCAGCTTGCCGGTCGGGCTACAACTGCTCGGACCGGCGTTCGCTGAAGAGCGCCTGTTTTCACTGGCGGCCGAGGTAGAACGACGCCTGGGCAAGCCGCCCCGCCCGCCGCTTTCATGAGCGAAACGCACTACCGCTGCGAGCGCGCTTCGAGCGCCCACACCGTAGGCTTGCTAGCCCTGTTCGAAAGCGCGGGCAGCGGCTGCTTCTGCAACTACTGGCACTTCGAGGGCGACAAGAACGCCTGGCTCGAGCGTTGTTACGTAAAACCCGAAGACAACCGCGCCGCGCTCGCCTCACGCCTTTCGAGCGCTGAATTGTGCGGCGTGGTGGCCTGGGCGGGCGACACCCTCTGCGGCTGGATGAAGGTCATGCGAGCCCAGGCGCTGCCGCGGCTGTACGCGCAGCGTGTGTATCGGAACTTGCCCTGCTTTCAAGCCGAACCGGCCGCGCGCGACGGTGTTTACGCGATCAGCTGCTGCTACATCGCGGAGCCGGAGCGGAGGCGCGGTGTGGCAAAATCGCTCTTGCAAGCGGCGATTGAGGCGGTCCAAGCCCTGGGCGGCGTGGCCTTAGAAGCCTTCCCGCGCGCAGCGCCGAGCGGCGAAAGGCTGCGGCCGGACGAAGTCTGGATGGGTCCCGAGGCGCTGTTTCACGCCGCGGGGTTCGCGCCCGTATCCGACTTCCGACCCTACCCCGTGCTGCGTCTCGACCTACGCTGACCTACCCAAGCCCGAGCCCAACAGCTCCAATCGAAGCGAAACTCGACCCAGGCAAACACGACTACCGGAAGAAGGCTTTTGGGGTTGGGGCCCCAAAGTCCACGAGACAGCGGCTCGGGCCCCAAAGCCCACGAGACAACGAAGCCTCAGCGGAATTGGACAAGCGGGATCGACCCGCGATATGTTGAGGAGGCTGTCTTCGGTGCGCCTTGGGCGTGCCTCACGAAGCTCATGGTGTCGCAGGTCCTCCGGCTCACTCGTCTCGATCTTCTTCACGATCTGTCCCAGCGTTTGGCTGGCGAGTCGGTCGGCGGCTACTTTGGCGAGTGCCTCGACGCGATCCTGAGCGGCACCTCGGCGCGGAGCGCGATCGCGTTCGCGCTGGACGAACGCCTCGAGCTGGTTGCCGATCGTGGGCTCGACGCCTTGCGTCGGCCGCTCGCGGCGTTGCTGCGCGGCGCCGGCACCTTTGCCGAGCGTTGTCTGGCGACCCGCAAGCCCGCAAAATCTGCCGATCTGCGCGGCGATCGCGATGGCGTTGACGACGCGGGCGAGTTTCTGGCGCTTGGCGCAACCTGCGTGCTGTCGCTGCCCGTGCTCGATTTGCGAACGCCGGTCGGGGCGCTGGTCCTACTTTTTTCGAGCCCGGCTGACGTGGACCCGGAGACGATCCAGTTCGCGGCCAGCGTCGCCAACCTGGCGGCACTGCGTGCGCAGCGCGACCGGCGTGCCGAAGCCAAGCTGTCCGCCGAGCAGCAGGAGGACACGGCTCACATGGTCAGCCTGGGCCTCTTGACCGCCACCGTCGCGCACGAGCTGCGCGGCCCGGCTGGCGCGCTGCTACTGCAGCAAGAAGAACTGAAACGGCTCGTCGAACAGCTCGATATTTTGGGCGGCAGCTCCGACACGGCGATCGGCGAGGCAGTCGCCGAGCTCAGCGAGCTTTCCACCGACATCGGGACGGCCGTCGCGCGCGTGCGCGATACGGTTGAGCAGCTCAGCATGGTCAGTCGCCGAGAAACGGCGCCCGAGCACGCGGAGCTCGGCGAAGTCGTGGCGGAGTCGCTCAGCGTCGTCAGACCGCACTTCGAGCGGCGCGGCATCACGCTGGTGACGAGCTTCGATCCGAATTGCTACACCATTGCTCGGCGCGACAACCTGGCGCAAGTCGTGCTCAACCTGACTTTGAATGCGATGGACGCCTGCCAGCAGGCCTCGCAGCCCGAGGTCTCGGTGCGGGTCTTGGAGGCGGGCGATCATGTAGCGCTGGTCGTCGAAGACAACGGCCCCGGCGTTCCGCCTTCGGCGATTCCCCACATTTTCAAGCCATTTTTCACGACCAAAGAGCGCGGAGCAGGAACTGGGCTGGGCCTGAAGATTTGCTCCGACGTGGTCGGCGCCCACGGCGGGCACATCGAGGTTCACGAACGTGCAGGCGGCGGCGCGTCGTTTCGCGTGCTCTTGCCGCGAGCGCACGAAGACAGCGGCATTCTCGCGCTTTCGGTGCCGGCGCCGGCGCGCACGGTGCTCGCGCCGGTGCGACGCAAGCAAGTACTGGTAGTGGACGACGATCCAGTATTTTCTCGGACGATCCGCCGCTCGCTCAAACCCCACGACGTCAAGACGTGCGCAGCCGCATCGGAGGCGCAAGCGCTCTTGCTAGATGCGGCATACTCGCCCGACTTGGTGCTCTGCGACGTGTTCTTGCCTGGCGCCAACGGCAACTTGCTGCACTCGCGGATCGCGAGACAGCGCCCGGAAATTGCAAGGCGCTTCGTGTTCGTGACTGGCGGCGCGCTCGGCAAGGACGAAGCGGGCTACCTGAAGACGTCCGGCTGCACCACGCTGTTCAAGCCCGTCGAGCTGAAAAGCCTGCTCGAGCTCCTGGAAGATCCGCACCCCGAGTCCGGACCGCCCAACACCGTCAAGACGCTGCAGCAGCAAGCGCCGTCGTCGTCGAACAGGACTCCGTCGGTGCGCTAGCCGCCGATTTTGCTCACGCGCAACTTTCGCCTACGAGCCTTGCGTCCACGCCCAGCCCGGGGCGTTCAGCAGGCCGAGGCTCAAGCCGAGGAATACGCCGCGCAGCACTTCTGCGGGCTCGGCCATGCCTGCGGCGGCCAAACCGGCGCCCAAGTCGTCGAGTGAGCGCTTGTGGGGCGCCTGCTCGATGGCGCGGCGCTCGCCAAGACTAAGGCCGAATTCGGCGGGATCGCGCCGCAGCGACGAACCGCGATTGAGCGGCAAGCGACGGATTGGGGACAGCCAAGCGGCCACCTCGTTCACCGTGAAGCGCTCGCGCACGATGCGGCTCACCACCGGCAAGATGGAGATGCGCTGCATGTGCACCGGGTGCTCGGGGCGCGCCGCGGTGAACGTCAGCATGCCGTCGCCGAAGGCGAACAGGCCGCGCAACAGCATTTCGGCGGCGGTACCGTGCGGCGCGACCAGCTTGCCGTCGTCGAACGCTAGCCGCAGCTCGCCGTGCGTGCCCTCGACGTGCAGCTCGCCGGTCTCGGCGTTGAGCGCGATCGCGAATACCAGCGCTGGCAGCTCGGGCCGCACGAGCGCGCGGCGAAACGGCAGGCCCGGCATGGGAGCGGCCGGCACGCTGTTGCGATTCATGGGCGGCGGCGCGGCCGTGGTCGGCCGGAGCACCGCTCGCGCGCTCGGCAACCTGACCGCCGACGGCTCGAGCTGATCGGTCGCTGACAGGCGTGTGACCTCGTGCGTCCCACTCCGCGAGGGCAAAACACCGAGCGCCGACAACCACGGCACGAGCTCCGAGTCGTCGAGCGCAATCTGCGAGCCCTGCGCCAGGCGCCGCAGCGCAGTCGCGAACTCGCTCGCGCTGTAGAAGCGATCAGCGGGCGCTTTACCGAGCGCTTGCCGCAGCACGTCGCGCACGCCTGGCGGTAAATCAGCGCCATAACGCTCGAGCGCCGACAGATCGGCCTCGTAGATCTTCGTCAAAATATCGAACTCGTTTTGGCCCGAAAATAGCGGCCGAGCGATCAGCATCTCCGACAAGATGATGCCGACCGTGAACAGGTCGCTTCGCGGATCGACCTCGATGCCCATCACCTGCTCGGGCGACATGTAGCCGACCTTGCCCTTGAGCTCTCCGGGATAGGTGCGCCGATCGACGTAGGCGCTGCGCACGATGCCGAAATCTGCGAGCTTCACGTCCCCAGCACGGCCGATCAGCACGTTGCCGGGCGATACGTCGCGGTGCACGATCGACAGCGGATTGCCGTTTTCGTCGCAGGCCCCGTGCGCGAAAGCCAGCCCTGACAAGACTTCGTGCGCGATGAACAGCGCGGCGCCGAGTGGAAAACGCTCGCGGCGCCCGGACACGTAGCGCAGGAGCTTGGCGAGCGACACGCCCTCCACGAACTCCATGGCCATGAACAGCTCGCCCTGGCTCTCACCGAAGTCGATGACCTGGACGATGTTCGGGTGGCACAGCGGCGCCGAGATGCGCGCCTCGTCGCAGAACATGGCGACGAAGCGCGGGTCTTGGGCGAGCTCTGGCAAAATGCGCTTGAGCGCCACCTTCTTGGCAAAGCCATGCGGCCCAGCGCGGTAGGCGACGAACACCTCGGCCATACCGCCGAGGCCCAGGCGTTCACCTAGCTCGTACGGGCCGAGCAGCGTGCGCGCCGGCCGGGGTTGCATTCAGTGTTCAGAGTAGCGCGGAACTTCCGCTCTTCCTTAGAAAAATCAAGATCATTTGCGACGCGCTTTGGACTACGGTTTGAGAGTGAGCGAGGAGCGCACAACCTCTTACCGCGAGGCCGTCCCCCACTTTGGGGCTTCTGTCGCGTATCGCGGGGCTTCTGTCGCGTATCGCGGGGGCCCCGCCCCGCTCTTATGTTCCTCTTTGGTCGGGAGAACCCGTCTTGCCTGCTGAGCGCGAAGTTCCAAACGTGGGCCCCCACTCGATCCGCAAGGCAAGCGGCGACGTCCTGAAGATTTCCGGCAAACGTCGCGTGGTTGCCATCACCGGCGCTTCGACCTTCCTAGGACTCAATTTGATCGGCCTGCTCGAGGACGATCCGCGGGTGGCGAAAATCGTGTGTCTTGATACGACATCGCCGCCCACCGTGGGCGCCAAGTCGCGCTTCTACGAGCTGGACTTGGTTCACCCCGCGGCCGAGGAGCGCTTAGCCGAGGTCTTCGCGGCGGAGGCCGTCGACACGGTGGTGCACTTGGGTTTGCTCGAGTCGCCGTCGCGCGAGACGAGCTACAGCCACGAGCTGGAAGGCGTGGGCACGATGCAGGTGCTCAACGCTTGCCGCCGCGCGCGTACGCACAAGCTCATCGTCAGGAGCTTTACCTGGCTGTACGGCGCGCGCGCCACCAATCCAGCCTTCTTGTCCGAGAAGCACACGCTGCGAGCGCAAAGCAGCGAGGCGTTCTTTCAAGACAAGCTGGCGGTCGAAGAGCAGCTTTTACGCTTCCGCCAGCCAGGACAGGGTCGCATCGTCACCGTGCTGCGCACCGCGCCCATCATCGGACCGAGCGTCGACAATTTCGTAACGCGCTACCTGCGACTGTCACGCGTGCCCACGGTGCTGGGCTTCGATCCGTTGTGGCAGTTTTTGCACGAAGCAGACGCCGTCGCGGCGCTCAAGCTCGCGGTCGATCGCGACGCGCCGGGCGTCTTCAATTTGGCAAGCGAGGGTGTGATGCCGCTGAGCATGGCGATCCGCTTGCTCGGTCGCAGTCGCCTGCCGCTGCCTCGGCCACTGCTGCGGCCGACGCTCGGCGCCCTTTGGCTCACCAAAATGGGCGACGCTCCCCCTGCCCTGCTCGACTACCTGCAATACGCGTGCGTGGCAGACACCTCGTTGGCGAAGAGCCGACTGGGCTTCGTTCCTGTATTCTCGAGTCGAGAAGCGCTCAGCGACTTTGCCGGCGCCGAACAATTACGTGAGGCCAAGCTGCTTGCGGAGACCCCGGCGTGACCCGAAAAGACAAGAAGCAAGACAAGCCGGCCTCGCGCCGTCGCGCCGCTGCCGGCGTCGGCGACGAGAAGCGCAAGGGCAAGAACAAAGGCAAAGCCAAGGCCAAGCGCCGGGCCGAGGCCGCCGAGGCGCGCGCTTTGCGGCCGCGCAGCGAAGCCCCCAACCCGCGAGGTAGCAAAGGCAAGTCGAAGAAGCGCCGCAAGCAGAGCGCCCCCGAAAGCGCGGCGCCGCCGGCGCCCACGCCGACGGCGATCGACGCGCAGGTGCTGCCGCACGTGGATCTCGACGCCAGCTACGAGCTGACGGCCGATGGCGACGACCTCGAGGCCCTCAGCGCGGACGCACCCGAGCTTGGTATCGGTTCGCGCGTCGTCGCTCCTCACGTCCGCTTCGAGCAAGACGCGCTCGAGAGCTTCCACCCTGCCGCGGCCACGGGCGGCGACGTCGAAGCTCAGATCCGCGCGCTCGAAGCGCGGCTCGACGGCTTGATTCACGGCGCCAGCCGCCCCGAAAATCCCGCGCCCATCGTGGCTGCGCCGACGCACTTGCTCGACGTCGAAGTCGAGAAGGAACCCCCGAGCGCCGAGGCGATCGCCGTAGAAAGCGCGGCAGAGCTCGCCGGCAGCCAATATTACGTGCAGAAATGGGGCCGCAAAGGCCTGCGCAGCCGCGCCGAAGAAGTCGACGAGTTCGGGCTCGATCGCAGCTTCGACGCCAAGCTGCGCCCGGTCCTCGACTTCATCTACCGCCGCTATTTCCGCATCCAGACCGAGGGCATCGGCAACGTTCCGAGCGAGGGTCGCGCGGTCGTCGTCGGCAATCACTCCGGCTCGATCCCGATCGACGGGCTGATGCTACGCACGGCTCTGCGTACGGATCATCCGGCTAGCCGAGACCTGCGCTGGCTGGCCGAAGACTTCTTGTTCTACTTGCCGTTCGCGGGCGTGTTCATGAACCGCGCTGGCGCGGTCCGCGCCTGCCAAGAGAACGCCGAGCGGCTGCTGCTCCGCGACAACTTGATCGCCGTTTTCCCGGAGGGCGTGCAGGGCATTCGCAAGCTGTTCCGCGACCGCTATCGCCTGCAGCGCTTTGGTCGCGGTGGTTACATCCGGCTGTGTTTGCGGACGCGGGCGCCGCTCATTCCTTGCGCCATCATCGGCGGCGAAGAGGCCAGCCCGCTCCTTTACCGCTTCGACGCCCTGGCCGACTTACTGCGCATTCCTTACCTGCCCGTGACGCCGACCTTTCCGGCGCTCGGTGCGCTCGGGCTGGTGCCCGCGCCCACCAAATGGCGCATCAAGTTCGGCGAGCCGATCAACTTCGACAACTACGGGCCGGAAGCCGCCGACGACGACCTATTGGTGGGGCGGCTCTCCGAGCGGGTACGCACCACCATCCAAAGCATGCTCGAAAGCGGGCTCCGGCAGCGACAGAGCGTGTGGTTCTGAGCGCCGTCGTATGCCTGATTTGAGCTCCGGTGTGGCCGTCGTGGATAAGCCGCGCGGGGTGACGAGCCACACGGTCGTGGCCCAAGCGCGCCGCTTGTTTGGCCGCAAAGACGTGGGCCACGCCGGCACGCTCGATCCTTTGGCGACCGGCGTGCTGCTCGTGTTGATCGGACA
>Ga0307516_10000539_pt1 | contig 50564 bp, 51 predicted proteins | sample 19_EM_MG_FD_203310 | JGI IMG/M metagenome (GOLD analysis project Ga0307516, IMG submission 203310) | Populus trichocarpa ectomycorrhiza microbial communities from riparian zone in the Pacific Northwest, United States - 19_EM | ecosystem: Host-associated > Plants > Roots > Unclassified | place... | reverse complement strand
GTCATCGACGAACGTCCGTCCGAAGGAGAACGATGATGGACCAGTCCACGCGAAAGACCTCTGTTGCGGCCTCCCTGTTCGCCGCCAGTCTCCTCGCCACCGCGCCTGGCTGGGCGCAGACCGTCTCGGGCGGCACATCGGGCGGCCTGGGCGGCAACGACGTCTCGGCCTCCACCTACGGCTCAGGCCAGCAGACCACGACGCCTGACGGTTCGAGCATCGGGGTGCAGGGCGGCGGCGCGGCCACGGCCGCGGATGGCGGCTCGGCCACGACGGATTCGGACGCGAAGCTCAATGAGCGTCGCGCCATGCAGCGCTCCGTCGCGCAGGCGCGGGATGATGATGAGCGGGCTACCTCGCGCACCCGCACGACTGTGCGCGAAGGCGAGGTTCGCTCGCGCACCATGTCCAGATACCACCAGAAGGGCGAGCACCCTGAGCGGGAGATGACCTATTCGGTCACGACCCCCGAAGGCACGACGACCAAGGCGAAATAGCCTGGGCGCCGGCATGGTGGTCCCGCCCAGGGAGCACTGGCCGTCAGCGGTCGGCGTCGATCGCACGGAAGCCGTGGGTGAGTTCGTCCAGCCGCCCCTTCAGCTCCGCGGGCAGCGGACCCTGCTCGGCCGCCGCGATGCTGTCGGCCAGCTGCTCGGGGCGGCTCGCGCCGATGATCGGCGCGGTCACTGCCGGATGGGACAGGACCCAGCGCACCGCCATGGTCGCCAGGCTCATGTCGGCTTCTGCGGCGAGGCCTCGCAGGACCTCGACCGCCTCGAACTGGTTATCGTGCCAGTAGCGCTCCTGATAGAGCGAGCCGGCGCGGCCAAGATTGAACCGGCCCTCGGCGGGCGGCGCGCCCCGGGCGTGCTTGCCGGTCAGGAGGCCGCCGGCCAGGGGATTGTAGGGGATGAGGGCGACGTCCTCCTCGCCGCACAGGGCCAGCAGCTCCCGCTCCAGGGTGCGGAACAGGAGATTGTAGCGGGGCTGCACGGAATCGATCCGGACCAGCCGGTTCGCCTGGCTGATCCCAAGCGCCAGCGCGACCTTGTAGGCCGGCCAGTTGGAGACCCCCACATAGCGCGCCTTGCCTGACCGGACGACGGCGTCCAGCGCCTCCAGGGTTTCATCGAGGGGCGTGAGCGGATCGTAGAAATGCAGCTGGTAGAGATCGACATAGTCGGTCCCCAGCCGCCGCAGCGAGCCGTCGATCGCCGCCAGGATGTGCTTGCGCGAGGCGCCCCGGTTCCAGGCTTCCGGGCCCATGGGGCCGGCGCATTTGGTGGCGACGATGTGCTTGTGGCGCTTGCCCTTCAGCCAGCGCCCCACGATCTCCTCGGTGGCGCCGGCCGAGCGCCAGTCGCCGCCCAGCGGATAGATGTCCGCGGTGTCCAGGAAGTCGATCCCGGCCTCCGCCGCCGCGTCGAGGATGGCGACGCTGCGCGCCTCGTCGCATTGCAGCCCGAAGGTCATGGTGCCCAGGCAGAGGCGCGAGACCTGCAGGCCGGTCCGGCCGAACTTCACGTGTTCCATGGTTCCTCCTCGGGCGCGCATCGAAGCGCGCCCGTCGCCGGTCTGCAAGGCGCCGCAGGGGCCGGGTTCTTAGAGAACCACCCCGGCCCGCCGCAGATCCTCGAGCGCGGCCCCCTCGACGCCGAGTTCGGCCATGACCTCGACGGTGTGCTCCCCATATTGCGGCCCGCGCCGCAGCTCACCGACCGGTCGCTCGTCGAACTGGCAGGGCGAGGTCCCGATCAGGTACTCGGGCGCTCCCTCCGGTCCCACAGGCGCGACAAAGCCGTTGATCAGGGCCTGCGGGTCGGTCGCGATCTCGCCGGGGCTGAAGCAGGGGGCCCAGACGCCCTCCATGGTCTCGAACTTCGTCACCCATTCGGCGAGGGTGAACTTGGCGAAGGTCTGGTCGAGCTCGGTGACCAGCGCCCCGCGGTTGGTGTAGCGCGCCCGCGGATCCCTGAAGCGCTCGTCCTCGATCAGGTCTGACCGGCCGATATGGTTGCAGAAGTCCGGCCACCACTTGGGGATCAGGAGGCACAGGTTCAGCCAGCGCTCGTCCTTGGTCTTGTACATCATCGCCAGCGGATTGAAGTTCTCGTGCCGCGGCGTTTCCTGCGGAACCCGATCCACCCCCAGGCTCGACATGGCGATGAGCTGCGACGACAGGTAGGTGCCGACGGCGTAGAGCGAATTGTCGACGATCGAGCCCTTGCCGGTCCGTTCCCGCTTGAAGAGGGCGGCGGCGATGGCGCCGGCGGTCGTGAGCCCGCCCGTCAGGTCCCCGATCGACGAGGGCGCCGAAGGCGCCTCCTGGCCGGGCTTGGTCATCAGGTAGGACAGGCCCCCCCGGCACCATGTCGTCGGACCGTCGAACCCGCCCTGGGCGGCGAACGGCCCCTTCAGGCCATAGCCGGTGCCGCGGGCGTAGATCAGCCGCGGGTTCAGCTTGAGCAGGTCCTCCGGCTCGATGCCGAGCTTCTTGCGCGCGTCCGCCCTCAGGTTAGTGGTGAAGACGTCCGCCTCCTTGACCAGGCGGTAGAGGATGTCGCGTCCGGCTTGCTGGTTCAGGTCCAGCGCCATGGAGCGTTTCCCGCGGTTGCCCGCCTCGAAATAGGGGTTGTAGCCGCCCGCGTTGAGGTTGGGGATCTGCAGGGTGCGCATGGGATCGCCGCCCTCGGTGGTGCGCTCGATCTTGATGACGTCCGCGCCCCAGTCGGCCAGAGTCATCGCCGCGGCGGGGATGAAGGTATGCTCCGCCACCTCGACGACCTTCACCCCCTCCATCAAGTCGTACATGCCGCTCTCCTCCCTGAAACTAAATTGGCGTCGTTTCCTGAAGGAGGCGGGCAGGCGGCCGCCCTGTCAATGGTCAGAACGCATGCTCAGACCGGCAGACCCCGGGCCAGAAGGCGCTGGCGACTTTCCTCGCGCAGGCCCGCCCAATCGGAGGCGAGCAGGCCCAGGCCCACAACGTCCTGCGCAGCTCCGCCCTTCCAGACGTGGGCGCGGAACAGGGCCTCGCGCTTGAATCCGAAGGCCTCGTGCAGGCGCCAGGCCGCTTCGTTTTCGGCCAGCACCTCCGACCAGAGCCTGTTCAGTCCGAGTTCGCCGAACACCTTCTCGATCCCGCAGAACTGGGCGTAGGCGCCGACGCCGCGCCCCCTGGCGGCGGGATCGCCCAGGTACCAGCCCCAGACCGCCCGGCGGTGGGTCTGGACGATCTCGACGCTGGCGAGACCGACGGGGCGGGACTCCCATTCCACTACCCAGTGGCGGCGGCTCGGGTCCTGCAGGGCGCCGGCGAACCAGCGCTCGTGTTCGGCGGGCGCGATTACATGATCGGTGTACATCCAGCGCCGCACGTCGGCCTGATTGCGCCAGGCCAGCAGCCTGTCGCTGTCGCCGCTTTCGAGATCGCGCAGCCTCACATCGACAATGGCGCTCATGGGATCCCCTCGATCCCGCGACACTAGCGGCTTCGCGCGCATCGCCCAACCAGCCGACGCGGCGCCGCTTGCCATTGCGCAAAAATACACAACATGAAGCCCGGGGCGCATGCAGAAGGACGCCGTCATGGCCGCTGTACTCTATTTCGCCGTGGTTTCCCCGAGGTCCGAGGGCGGCTATTCCGCCGCGTTCCCCGACCTGCCTGCCATCAAGGCCGCCGGCGCCGATCTCGCCGAGCTTCTCGCCACATCGCGCGAGGCGGTGCTGGCCCATTTGCAGTCGCTGGCCGACGACGGCCAGGACTGGCCGCGGCCCACGCCGGGCGACCAGCTTAGGCCCGAGCCCCCGGCCTTCGCCCTCCTGGTCGACGTGCATGTGGAGGATCCGCCCGTGCGGGTGAACATCTCCATGGGCGAGCAGCTCCTGAAGCGCCTGGACGCCGCGGCTGCCGCGCGCGGGGCCAGCCGCTCGGGCTTCATTGCCCAGGCGGTCCGCGTGAGCCTCGGCGAAAAGCCTGCCGCCGCGCCGGACTTCGAGGCCGCCGCGCGCCGGCTCCAGGAGGAGCTCGCCGCCATGGGCCGCAAGATCACCGACTCGCTGGGTCCCAACTCCGCCTTCAGCCGCAGCATGGCCGAGTTCGACGACCGCGTGACCGAGACCGTCCGCAAGGCCGCCGACGGCGTTTCGGCCGCGATGGGACGGCGCAAGGAGGCTGAGGCTCGGGCCAAGACCGAGCCGGGCGAACGGCCACCCGAGGAGCCGGCGGCCCACTAGGCGCCCGCCCGCGTGACCGAACCCGCCGCCTTCGCCGCGCCGGACGTGGGCGACATCGCCCGCGCCCGGGCGCTGGCGCGCATGCGTTCGATCGCGACGGGCCTCCTGATCCTGATGGCGGCGGTGTTCGTGGCCGCCAGCCTCGGCCAGGGCCGCTGGCCGGGCCTGGCCCCGGGGCTCGCCTATGTGCGGGCGTTCGCCGAGGCGGCGATGGTCGGCGCCTGCGCCGACTGGTTCGCGGTGACCGCCCTGTTCCGCCGCCCCTTCGGCCTGCCCATCCCCCATACCGGCATCATCCCGCGCAACAAGGACCGGATCGGGCAGGCCCTCGGCGGGTTCATCGCCGACAATTTCCTGACCGAGGCGGTGCTGGAGGAGAAGCTTCGCCGCCTGGAGGTGGCGCGCTGGGGCGGCGACTGGCTCCGCCGGCCCGAAAACGCCCAGAAGACCGCGCGCCGGATCGCCGTCGCCTTGCCCAAGCTGCTGTCCGCCCTTCCGGCGGGGGCGGTGCGGGACCTCGTGGGTTCCGGCGCCCTGGCCGCCGTCCGCGCCGCGCCGGCCGCGCCCGTCCTCGCGCGCTTGCTCGACTCCTTATGGCGCGACGGGCGCGGGGAACGCCTGATCGAGCGCGCCATCGACCTCGCGGCGGCCTACCTCGCCGAGCGGGGCGAGGACATCGAGACCCAGGTGGCGCGCCAGGCGCCGGCCTGGCTGCCCCGCTGGGTGGATCGCGCGATCGCCAGCCGGCTCGCCAAGGGCCTGCTTCAAGCCATGCAGGACATGCGCGATCCTGAGCATCCCTGGCGGGCCAAGCTGCGCGAGAGCATCGAGGACTATATCCGGCGGCTCGCCGAGGAGCCCGTCCTCCAGGCCGAGGTCGAGGGCTGGAAGCAGCGCCTCATGGATGATCCGTCGGTTCGCGCCCAGGCCGCCGACCTGTGGGCCGCCTTCGAGGCCAGCTTCAGCGCCACCCTGGCGGCCGAGCCCCGCGCCGTGGCCGAGCGACTCGAGCGTACCCTCGTCGCCCTGGGCGTCTGGTTGGCCGAGGACGCGGGCGCCCAGAGGCGGCTGAATGACGGCGCCCAGCTCCTGGTCCGCCGGGTGATCGCGCCGCGCCGGCATGAGATCGGCCTCTTCGTGGCCCAGGTGGTGGCCAGCTGGGACGCGCGCAGCCTCACCGACAAGCTGGAGCTGCAGGTCGGCAAGGACCTGCAATATATCCGCGTCAACGGCACGATCGTCGGCGGCCTCGTGGGCCTGGCGATCTATGGGCTCGCCCAGGCGTTCTCGCTGGGCTGAAGCCTGGGCCTCAGGCTTCGACGCGTGCGGCCTCGGGGACCGAGGGCGAGGAGATCGGCTCGGTCCGGCGGCGGGGCAGGGCCTGGGGCATATCCTCGACCATGAACCGCATCATCGCCTCGCGCACGTCGCACCGCAGGTCGAAGGCCCGGCTGGCGTCGGCGGCGGTGACCAGGACCCGGAGCTCAAGGCTCTCCTCACGCACATCCGTCACCTGGAGATTGAAGAAGCGCCCGTCCCAGAGCGGATTGGCCCGCACCACCTCTTCCAGCTTTGTGCGCAGACGCGCGACGTCGGCTGTCGGATCCACATAAAGCATGGCCGAGCCGAGGAGCTGGGCGGAGTGGCGGGTCCAGTTCTGGAACGGCTCCTCCAGGAACTTGGAGACCGGAACCACGAGACGGCGCTCGTCCCAGAGCTTCACCACCACATAGGTCAGAAAGATCTCCTCGATCCGGCCCCACTCGCCGCCGACGATCACCACGTCGTCGATCCGGATCGGTTCTGTGAAGGCCATCTGCACGCCGGCGATCAGGTTCTTGAGCGCGGGCTGGGCGGCGGCCCCCACCGCCAGGCCCAGGAGGCCGGCGGAGGCCATCAGGGTGACGCCGACGTTCCGCACCCCCGGAATGCTCACCAGCATCATGCAGACCGTGAGGAACAGGACGATCACCGTGGCGATGCGCGCCAATATGCTCATGCGCGTGCGCCGGCGCCGGGCCCGCAGGTTGTCTTCCAGCGTGATGTCGGCTCGCTGATCGACGATCGCCTTGGTGGCGCCGATCATCGCCACGGCGAGCCATCCGAACATGGCCGGCAAAGCCAGGCCCACTGCCTGGCGCCACAACGCCGTGGCCCAGGCGTCGAGCGGGGCGGCGCGGTTCGCCAGGCCGGCGGCGACGAGGACCAGCATCCATTTCAGCGGCCGCGCGGCGCTCTCGAGGATGACGTCGTCCGCATCGGTGCGGGTGCGCCGCGCCGCCCGGCGCAGCGCGGCGAAGCCGATGCGATGCGCGACAAGGGCGATCACGACGGCCGCCGCCAGCGCGCAGGCGCTCGCCAGCAAGGGCCCATACGCGCCGCCTTGAGCGCGGATCCAGTCCATGATGTCAGCCATGTCGTGGAAATCCGGCGCACGCCCGGTTGTTCCCGCCAAGGCCTCGCAAGGTCGCCGAAGACAAACCTCAGCTTTGGTCGTAGGCTATCCTCATAGATGGGTCGTGGCCTTGCGTGTCCGCCCTTTTTACGGCCGGCCTCGCGTAACGAGCCACGTCCCCGAAAAACGACGATTCGGGAGGATCGAGGCATGCCGGTACAGCATCACATCCGCAATCCGTTCGAGCTGGGCGTGGAGAACGCGACGGACGCTATCCGCGCGATATTTCGGCCCCACCCGCGGCATGCGGCCATCGCCGAGGCGCCGCCCCAGGTGCGCCGCCTGACGGCGCACGACGTTTGGCAGTCGCTGCGAGAAGGCCTCGGCGACCTCGGCGCCTACCGGTCCGACATCCTGTTCATCGGGATCATCTATCCCCTGGCGGGCCTGATCCTGGCGGAGGTCGCCTATGGGAAGAACCTCATTCCGATGGTCTTCCCGCTGGCCTCCGGCTTCGCCTTGATCGGTCCGGTGGCGGCGCTCGGCCTCTACGAGATCAGCCTCCGGCGCGAGCAGGGCCAGGAGGTGCGCTGGCAGGACGCCTTCGGCGTCTTCCGGGCGCCGGGCTTCCCGGCCATCGTGCGCCTGAGCCTTGCCATGGTGGCGCTGTTCGCGGTCTGGATGGGGGTCGCCTATCAGATCTACATGATGACCATCGGCTCCAATGAACCGCGCTCGATCCAGGCCTTCCTCGACGCCACCTTCTACACGCCGGGCGGTTGGACGATGATCGGCGTCGGATGCGCGGTGGGGTTTGTTTTCGCCGCCGTGGCGTTCGCGATCAGCGCGGTATCCTTTCCGCTGCTGCTCGAACACGATGTGAGCGTGCGGTCCGCCGTCCAGACCTCGGTCGATGTCGTGCGCGCTAATCCAGCGGTGATGGCCCTCTGGGGCATGATCATCGCGGGCTCCCTCATCCTGGGCTCCCTGCCGGTGCTCGCCGGCCTGATCGTCGTCGTCCCGCTCCTGGGTCACGCCACCTGGCGGCTTTATCGGCGGGCCGTCACGTACGAATGAGGGCTCACGGCGCTTCCCGCCAACGGTGGAACTAAGCTAGGTTCAGTTCGCCTGCCGTAGTAGCTAGGCGAGCGAAAACACCGGACGGGGAGAACGCCGTGGGGCGACTGGAAGGCAAGACCATCATCGTGACCGGCGCGGGCCGCGGGCTCGGGCGCGCCATGATGCAGCGCTTTGTGGAGGAAGGCGCCAATGTGGTCGGTGCGGCGCGCGATATCGAGCGCATGCAGAGGGCGGTCGAACCCTTCGGCGACAAGGCGATGGCGGTTCAGGTGGACGTTGGTTCGGCCGAGGACGTGGAGCGTCTGTTCGACACGACCGAGAAGCGGTTCGGCAAGCTCGACATCCTGATCAACAACGCCGCCATCTACGACTTCTACCTGATCGACAGGGTCGACCCGGAGCGTATCCGCACCACGATCAACTCCAATCTCCTCGGGCCGATGCTGTGCGTCCGGTTCGCCGTGCCGCTCATGCGCAAGGGCGGCGGCGGCCACATCATCAACGTCACCTCGGAAACGGTGCGAAATATGTACCCGTTCCTGACCGGCTATGCGGCCACCAAGTCGGCGCTGGAGAACTTCTCCCAGGGCATCCGCCAGGAGCTGCGGCCGGACAACATCAAGGTCACCTGCGCGCGGCTCGGCTCCATGAACATCGCCGAGGAGGGCCATCAGCTCTCGCTGGACCCGGACGTGATGCCCCTGTTCATGGAGCGCATGGCCGGCCCGATGGCCTTCGGGGGCACGACGCTGATGAACATCGCGACGGTCTCGGCCGCCATGGTCGACATCCTCACCCTGGCCGGCGACACTACCTTCGACTTCGTCGAGCTGCGGCCCACGCTCTGAGGCGCCTCAAGGGGCTGGCGCGACCGTAAGCACGGAGACCGCCAGCAACAGGGCGCCGGCCCGGATCGTCGGGCCGGGCAGGGGGGCGAACAGGGGCGAATGGTTCGCGGGCACGGGCTTTCCGGTCCGCTGCGCCTCGGCGACCGTCTCGGGGGCGATGGCGCCCACCCAGTAGTACAGCGAGGGCGTCCCCGCCTCCGTGAAGGCGGCGAAGTCCTCGCTGGCCGAAAAGCCGGCGGCCGAGGCGGGAATGAAGCTCGCCCGCTCGCCGAACACGTCCCGGATCACCGGCGCCATCCGCTCCACCAGGGCGGCGTCATTGCGCATGGCCGAGGTCCCGCCCAGGGTCTCGAGCGTCGGGGCCGGGGCGCCGGCCATGTCGGCCACGGCCTTGGCGGTGCGCTCGACCCCGGCCCGAAGCTTGGTCCGCACCTCCGGATCGAAGGACCGCAGGGACAGCCGCAGCTCGGCCTGGTCAGGGATGATGTTGCCGACCGTGCCGGCCTGGAAACTGCCGACAGTGACCACGGCGAAGGCCTGGGGGTCGATCTCGCGGCTGACCACCGTCTGCACGTCGGTGACGAAGTGCGCGCCCATCACCACCGGATCGAGGCTGCGCTGCGGGGTCGAGCCATGCGCGCCGCGCCCATGGAAGGTGAGCTTCAGGGCGTCCGAGGCTGAACTGGCGACGCCGTCCTTGACCGTGATGGAGCCAGCCGCCAGCGGCGTCGTATGGGCGGCGAAGGCGTAGTCGGGCTTGGGGAAGCGGGTGTAGAGCCCGTCGTCCAGCATGGCCTTGGCGCCGCCGAGGGTCTCTTCCGCCGGTTGGGCGACGAAGACGAGCGTGCCGCGCCAGCGATCCTTCATCCCCGCAAGGGCCTGGGCTGCGCCCAGCCACCAGGCCATGTGGACGTCGTGGCCGCAGGAATGGTCGACAAAGGTCTCCGCGCCATTGACCACCTGCTTTGCCCGGCTGGCGTAGGGCAGGCCGGTCTTCTCCTCCATGGGCAGGGCGTCCATGTCGGTCCTGACCAGCACGATCGGGCCCTGGCCGTTGCGCAGGACCGCCACAACTCCTGTGCGCCCGACCTTCTCGGTCACCTCGAAGCCCAGCTTGCGCATCTCGGCGGCCATGAGGGCGGCGGTGCGCGTTTCCTGGAAGGCAACCTCCGGGTGCTGGTGGATGTCCTTGTAGAGCGCCTCCAGGCGTGGATAGGCCTTGTCGACAAGGGTCTCGATCCGCGCCTTGTCGGCGGAGAGGTCCCCGGCGAGGGCGGGCGCGGCCGACGCCAACAGGACGAGTGCCGAAAGCAGGTTTTTCATAGGACGTTCCCGACGATGCGCGAGGCGAGAATAGACCGCGTCCGGGGCGAGTCGCGAACCTCCGGCGTCATGGCCATTGACCCGGCCGGCGTCCTGATAAAGGTAGCGCCTTCTCAGATTGGCGACGTGGAATGACGATGAGCGACGAACCCCTGAAGATCGAGGAACGCGACCAAACCCTCTGGGTGACGCTGAACCGCCCCGAGCGGCTGAACGCCATGAACACCGCCATGATCGAGGCGCTGAACGTGCTGTTCGCTGGCCTCGTCGAGCGGCTGGACATACGCACCGTCGTCCTGCGCGGCGCGGGACCGAACTTCTGCGCCGGCCTCGACCTGAAGGAGCAGAGCAGCCTGGAAGGCCGGATGTCGGTCAGCGCGGGCCTCCTCGTCCAGCACAAGGTCAGCCAGATCTCCATCGCCATGCGGCGTTGCCCCCAGCCGATCGTCTGCCTGATCGACGGCGCGGCCAGCGGCGGCGGCTTCGCCATGGCGCTGGCTTCGGACATCCGCATCGCCACCCCGACCGCGCGGATGAACGCGGCCTTCATCCGCATCGGCCTTTCCGCATGCGACGTCGGCGTCAGCTATTTCCTGCCGCGGATGGTGGGATCTTCGGTGGCGTCGGAGCTGATGCTGACCGGCCGGTTCATCCACGCCCCCCGCGCCGAGGCGCTCGGGCTGGTCAGCAAGATCGTCCCCGCTGCGGATCTCCAGGCCGAGGCCGAGGCTCTGCTCGCCGAGCTTCACGCCACGACGCCGCTTGGCCTGCGCCTGACCAAGGAGGCGCTGAACTTTTCCATCGACGCCGGCGGCCTGGAGGCGGCCATCGCCATGGAGGACCGCAACCAGATCCTCGCCAGCCGAGGCGAAGATGTCCGCGAAGGCGTCCGGGCCTTCATGGAGAAGCGCCCGCCGCGCTACGGTCAGGACTGACGCCGCCGACGGGCTGCGCGAACAGGGAGGATGGACATGCGTGCATGGCAGGTGGTCCGCCACGGCGAGCCGGACGTCGCGCTTGAGCTTGCCGACAGCAGCCTGCCGCCGCCCGGGCCTAGGGAGCTCAACATCCGGGTGATCGCCAGCGGTCTTGCCTTGCCTGACGTGCTCCAGTGTCGAGGCGCCTATCCGATCAAGCCCGCCATGCCGTTCACGCCCGGCCTGGAGTTCGTGGGCGAGGTGGTGGCGGCGGGGCCCGACACAGCCACGCCCGTGGGCGCCAGGGTGATGGGCGTGTCGGCTCTGATCACGACAGGCAAGGGCGCTTTCGCCGAGCAATGCCGGGCGGCGGAGCGAACCACCTATCCGGTTCCGGCTGGAATGAGCGACGCCGAGGCCGCGGCCTTCACCATCGCCTACCACACCGCCCATGTGGGCCTGGTCCGCCGCGCCCGGCTGCAGGAGGGCGAGACGGTGCTCGTTCACGGGGCGGCGGGCGGCACGGGGTTCGCCGCGGTCCAACTGGCCAAGGCGCTCGGCGCCCGCGTGATCGCCACGGCCGGCGGCCCGGCGAAGGTGAAGACCTGCCTGGACCTAGGCGCGGACGTCGCCATCGACTACGCCGCGGCGGACTTCGTCGCCGAGGTGATGTCCGCGACGGGCGGCCGCGGCGCGGACATCGTCTACGATCCGGTGGGCGGCGAGGTGTTCGAGCGCTCGGTCCAATGCATTGCTCGGGAAGGGCGTCTGCTTCCGATCGGCTACGCCTCAGGGCGCTGGGGCATGGTGGCGCCGAACGAGTTGGCCTGGCGTAACGCCGCCATCGTCGGCGTCCTGCCGACGGGCTTCATGCGCTCTGACATGCTGGACATGCACGCGCACCTGTCACGCCTCTACGAATCCGGCGCGATCCGGGTGGCCGTCGACCGGAAGATCAGCTTCGCCGAGATCCCCGCCGGGCTGATGGAGGTGGCGGGGCGCAGGGTCCAGGGCCGGATCGTGGCGCTCCACTGAGCGCCACAGGTCCTACTGGCGCGCGATCCTGGCGATAACCTCCATCGCCTGTTCGTCGGGATTGCCGAGGCGCAGGCAGGTGAAACCCGCATCGCACCAGCGCTGGAAGCGCTCCTTGATCCGGGGCTCGGGGCCGATCATCGCGCCCTCGTCCAGGTACTCATCAGGCACGGCGGCAGTCGCTTCTTCCTTGCGGCCCGCCAGGAACAGCTCCTGGATGCGGTCGGCCTCGGCGGCGAAACCGCGATCGATCATCGCCTGCTTGTGGAAGTTCTTGTCCTTGGCGCCCATGCCGCCGACGTAAAGCGCGATCATCGGGCGCGACTTGTCGAGCGCGGCCTTCACGTCGTCGGTGACGACCAGGTTCGCGTTCGCGACGATCTCCATGTCCTTGAGCGTCTTGCCGTCCGTCCGCTTGGCGATGCCTTCCTGCAGGGACTTCAGCTTCGGCCCCGCCGAGGCAGGTGTGACGTGCATGGACGTCCAGCCGTCGGCGATCTCGCCGGTCAGACGGACGTTGCCGGGTGTAGTCGTGCCCAGCAGGATCGGGATGTTCGGGTTGCCGTGCAGGATGCTCTTCAGGGGCTTGCCGAGACCGGAGGAGCCCGGGCCGACATAGGGCAGCTGGATCTCTGAGCCGTCATGTGTGACCGGCCCTTCGCGGCTCCAGATCTTCTTCATGATCGCCACATAGTCGCGGATGCGCTCGGCGGGCTTGCCCCAGGGCTGGCCGTACCAGCCCTCGACGATCTGCGGGCCTGAAACGCCCAGGCCGATGACCACCCGGCCCTCGCCGGCGAGGGCTTCCAGGGTCTGGGCGGCCATGGCGAGGTTGGCCGGCGTGCGCGCCGCGAGCTGGGCGATGCCGGTTGCCAGGCGGATTTTCTTGGTCTGGGCGCCGATGAAGGCCAGAGGCGTCAGGGCGTCCGATCCGTACGCCTCGGCGGTCCAGACGGAATCGAAGCCGAGCTTCTCCGCCAGCAGGATCCGGTCCATCGGCAGACTGATGTGAGCGCCGCTGTAATGGAGGTCGATGCCAAGCTTCATGACGCGCGCTTTCCGCTGGTGGGGATCTGGTTGAACGGGACGGTCTTGTCGACCCGGATGTCGCCGGGCAGGCCCAGGACCCGCTCGGCGATGATGTTGCGCAGGACCTCGTCCGAGCCGCCCTCGATCCGCGTGGCCGGCGAGCGGAGCAGCATGGCCTGGAACCGTGCGGTCGCGGCGGCGAGCTCGGGATCGGTCAAAATCCCGCCCTGGCCTTGCAGATCCAGGGCGAAGGCGGCGATCTCCTGCATCATCGAGCCGGCGACCAGCTTGCCGATGGAGTTCTCCGGCCCCGGAATCTCGCCCCGCGAGATCGAGGAGATCGCCCGCATGCCGGTGTATTTCAGGCCGCTGGTCCGCGCCGCCCAGGTGGCGAGCCTGGCGCGCACCGCCCGGTCCTCGATGGCTGGCCCGTCCGGCGTCTCCAGGCGGCAGCACAGGTCGAAGAGCTCGGGGAATCCCGTCGAGATCATCGCGCCGATCGACATCCGCTCGTTCATCAGGGTGGTGAGCGAGACCTCCCAGCCCTGGCCGACCGCGCCCAGCCGCTGGGCCGCCGGGATGCGCACGTCGGTGAAATAGACCTCGTTGAAGCCCGACTGGCCGTTGGCCTGCTTGATGGGCCGCACCTCGACCCCGGGGGTCTTCATGCTCAGGAAGAACATGGTCAGGCCCTTGTGCTTCGGCACGGTGGGATCGGTCCGGGCGAGGAGCAGGCCCCAGTCGGAATGCTGGGCGCCGCTGGTCCAGATCTTCTGGCCGTTGACGATCCAGTCGCCGGAGCCGTCGCTCGCTGGCTCGGCGCGGGTGCGCAACCCCGCCAGGTCCGAGCCCGCCGCCGGCTCGGAGAACAGCTGACACCAGATCTCTTCGCCGGTGATCAGCGGCGGCAGTCGCTTCTGCTTCTGCTCATCGCTGGCCCAGGCGATCACGGTGGGCCCGCACATGCCGTGGCCGATGGTGAAGACGCCGCTGAGCTGGGCGAAGGGGCCTTCCTCCTGCTGCCAGATCACGCGTTCAATGGGCGAGAAGCCGCCGCCACCATATTCCTTGGACCAGGTGGGGCAGGCGAATCCGGCCTCGGCCTTCTTCTTCTGCCAGGCCTTGGCCGCGGCCATCGGGTCCTCGCTCGCGACGCCGGACGAGGCGAAGCCGGCGCGGCGCAGCTCCGCCTCCAGATGTTTAGGAGCGTTGGCGTCCAGCCAAGCCCGGGCCTTGGCGCGGAAGGCGGCTTCCTCAGGCGTGTCGTCGAAGTTCATGCCGCTACTCCCTTAAGCCGCGTTGCGAGCGCGCAGGCGCTCGACCAGCTTGTCTTCCCACAGCGAAAGGCTCCCCAGGCTGAGCGCCAGGAGGTTCGAACGCCGGTAGTGCAGGTGGCAGTCGAAGGCCCAGGTGAAGCCCATGCCGCCGTGCACCTGGATGTCGTTCCTGGCGCAGTGCTGGTAGGCCTGGGTGGCCGAGACCCGCGCCGTGGCCGCCGCCTGGGCCAGTTCGGACGCTCCGGTCGAGAGCGCCCAGGCGCCGTAGTAGCAATTCGACCGCGCCAGGGTGGCCGAGACGTACATGTCCGCCAGCATGTGCTTGATCGCCTGGAACGAGCCGATCTGCCGCCCGAAGGCCATCCGCTCCAGGGCGTAGTCGCGGGCCAGCTCCAGCGCCTTGTCCGCCCCGCCCACCTGTTCGAAGGCTGTCAGGACGGCGGCCTTGTCGAACACCGCCTCGATGATCGCCCAGCCTTCGCCCGGGGCGCCCAGCGGCTCGGCTGCGGCGGCGGCGAAGTCCAGCTTCGCGTGGCTGCGCGTCGGGTCTATCGTCTCCACCGGCGTGCGCGTGACGCCAGCGCCCTTCAGATCGACCAGGAACAGGGAAAGCCCCTGGGGCGCCTGTGCGGCCACGATGGCGAAGTTCGCGACGTCGCCGTCCGGAACCGGCAGCTTGGTCCCCGTCAGGGCGCCGCCCGCGACCTGGGCGCGGACCGCTTTCGGGCTCGCCTGGCCGACGCCCTCGGCGAGCGCAAAGGTCCCGATCGCCTCGCCCGTCGCCAGCTTCGGCAGCCAGGCGGCCTTCTGGGCTTCGCCGCCCGCGGCCAGCAGGAACTCGGTCGCCAGGTAGACGGAGGAGGAGAAGGGCGTAGGCGCCAGGGCCCGGCCGAGCTCCTCGGCCACCACACAGAGCTCCAGATAGCCGAGCCCCAGCCCGCCATGCTCTTCGGGGATGTTGATCCCCAGGAAGCCCATGTCCGCTAGTCCCTTCCACAGGGCGCGGTCATAGGGCTCAGGCCCTTCGAGGATGGCGCGCACGGCGGCCGAGCTGCACTTGTCCTCAAGGAAGCGTCGGGCCTGGTCGCGGAGCTGGACCTGCTCGGCCGAGAATTCGAAATTCATCTGTCGTTGTTCCTCCCACCGGCGGTCGAGCCTTAGGCTCCTAACCAGCGCGTTTCAGCCTGTCACGGATGCCGCAGCGGCGCCCAGCCTCAACGGATCTGGCGGAAACAGGCGCGCATCTCTCCCACGAACAGGGCGGGCTGTTCGAAGGCGGCGAAGTGGCCGCCCCGCTCGACCTCGTTCCAATAGACGATGTTGGCCAGGCCGGCCTCCGCCCAGCGGCGGGATGGCGAGAAGATCTCGCCGGGAAATATGCTGACGCCCACCGGAATCTGGACCTTGCCCCGCTCGCCGCGGACGCTCTTCTCCCAATAGAGCCGCCCCGACGACGTTCCGGCCGCCGGCAGCCAGTAGAGCATGATGTTGTCGAGCAACTGGTCGTGGGTGAAGACGCTTTCCGGATCGCCGCCGCAGTCGCTCCAGGCGTGGAATTTCTCGTAGACCCAGGCCGCCTGGGCCACCGGCGAGTCGACCAGCCCGTAGCCGAGGGTCTGCGGCTTGCTGCTCTGCTGGGTCGAATAGCCCGCCCCCTCGCGCCGATGCTTCGCCATGGCCTCCAGCGCCGCCTGCTCCTGAGGCGTCGGGTCGGGGGTCTTCGTCGTGCCGGGCGGCAGCGGGACCATGTTGAAATGGACGGCGGCGCACTCCGGCGGGGCGAGCCCGGCGATGCAGTGCGTGACGACAGATCCCCAGTCGCCGCCCTGGGCGACCCAGCGCTTGTAGCCGAGCGCCCGCATCAACCCGATCCAGGCCTCGGCGATCCTTGCGGCGTTCCAGCCCGTGCGGGTCGGCTTGTCCGAGAAGCCGTAGCCGGGCAGGGCGGGAACGACGACGTCGAAGGCGTCCTCGGCGCGGCCTCCATGCGCGACCGGGTCGGTCAGCGGGCCGATGACGCCGGCGAACTCCACCACCGAGCCTGGCCAGCCGTGGGTCAGGAGCAGCGGCAGGGCGTTCGGGTGCGGCGACTTCACGTGCAGGAAGTGGATTCCCAGGTCATCGAACTGGGCCCGGGACGAGCCGAAGCCGTTCAGCATCGCCTCGCAGCGGCGCCAGTCATAGGCGTCCCGCCAGTGGGTGATCAGGGACTGGATCTTGGCCAGCGGCGCGCCTTGCGACCAGTCGTCCACCGTCTCGCGGTCGGTCCATCGGGTGCGCGCCAGTCGGGACTTTAGATCGTCGAGATCGGCTTCAGGCACGTGGATCTCGAACGGGCTGATCTTGGGGATCATGTCTGACGTCCTCCCTGTATGGCCTATCTGGCGCAACGGCTTGGCTTGCGCCACAAGGTCCCGTCAAGTCGACGCCCTGTTCAAGGGCCCCAAGAGGGATCACGCATGATCGACCCGCCGGTGAACTTCTCCACGGACCTGTCCGGCCGCACGGCCCTGGTGACGGGCGCCTCGTCGGGCCTGGGCTGGCGGTTCGCCAAGGTGCTGGCGGCGTGCGGCGCCAAGGTGGCCGTCGCCGGGCGGCGCGAGGGGCGGCTGGAGACCCTGGCCGCGGAGATCAGGGCGGACGGCGGCGTCGCCCTGCCGGTGGTGCTCGACGTCTCCAAGACCGGCGACCTCGCCGCCGCCGTGGACAAGGTCGAGCAAGGGCTGGGCCTCGTCGACATACTGGTCAACAACGCGGGCATGCCCGACGCCCTGCGGGCCGTGAAGATGCCGATCGAGACGGTCGACGAGGTGTTCGACACCAACCTACGCGGGCCCTGGGTGCTTTCCTGCGAGGTCGCCCGCCGGCTGATCGCGATGAAGCAGCCTGGCCGCATCGTGAACATCTCCTCGATGGGCGCCTTCAACTTCTCCGGCAAGACGGCGGCGGCGCTCTATTCGGTGACCAAGACCGGCATGGTGCGCATGACCGAGGTCCTGGCCATGGAGTGGGCCAAGTTCGACATCAACGTCAACGCCATCGCCCCCGGCACCTTCTCCTCGGAGATGATCGACGGAATGATCGATCGGGTCGGCGACGGCTTTCTGAAGAACTTCCCCCGGCCCAGGATTGGACGCCCGGACCAGCTCGACGGCTCGCTGCTTTACCTGGTCTCGCCCTCGTCCGATTTCGTCACCGGGACCTGCCTCAAGGTCGACGACGCCCAGATCCCGCGGTGAGCGCCTAGCCCACCACGCCCTGCGCCCGAAGCGCCGCGATCTGGCCGGCGTCCAGGCCAGCGGATTTCAGCACCGCCTCGGCGTCGGCGCCCTTCGGGGACAGGGTGGGCGGCACGGTCTGGGTGACAGAATAGCGCGGCGCGGGTGCGGGCTGGACGACGCCGAACGCCTCGACGAAAGCGCCTCTGGCCCGATTGTGTGGGTGCGAGGGCGCATCCACCATCGAGAGCACCGGGGCGAAGCAGACGTCCGTGCCTTCCATCGCCGTACGCCATTGGTCCTGGGTCCTGGTCTTGATGACGGCGGCGAGCTTCTCGCGCATGACCGGCCAGAAGGCGCGGTCGTTCTGGTGCTGGAAGTCGGGATCGTCCTTCAGGCCGGTCCGTTGCAGCATCTCGGCGTAGAACTGCGGCTCGATCGAGCCCAGCGACACGAACTGGTCGTCGGCGGTCTCGTAGACGCCATAGAAGGGCGCTGCGCCCCCGAGCATGTTGGTCCCGCGCGAGCCGTCCCAAAGGCCTGAACCGACCAGGCTGAAGAACATGGCCGACAGCAGGGCCGCCCCCTCGGTCATCGCGCAGTCGATCACCTGGCCGCGCCCGGTCGCCCGGGCCGAGAGGATGGCGCTGACCATGCCGAAGGCCAGCATCATCCCGCCGCCGCCGAAATCGCCGACAAGGTTCAGCGGGATCGGCGGCTTTTCGTCCGCCCGCCCCATCGAGTAGAGCGCCCCGGTCAGCGAGATGTAGTTGAGGTCGTGGCCCGCCGCCTGGGCCAGGGGCCCGGTCTGGCCCCAGCCGGTCATGCGGCCAAAGACCAGCTTCGGGTTGTCCTCGAGCAACAGGTCCGGCCCCAGGCCGAGGCGCTCCATCACGCCGGGCCGATAGCCCTCGATGAGGCCGTCGGCGCTGCGGCAGAGCTGGCGGATCACCTCCACGCCTTCGGGTTTCTTCAGGTCGACGATGATCGACCTGCGCGAGCGGTCCATCACGTCCCGGAAGTCGGAGGGGGCGCGGCCGGGACGCTCGACCCGGATCACCTCCGCGCCGTGGTCGGCCAGCATCATACCGCAGAACGGCCCCGGGCCGATGCCGGCCATCTCAACGATCCGAACGCCTTCCAGAGGTCCCGCCATGGCGCGCTCCTTAGGTTGAGATGACGCAGCGGCCGTTGTTGAACGAGGTGACCCCTCGCGCCTCGACGCGGCAACGGAAGGAGACGATCTCGCCGTCGACCCAGATGTCCGTCTTGATCGTTTCGCCGGGGAAGACGGGCGAGGTGAAGCGGGCGCCGAAGCTCTTGATCCGGCTGACGTCATAGTCGACGACGCTGGCCAGGATCGCGCGACAGGCGATGCCATAGCTGCACAGGCCGTGCAGGATGGGCGCGGGGAAGCCCCCCATCTTGGCGAACTCCGGCTGGGCGTGCAGCGGGTTGCGGTCGCCGTTCAGGCGGTAGAGCAGGGCCTGGTCGGGCCGCGTCTCGCTCACATGCACGATGTCCGGCTCGCGCTCGGGAATGACGTGCAGGACCGCGCTCGATTGCGAGGGGCCGCCGAAGCCGCCGTCGCCGCGGGCGAAGATCACCGATTCCGAGGTGTACAGCGGCTCGCCGCTGGCCAGGCGCGTCTCGTTGGCCATCGTGATGACCGCGCCCTTGTCGGCGCCCTTGTCGACCACCTCGGAGATCCAGGACCTCCCGATACAGTCGGCCGAGGGCGGCATCGGGCGATGCAGGGTGATCCGCTGTTCGCCGTGCAGGATCTTGTGCCAATTGAGCTTGACGCCACTGAGCATGCCGCCGCCACTGCCGCCGGCGCCCAGCACCGTCACCACCGTGGGCACGGCCTTCAGGGCCGGCAGTTCGAAGACGTAGGGCAGTTCCTTGGGGTCGAGCGGGTCGCGGCCCATCCCGACGCCCAGATTGTAGAGCATGATCTGGGTGTCAGTGTAGCTGAAGGGGCTGTCGTCGCTGCGGCGCGACATCAGGTCGTCGTAGTCGATCGACATGGCGGATCCTCGATTGGTCAGTTGCGGGCGGGGGGCGGGACGGCGGCCGAGGCGTCGCCCCAGTATTTGTCGCGCAGCGCCTTCTTGTAGAGCTTGCCCGTGGGCAGGCGGGGCAGGGCGTCGGTGAAGTCGACAGAGCGGGGGGTGAGCTGGCGGCCCAGCTTGGCCCGGACGAAGTCCATGATCTCCTGAGCGAGGGCCTCGGAGGCCTCGACGCCCGGCGCCGGCTCCACCACCGCCTTCACCTCTTCGCCGAGGTCGGGGTTGGGCACGCCGATCACCGCCACGTCGGCGACCTTGGGATGAAGGGCGAGTGCGTCCTCGATCTGCTGCGGATAGATGTTCACCCCGCCCGAGATGATCATGAAGGCCTTGCGGTCGGTAAGGAACAGGAACCCGTCCTCGTCCAGGTAGCCGATGTCGCCGACCGTCATCCAGGTCGGGTTGAAGGGATGGGTGGAACTGGACGTCTTGCCCTCGTCCTTGTGGTAGGTGAACAAGACTCCAACGTTCGATTCCGAATAGATCAGGCCCGGCTCGCCGGGCGCCAGTTCATTGCCCTCTTCATCGCAGATGTGGAACGCCTGCGCGCGCGCCTTGCCGACGGTCCCAGGGTGCTCCAGCCATTCCTGACTGGTGTTGGTCGCCAAGCCGACATTCTCACTGGCGGAGTAGTACTCCTCGATGATCGGACCCCACCATTCGATCATCTGGCGCTTGACTTCCACGGGGCAGGGAGCGGCGGCGTGGATCGCGCGGCGATGGCTCGAGAGGTCCCGTCCGGACCGCTCAGCCGGGTCGAGCTTGAGCATGCGCACGAACATGGTGGGCACCCACTGGCTGTGCGTGACGCGGTAGCGCTCGATCAGGTCCAGGGCCAGGGCCGGCTCGAACTTGTCCATCATCACCACCGTGCCGCCAGCTTGGACGACAGCCATGGTGAAGCCGACAGGCGCGGCGTGGTACATGGGCGCGGGGGACAGGTAGACCGTCGATGTGTCGAACCCCCAAAGGTTCACCAACTGCCCCATGCCGAGATTCCCCTCGGAGGGGTGGCGTTCCAACAGGGGCCTCAAGATGCCCTTTGGCCGTCCCGTGGTGCCGGACGAATAGAGCATGAAGGCGCCGACATGCTCCTCCGCCAGGGCCTCCTGAGGCTGCGCGGCCAGCGCCGCTTCAAAGTCCGAGAAGCCCTCGATCGGCCCGCCCACCGCCAGCTTCAGCTCGCAGCGGACAGAGAGCCGTCCCAGTTCGGCGGCCTCCGGCAGGACCGAGGAGGCGACTAGGACCTTGGCGTCGCAGTTGTCGACGATGTAGGCGGCTTCTGGCGCGGTCAGGTAGCGATTGATCGTCGTCAGATAGAGGCCCGAGCGCATGCAGGCCCAGACAACCTCGAAATAGGCGAGGTTGTTGTCCGAAAATATGGAAACGTGGTCCCCGCGGCGCAGGCCGTGGGCATGGAAGAGCTGCGCCAGCTGGTTGGACCGGTCGTCGAGCCGCCGGTAGGTCAGGCTCTCGCCGGTGGCCGGCCGATGAATGGCGACCTTGTCCGGCTGGGTCTTTGCGTAGTGTCCGGGATACATGCTTCCCCCTGGCGGCCCGTCCACCTGGGGGCGTCCGCGCGTAGTTCCACTCTTGATCGACGGCGGCGCTCCACCGTCGGCAGTTTCCTGAGGCTCCCGGGCGCGTACGTCAACGGGGTTTGCGCTCTTTGTATGCAAAGAAGCCGGCCTGTACTCCCCTGCGGCCGGCTCTGCTAGTTTCCCCGGGGCCAAAAACACGGGACGGAAATGAACGGATGACCATCACCACCCGCGTCGACCTCCCGGCGTCCCATCCGTTCCTGAACGCGGACATACCCTGGCTGCTGCGCCGCACGGCCAAGGTCGAGCTGCGCAACCTCCTCAAGGCGGAGGCGGCCGCGTGAGCGCGCCCTCCCGCCTCGGCGACATCGCCCCGCGCCTCAGCGTCCCGCTGATCGCCGCGCCCATGTTCCAGAACTCCGGCGTCGAACTGGTGATCGCCGCTTGCCGCGCCGGCGCCATCGGGGCCTTTCCCACCTCCAACTGCCGCTCGCTGGACGAGCTCGACGAGTGGCTCGGCCGGATCATGGAGGGCCTTGCCCCCGACGCCGACGGCCGCCGTCCCGCGCCCGCCTGCGCCAACCTGATCATCCGCCAGGCGCGGCTGGAGGGCGACCTCGAGCGCCTCGTCCGTCACCGGGTGGAGATGGTCATCACCAGCGTGGGCTCGCCCGCCGCCGTGGTGAAGCCGCTGCACGCGGTCGGCTGCCAGGTCTACGCCGACGTGGCCAGCATCAAGCACGCGGAAAAAGCGATCGCGGCCGGGGCCGATGGACTGATCCTGCTCACCGCCGGCGCCGGCGGCCAGACCGGCTGGGCGAACCCCTTCGCCTTCGTGCGCGCCGTCCGCAGCTTTTTTGACGGGCCGCTGGTGCTGGCGGGGGGCGTATCGGACGGCGCGGCCCTGTGGGCGGCACGGGTCCTGGGCTGCGACCTCGGCTATATGGGCACCCGCATGCTGGCTACGCGCGAGAGCCTCGCCAAGCAGGCCTACAAGGAGGCGCTGGTCGCAGGCGAGCTGGACGACGTGCTGACCACCCGCGCTTTTTCCGGCCTGGAGACCAACATGCTGCGCCCCTCGATCATCGCCGCAGGCCTCGACCCGGACCGGCTCAACGAGCTCGTGACGGCCCAGGACGCGCGGCAGACCTTCGGCGTGGCCTCGACAGGTCCCAGGCGCTGGTCCGACATCTGGTCGGCGGGCCACTCGGTCTCCGGCGTGCGCGACATCCCCGACGTCGCCACCCTCGTGCGCCGCACGCGCGAGGAGTATGAGGCCGCGCGCCTCGCCACCCGCGACCTGGCCTGAGTGGGCGTGATGGACGGCCTGATGCGCGCTGGACGAGTCCACGTCCCCGGAGGGCTGGACGCCGTCGTGGTCGACGAGATCCCGATCCCCGAGCCCGGACCGGGTTGGGTCCTGGTCCGAATGGAGGCCGCGGGCCTCAACTTCTCCGACACGGTGCGCCGCGAGGATCGATACCGGGTCACGCAGTTCCCCTTCACCTTCGGTTCCGAGGCCGCCGGGCCGGTCGTGGCCCTGGGGGAGGGCGTCGAAGGGCTGGCGCTTGGTGATCGGGTGACGGGCGTCATTCCCGGTCGCGGCGGCGGCTACGCCGACTACGTCCTGATGTCCGCTGCGCATGTGGTCCGCATTCCAGGCGGCCTCAGCGCCGTCGAGGCGGTGTCCGTTCCCAACCAGGGCGGGACGGCCTGGTGCCTGCTGCACATGATGGCGCGGCTCGCTGCCGGCGAGCGCGTGCTCGTGGACGCAGCTGGCGGGGGCGTGGGCCTGTGGGCCATCCAGCTCGCCCGCACCGGCGGCGCCGGCTTCATCGGCGCCCTGGCCAGCACGCCTGAGAAGCGCGCCGCCGCCCTGGCCGCCGGCGCCAGTGCGGCGTTCGACCCCGCGGACCCCGCGTGGCCGGATCAACTCCGTGCGGCGGCGGGCGGGGTGGACATCTTCCTGGACAGCGTCGGCGGCGCCCTGTTCGACCAGGCCTTCGAGCTCGTGGACACGTTTGGACGGGTGGTCTGCTACGGGCTTTCGAGCGGCCAGCGGGTCACGGTCACCCCATCCGCGCAGCTGGTCTTCAACTGCCGCACGGTGTCGGGCCTGCATATGGATCCGGTGATGGCCGAGCCGGCGCGGTTCCGCGCCATCCTCGAGACGCTGTTCGCCGAGATCGCGGCCGGCCGGGTCGCCCCGAAGATCGCCGCCGTCTTCCCGCTGGCGCAGGCGCGCGAGGCCCAGGCCTTCCTGGAAAGCCGCGCGGCCGTCGGCAAGGTGGTGCTGACGCCCTGAGGCCGCTCAGGGCCGGCTGCGCGGCTGGGTGAGGATCGTGTAGGGCATACGTTCAGAACGGGCCCACAGGCGCTTGAGGGCCGTCGCGGCCTCGCGCGGCGCCTCATAGGGCCAGAAGTGCCCGGCGGGCAGGGGCACCACCTCTGCGCCCATCCGGTTGGCCATCCGCCGGCCGATCTCCACCGGCACGATCAGGTCGTGTTCGCCCCAAAGGATCATGGATGGCACGACGATGCGGGCCAGATCCGGCGCCCAGGCGCGGCCGATGTCGATGGCCGAGCGGTAGAGGTCGAGGATGCGGCGGCCGTTGCCTGGATAGGCCCAGCCGTTGTGGACTGCGTCCTGTGGCGGGAACCCGATGCGCTGGAGCATGTCCGGCATGCCGCCGGCGGCGACGATGCGGTCCATGTGGGCCTCGCCTTCGCCGGGGACCATCCACTCGGTCCACATGTTGTGCAGCGGCCAGTGCTCGTCGATCGGCCCGTTGCCGGCGGCGACGCTGCGCAGCAGTTCCGGCCGCAGCGAGGCCGCGCGCAGGGACAAGAGGCACCCCCAGTCGTGGCCCACCAGATGCACCGGCCCGCCGCGTGCATGGAGGGCCTCCAGACGCTCGATGACGAACTGGACGTAGCTCTCCTTCTGCGCCACCCAGCCCTCGGGCGGCGGCGCGGCGAAGCCCGGCAGGTCCACGGCCTCGACCTCGTCGGTGCGCTCGATGATGTCGAGGATCGGGCGCCAAAGCCGGCCGGTCGCCGGAACGCCGTGGACGAACAGGACGGGCATCTTGGTTTCCCCCTAGGTTCAGTGCGCCAGGCCGGCGGTTGGCCGCGAGCCTAACGAATCGGCTTTCCGGGCGGCAAGCCGAGCGCAGCGTACGATTTGCAGATCCGCCGCGACCGGATATGCGGAATAGAGGCGCCCCGGTGCGGCGCGATTGCAAGGGGCTACGCCATGTCCGATCCCGGGTTGTTCGACATCATCTTCTCGACCCGCGCCATGCGCCGGCTGAAGCCCGATCCGGTGCCGGAGGCCCTGATCCAGCAGATCCTGCGCGCCGGTCAGGCGGCGCCCAGCGGCGGCAACGCCCAGGCCTGGGGCTTCCTGGTGGTGAAGGACCCTGAGATCAAGAAGGCGGTGCATACGCACTATCAGCGCGCCTACGACACCTACCTGTCCAAGCACTATGCGGCCCAGCTCGCCGCCCTGCCGCCGGGCGAGGACCACGACAAGCTGGAGCGGCAGATCGCGGCCGTAGCCTATCTCACCGAGCACTTCCACGAGGCGCCCGTCTGGATCGTTCCCTGCCTGCACCTGGGGCCGCAGGGCGCGAACGCGGGCTCCGGCGCCTCGATCTATCCGGCCGTGCAGAACATGCTGCTGGCCGCCCGGGCGCTGGGCCTCGGCTCGACCCTGACCTCACGCCACATGATCTACGGCAAGGAGGTGGACGCCATCTTCGGTCTGCCGGAAGGCATGGCCTCCTTCGCGATCCTGCCGATCGGCTATCCCATGGGGAATTTCGGCCCGGTCCGCCGCGGCCCGCTCTCGGCCGTGACGCACCTGGACCGCTGGGGCCAGCCCTACGCCTGAAACGCCCAAACCCTGTCGCTGCCAACTGAACCTGGAGCCTGCCGATGCGAGCGATGCGCGCTGACGAACTGACCTCGATCGACTGTTATCAGGAGATCGACCTGCCGACGCCTGAGCCGGGCCCTGGTCAGGTGCGGGTCCGCATCTCCGCTTGTGGGATCGGCTATGTGGACGCCTTGGCGGCGACCGGCGGCTATCAGGTCAAGCCGCAGCTTCCGTGCATACCCGGCAGCGAAGTCGGGGGAACCATCGACGCTGTCGGCCCCGGCGTTGAGGGCCTCGCCGTGGGCGAGAGGGTGATGGCCGGGGTGCGCGGCGGGTTCGCCGACTACGCCTTGGGGTCGGCCGCCTCGGTGCAACGCATTCCTGACTCGATGAGCTTCGAGCAGGCGGCCGGCTTCCGCGTCAACTACGTCACCGCCCTGCACGGCCTGCGTGACCGCGCGCAGCTCGCGGCCGGTGAGAAACTGCTGGTCATCGGCGCGGCCGGCGGGACGGGACTGGCGGCGGTCCAGGTCGGACGGGCCCTGGGCGCGGAGGTGATCGCGGCGGCCTCCACCGCGGAGAAGCGTGAATTCGCCCTGGCCCACGGCGCGCACATGGCGATCGACACCTCACCGGAGGGCTGGCGCGATCGGCTGAAGGCGGTGACCGGGGACAAGAAGGTCGCCGTCGTGTTCGATCCGGTCTGCGGCCCGCTGTTCGAGCTCGCATTCCGCTCCTTGGGCTGGCGCGGCCGGCACCTTGTCGTCGGTTTCGCGGCCGGCCCCATTCCGGCCCTGCCGTCGAACCTGACGCTCATGAAGGGCGCGAGCCTCATGGGGGTCGACATGCGCCAGATGATCGAGTTCGAAGGCCGGCATGGCGACGACCTGCTCGCCGAGCTTGTCGGCTGGGTCGGCGAAGGCCGTATCGCGCCGCCGGTCGGGCGAAGGTTTCCCTTCAGCCAGGCCCGGGAGGCGCTCCAATTCGCGCTCACCGGCGCGGGCATCGGCAAGACCGTGCTGACCTTGGACGAATAGCGCCCTCGCCGAACCGGCGTATCAGAAGCCGATATCCATGATCGGATCGTCCATGCCGCCCGCGGCGATCTGCACCGCCTTGACCAGCTTGTCGTCCGGGACGCCGCCGAGGAAGCCGTCGAGCGTCCGCTGGTAGTTGCTGATCATGCCCTCGATGTTGCGTGAGAGCCGCATGTACTCGAAGCCGCCGGCGTGCAGGCCAAGCTGCTGCAGCGGCAGGTTCGAATAGTCCTGTTGCGGGATCGGCGGGAAGGATGGGTCGTCGTGGCGCAGCGGAACCGGCGCGATCGGCCGCTCGCGCTTCTCGTCCTCCGGATAGAGGACCAGCGACCAGATCTCGAACAGGCAGGTCTCCGCCGTCAGCGGTCGGATCCGATAGGACGACATGTTGCCGAAGGTCGGCAGCAGGAAGTAGTGCGGGAAGATGAACTGCACCGGCGCGATCTGCGGCAATGCGTTCAGGTCCGGCATCGGCACGCCGCGAGCCTGGCCGCGTTTGGTGATCTCGTCCTGCCAGATCCGGTACCATTCCCCGACCGCCGCATAGGGGTCGCCTTCGGGCAGGACCACCTTGTCCTTGATGTCGTTGGCGATGGCGATGTCGTTGGCGTGGACCATGCCGGCCATGCCCTCGCTCAGGACCTGCATGTAGGTGATGGAGTGCTCGATCAGCTCCTTGCTGGTCATGTTGATGCGCGGGGGCGGGGCGGCCCCCATGGGCGCGGCGTAGGTGTCCGTTCCCGGCAGCATGGTCACGTGCAGCTGCGGGTGGGTGCGCATGACGTGGTAGCCTTCCATGAAGGCCTCCATCGCCAGTTTCCAGTTGGTCGGCACGATGGCCGAGTACCACCATTCGACCTTCAGCTTGTCGACGTTGTGCGGGTCGAGACGCGCCGCCGACGGGCCGATGCACTCGAGCAGGGGCGCGGCGTCGTCGTCGTGGTTGATGAAGGCGCAGCCGCCCCAGAACTCCACGCGACACGGCTTCAGATTGATCTCGGCCGCCGCCAGGTTCTCATCGCTGAAGAGGTGCTTGCCGAGGACGAAGGTGTTCTGGCCGTCGATGTTCCAGCGCCAGCCATGGAAGGGGCAAGTGAAGCCCTGCACCTCGCAGCTGCCGTGCCCACTGGCCAACTGCACGCCGCGGTGCCGGCAGGCGTTGTGGAAGGCCTTCACGCCGCTCTTGGTGCGGACCACGATCACCGACTTGTCGAGGTTCTTGTACTCGACCCAGTCCCCGACCTCGGGGATCTCTTCCAGCCGGCAGGCGAACTGCCAGACCCGGGGCCAGAACAGCTCGTTCTCGAGCTTGAAGAATTCCTCGTCATAGTACCGCTGCGACGGGATGCGCTCGGGGTTGGTGATCTTGAACGGAACCGTCGTCAACGGCGCGTGCATGTGGACGTCGTCAGGCACCGCGCACCTCCTCCTAAGTCGTGTTTATGGCGCCATTCCTACACGCTCGTCGGTCCCGAGCCAAAGGATATTGACACGGGGCACGTTCATTCATCGGTCGCTGAAAAATTGGCCGGAAAACGGCCGCCGGACCGGTTCGCACCAAGTCTTTGAAGTGATGGCGGGCCGGCAGGATTCGAACCTGCGACCTGGCGATGGATGTAAGAGGCGAGGAGGGTCCGGGTGCTCCGCAGGCTAATTGCTATTGGGGCGATGCAATAGAAAAGTAGTCTTGAATTGAGTCGGCGCCCAAGGCTCCGCGGCTGACGAGCTCGTGCATTATATGCGCGCACAGGTCGTAGCTTGAGAAACAATAGTGCGAAATAATGGCCATTTTTACCAGAGAATCGTTATCGATAATGTCGAGATTCATCGGGTTTTTGATATATACTATGTCGGACTCAAGAAGCTGATTGAACGGAATGCGAAAATTGTCATTCTTTATTGTCGGAGATATCGACCACCGTTTTACATCTAGGAAGCAATGCGGAACGTAGCCGTTATCGCGCATCCAGATATCAATCTCACCGAACGGAGGTTGGCCTTCGTATAAGCATATGTATGAAACCTCAAGCTGGATGGCCATGCATTCGCTCAGCGTGTTTGGCCCATTTTTGAGAACGCACAGCTCGGAGCCCTGTATATCCATTTTGAGAAAATCAATCTTCGGAATACCCGTCACATCATCAAGTCGTTTAGTCTTCACGATTTCGGTGCCGATGACGTGCCCGAATCTATCAAATCCGTTGAAGAACTTGAGCGCCCTTTCGTTCGGTTTTAGCAGGGAGGTCATCCCGCTATTCTTATTGCAAACATAGAGCGTCCGCTCAGTTCCGTCGGCAAGGAAATCATTGAAAATGCTTACATTGCCAGAAAAGAACCGTCGAATTTCATCGATCTGCCTGGGGTCGCCTTCAAACGCATTCAGGTGCGCCAAGCCCTCGTCGAGCAGGGTTTTGTAAACAGGCGTCTCAGCGATGCATGATGCGCCGACATCCATGGCTTGGATCGTCCCGCATTCTCCCAAAATGTCTTGAAGCTTCATGGGCGTTCCAGCGTGCGGCCCGTTTATCGGGGCCTGGATGGCGGGATGGTCCGCGGCTTGCCCCGATGCGTCAAACAGACTCACGTGATGGCCGCTGCGCCGGCGCCGAGCGCCGGGATCGCTGAAGCGGCGCCGGCTGAAGACGGCAGATCTAAGCGACCAGATCACGTTGGATCGGGAGCGTCGCGCGGACGCAAAGCCAGAACGCCGCGCCTGCCCGCGCGGCGGCCACCTAAATCCCTGATTTCTCGGAGAGATTGGTGGGTGCAGTAGGATTCGAACCTACGACCCGCTGATTAAGAGTCAGCTGCTCTACCAACTGAGCTATGCACCCGTCGCGGCTTGGGCTTTAAGGGCCGGCGGCGAGGGCGCGGAAAATACGCGAATCGAGACCGTTGGCAAGGCGCAGTTAGTCGGGGGGCGAAATGGCGCGGCGGGACATCACTGGAGCGGTGGATTTCGCCTACCTCGAAGGGTTCGCCGGCGGCGACCAACGGGTGGTCGACGAGGTCCTCGCGCTGTTCCGCCAGCAGGCCGACATGTGGACCGCGCTGCTGGACCCGGCTTCCGAAGGCTGGCGTGACGCGGTCCACACCATCAAGGGCGCCGCCCGCGGGATCGGGGCGGTTGCCCTGGGCGATGTGTGCGAGGCGGTCGAGAAGGCCGGCGAGCACCGGCTGGGCGACGTGCGCCACGCCCTGGACGTGGCCCTGGCCGACATCGCCGCCTACGCCCACGAACAGGCGCTGCGATCGTTGAAATCCCCGCGCTGAAATCCCAGGCCCAGCTAGATCCCGGCGCCGTTGTCGATCGCCCGCAGAGCGGCTTCATGCGCCGCCGCCTCGGCGATGATCCAGGCGATGAAGGCCTTGACCTGCGGCAGGCGGCCCTTGGCCTTCGGATGGACGAGGTAATAGGCGAAGTCGACCGCTGTGGAGATGTCGAGCGGCGCCACCAGCCGGCCGGCCTCCAGGTCCGCCTGGGCCAGGGTCCGCTTGGCGAGCGCCACGCCGCGCCCGTTCATGGCCGCCTCGATCACCAGGCTCGACTGGTTGAAGCGCGGCCCGCGCGCGCCATCCACGCCCTTCACGCCACGCGCCGCCAGCCACATGGCCCAGTCGGGGCAGGAATCGTCCGGCTCCGGCGAGCCGTCGTGCAGCAGGATATGCCTGGCCAGGTCCCTGGGCTCGGCCAGGGGCGTTTGGGCCAGCAGCTCGGGGCTGATCACCGGGATCACAGTCTCGCTGATCAGGCGCGTGGTCTCCAGCCCCGGATAGCGGCCCGCGCCGTAGCGGATCGCCACGTCCACCTCGCCGGCGGTCAGGTCGACCAGCTCCAGGCCGGCGGAGAGCCACACGTCCACCTGGGGGTGGAGGCTCTCGAACGTGCCCAGCCGCGGCACCAGCCATTTGGCGGCGAAGGAGGGGGCCGCGGTGATGGTCAGGCGCCGGCCGTCCACGGCGGCCGTCAACAGCGACGCAGCCTCCGCCAGGCGGTCGAAGGCTTCGCGCAGCGCGGGAAGCGCGGTCTGGGCCGCGTCGGTGAGGAGGAGGCCCTTGGAGGTGCGCCGGAACAGGGCGGCGCCTACATAATCCTCCAGGTTCTGGATCTGCTGACTGACCGCGCCGGGCGTGACGGAAAGCTCGTCGGCGGCCCGGCTGAAGTTCAGATGGCGCGCCGCGGCCTCGAAGGCGCGCAGCGCGTTCAGCGGCGGCAGGCGGCGGCGTTCCGCAGTGCGTTCCATCAGAATTGCTTAAAGCCCGGGCAGAAGTCCTTGGCTTGCGACTTGGCCTCTTAACTCCCAGTTTGCAAGCGTCAGGCGATGTATTGGCCCTTTATGTCGCCGGACGATCGGCGGGGCGGGCGAGAGCCCGTCCCGTCTTGTTTCCGGGGTCATGGTTTTAGAGAAGCTGCGGTCATGCCGAAGGGTTCGCCTCGATCGACACAGGAGCGCCGCCTGGTGGTGCTGGGCGGCACGCCCGCGCGCGAGCCCGGGTGCGTCTGGCTGGTGGGGGCAGGGCCGGGCGATCCCGATCTGCTCACCGTGAAGGCGCTGAAGACCCTGCGCGCCGCCGACGTCATCGTCCACGACGGACTCGTGTCTCAGGAGATTCTCGATCTGGCGCAGCCTGAGGCGCGACGGATCTCGGTCGCCAAGCGCAAGTCCCGCCATTCCTACGCGCAAGACGAGATCAACCGCATGCTCGTCGCCTTCGCCCAGGAGGGGTTGAAGGTCGTGCGGCTGAAGGGCGGCGATCCGTTCATCTTCGGCCGCGGCGGCGAGGAGCTGGAAGCCTGCCGCGAGGCCGGCGTACCGTGCGTCGTCGTCCCCGGCGTCACCGCCGCCTTCGCCGCGGCGGCGTCGGCCGGCGCCCCGCTCACCCATCGCGGTTCGGCCCAGGCCGTCACCTTCGTGACCGCCCATGCGGCCCACGGCGAGGTCCCCGACCTGGACTGGGCCGCGCTCGCCCGGGCGAACCAGACGGTGGCGGTCTATATGGGCCTTTCCACAGCCGGCGTCATCGCCGAACGGCTGATCGCCGCCGGCCGTGATCCGGCGACCCCCGCCCTGATCGTCGAGAACGCATCGCGTCCCGACGAGCAGCTGCGGCGGACCACTTTGGGACGCCTTTCGCAGGCGGCCGCGGGCCTGACCGGGCCGGCCCTGCTCATCCTGGGCGAGGCGATGGCTCTGGCGCGCGACTTGCAGTCGTCGCGGGGACTCGACGCCGCCGCCAACCTCGTTATGGGTTCGCGCCGTTTCAGCGAGGGCGAGGGAAGATCATGAGGGCGCTTACCGCCAACCGACTTGTCGACGGCGAAGTGGTTTTCTGGAACCACGGCCGTTGGGTCGAGCGTTTCGCCGAGGCGCAGCTGTTCGGCGAGTCCGACGCCGCGGCCGCCGAGGCCGCCGAGGGCCACGCGAAGACCCAGACCACCATCGTGGTCGAGCCCTATCTGATCGACTTGGTTGAATCGGGCGAGGTCTGGGCGCCGCTCAGCTACCGCGAGCGCCTGCGCGCGCTCGGCCCGACCAACCGCCACGACCATGGCAAGCAGACCGAAGGCGGCGCTGTCGTCGAAGCCCTGCTGCATGCATCCGGCGCTGCCCGCTCCAAGGGCCGTGTCGACCTTATCAAGCGCAAGTGAGGCGCGATGTACCGCTACGACGCCATTGACCGTGAGTTCCTGACCGACCGGGCGAACGAGTTCCGTTCCCAGGTCGTCCGCCGCCTGGCCGGTGAGATCACCGAGGACCAGTTCAAGCCCCTGCGGCTGATGAACGGCCTTTATCTGCAGCTGCACGCCTACATGCTGCGGATCGCGATCCCCTACGGCTCGCTGGACTCCCGCCAGCTGCGCAAGCTGGCCGAGATCGCGCGCACCTATGACAAGGGCTACGGCCACTTCACCACGCGCACCAACCTGCAGTTCCACTGGATCAAGCTGGCCGACGCGCCGGACATCCTGGATCACCTGGCCAGCGTCGACATGCACGCCATCCAGACGAGCGGGAACTGCATCCGCAACGTCACCGCCGACCCCTTCTCCGGTGCGACGCCGGAAGAGATCGACGATCCGCGCGTCTGGTCCGAGGCGATCCGCCAGTGGTCCAGCCTGCACCCGGAATTCTCGTTCCTGCCGCGCAAGTTCAAGATCGCCATCACCGCCTCGGCCAAGGACCGCACGGCGGCCCGCGTCCACGACATCGGCCTGGCCATCAAGCGCGACCGCTCGGGCGCGCTGGGCTTCGAGGTGATGGTCGGCGGCGGCCTGGGCGCCACGCCCTATGTCGGCCCGACGATCCGCGAGTTCCTGCCGGCCTCGCGCCTGCTGTCGTACCTGGAGGCGATCCTGCGGGTCTACAACCGGCTCGGCCGGCGCGACAACCGCACGAAGGCCCGCATCAAGATCCTGGTCGCGAGCCTGGGGGCGGAAGAGTTCGCCCGCAAGGTCGAGGCCGAATGGGAGGCGATCGGCCCCGGCTCCGACCTGCCGGACACCGAGCTCGCCCGCATTCGCGCGGCCTTCGCGCCCACCGCTTTCGAGACCCTGCCGGCCCGCTCGACCGCCTTCGAGGAAGCCAAGGGCACGAACCCGGCCTTCGCCCGCTTCGTGCGCAACAACGTCAAGCCGCACAAGGCGCCCGGCTACGCCATCGTCGAGGTCTCGCTGAAGGCGATCGGGGCGACCCCCGGCGACGCCAGCGCCGAGCAGATGGAGGTCGTCGCCGACCTTGCCGAGCGCTACGGCCAGAATGACATCCGCGTCACCCACGAGCAGAACCTCGTCCTGCCGCACGTGAAGCAGGACGACCTGCCGACCGTCTATGCGGCCCTGGCCGCCGTGGACCTGGCGACGCCGAACATCAACCTGATCTCGGACATCATCGCCTGCCCGGGTCTGGACTACTGCGCCCTGGCCAACGCCCGGGCGATCCCGGTGGCCCAGCACATCGCTGAGCGCTTCGCCGACCAGGACCGCGCCGAGCTGATCGGTGAGCTGAAGATCAAGATCAGCGGCTGCATCAACGCCTGCGGCCACCACCATGTCGGCCACATCGGCATCCTGGGCGTCGATAAGAAGGGTGAGGAATTCTATCAGCTCACCCTGGGCGGTTCCGGCGCCGAGGACGCCTCGGTGGGCAAGGTGCTGGGTCCGGCCCTGCCGGCGAACAAGGTGGCCGAGGCGATCGACGCCATGGTCGACGTCTATCTGAGCCAGCGCCAGGAAGGCGAACGCTTCCTCGACACCCTGCGCCGCACGGGCGCGGCCCCGTTCAAGGAGGCTGTCTATGCCGACGCTCATTAAGCTCGAGGCCGGCCGCTTTACCCGCGCCGAGGATCCGTTCACTTCGGTCGGCGACGACCAGGAGCTGCCGCCGGGCGACGTCATCATCTCGCTGACGCGCTTCCAGAACGACGGCGAGCGGCTGCTGGGCCAGGGCCGCGCCCTGGGCGTGCGGCTGGAGCCGGCCGAGGAGGCCGCGGCGCTCGCCTACGACCTGCCGCGGATCGCCGTGGTGGCGCTGGCCTTCCCGGGTTACCGGGACGGTCGGGCCTACACCTCCGCGCGCGTCCTTCGGGAGCGCTACGGCTTCAAGGGCGAGGTGAGGGCGGTCGGTGACGTGCTGCGCGAGCAGGCGCAGTTCATGGTCCGCTGCGGCTTCGACGCCTTCGAGCCGGCCGACGGCGCGACCCCCGAGGAATGGGCCGCCGCGGCGGCCAGGTTCCGTCACGTCTATCAGCGTGCTGCGGACAGCCGGGCCCCGGCCTTCGCGGAGCGCGAGGAGTGAGCATGGCGTTCGACAATCTGGACAGGGTCCTTTCGCCGGCGGCGCGGCTGGACGCCGAACTGCGTCACGCGCATCCGTCGACGATCATCGCCACCGCTGTCGAGACCTTTGGCGACCGTCTGGCGCTGGTCTCTTCCTTTGGCGCGGAATCGGCCGTGCTCCTGCACCTGGTCTCGAAGATCAAGCCGGACATCCCGATCCTGTTCCTCGACACCGGCATGCTGTTCGGCCAGACGCTGGACTACCGCAAGAGCCTGGCCAGGACGCTTGGCCTGACCGACGTGCGCGACCTGCGCCCGCACTATGCGGACCTGGCCGCCGTCGATCCGGACGCCAAGCTGCACCAGACCGACACCGACGCCTGCTGCAACGTGCGCAAGGTTGTGCCGCTGGACCGGGCGCTCGCCGAGTTCGACGCCTGGATCACGGGCCGCAAGCGCTTCCATGGCGGCGCGCGCCTGTCCCTGCCGGTCGTCGAGCAGGCGGGCCACCAGGTGAAGTTCAACCCCCTCGCCAACTGGGGCAAGGAGGAGCTCGACGCCTACGCCGCCGAGCACGAGCTGCCCGCCCACCCGTTGGTCGCTCAGGGCTTTCCGTCGATCGGCTGCTGGCCGTGCACCCAGCCTGCTGAGGACGGCGATGACGTTCGCGCCGGCCGCTGGAAGGGTCTGGACAAGACCGAGTGCGGTATCCATCTCGCCCGCGCTCCGGGCGCCGTCACCAACGTCGGCGGCGATATCTGATCGCCGCGCAACCTGAGATCGACATGACCGAAGCTACTCTCGCCCCGGCCAAGCCGAAGGCCTCCGGCGCCTTCTACGTCGAGACGGTGACGTGGGTCCAACACTGGACCGACAGCCTGTTCTCGTTCCGCACAACCCGCGATCCGGGCCTGCGGTTCGAGTCCGGGCAGTTCGTCATGGTCGGCCTGATGACCGAGGAGGGCCGCCCGCTGGTGCGCGCCTATTCCATCGCCTCGCCGTCCTGGGACGACCACCTCGAGTTCTATTCGATCAAGGTGGCCGACGGCCCGCTCACCTCGCGCCTGCAGAAGATCAAGGTGGGCGACGAGGTCCTGGTCGGGCGCAAGCCCACCGGCACCCTGGTGCTCGACGGCCTGACCCCTGGCAAGCGGCTCTACATGCTGGGCACCGGCACGGGCCTTGCCCCCTGGCTCTCGCTGGCGCGCGAGCCGGAGGTCTATGAGCGCTTCGACGAGGTGATCGTCACCCATACGGTGCGCGAAATCGCCGACCTCAACTATCGCGACATGCTCGATGGCGGTCTGCAGAACGACGAGGTCCTCGGCGAGCTGATCGGGCCGAAGCTGCGCTACTACCCCACGGTCACGCGCGAGCCCTTCAAGACGCAGGGACGGATCACCGACCTGATCGCCTCGGGCAAGATCTTCGAGGACCTGGGCGTGCCGCCGCTGGACCCGGCGGTCGACCGGCTGATGATGTGCGGCGGCCCCTCAGTGCTGGCCGATCTCAAGGCCCTGGCCCTGGCGCGCGGCTACACCGAAGGCTCGATCGCCAAGCCCGGCGAGTTCGTGCTCGAGCGGGCGTTCGTCGAGACCTGAGGTCGCGCCCTCAGGCGGGGGCGGGGACTTCGACCGACGTCTCAACCGGCCCGCCTGTCGCCTGGGCGATGAGCTCCTGAGTGCGCGCCTCGACCACCGCCTCCAGGCGCCTCAGGAACGGCGTACGGTCCATCCCCGGCGGGATCGGCTCCAGGAACTCGACGGTGGCGGTCCCCGGCGTCTTCCAGAACTCCTGCTGGCGCCAGAAGAGGCCAAGGTTCGTGGCCACCGGGACGACGGGCAGGTTGAAGTCGCGCTGCATGTAGAAGACGCCGCTGCGATAGCGGAACCGCTCGCCCGGCTTGGCCAGATGGCCTTCGGGATAGATCAGGATGCGCCGACCGTCTGCGTGGGCCGCCGCGGCGCTGTTGGTGAGCGCCCGTCGCGCCTCAGGTCCGCCGCAGCTGTCCACCACGATCGCGCCCAGCTTGCGCAGGAGGCCGCGCAGCAGCGGGATCTTTTCGAGATGGTCGCCGGTGACGAAGGCGAGGTTGTCGACGTTCGCGAACATCACGAAGCCGTCGCCCCAGGAATGGTGCTTGGCCGCGATGATGAAGGGGCCTTCGGGCAGACGCTCGCGCCCCTTCAGCTCCACCTTGATCCCGGCGATCCAGCGCATCGCCCACAGCATCCGGTGGGTGTAGAGCCGGATCGCCCAGGCCATGGGCGCGCGACCGGGCAGGAGGGCCAGGAGCGCCGCCACCACGGCGTAGAACAGCGAAAGCGCCCAGTAGACGACGGCGAAGGCGAGGCTCCTCACCCCCGTCGCCTCACGCGCCGGTAAATTTCGCGGGGCGCTTCTCGCGGAAGGCGGCGACGCCCTCGGCGAAGTCGGCGCTGACGCGGCTGACGTCCTGGCCCTGCCGCTCGGCCTCGAGCTGGTCTGCAAAATCGGCGTCGAGGCCGCGCAGGATGAGCTGGCGGGTGAGGCCCAGCGACTTCGGCCCCTCGGCCATGGCGCGGGCGAGGCCCAGGGCTTCGCTCATCAGGTCGCCGTCGGCGACGCAGCGGTTGATCAGGCCCCATTCGAGCGCCGTCCGCGCCGGCAGCTTGTCGCCCAGGAGCGCCATCTCCATGGCGCGCGCCTTGCCGACCAGGCGTGGGAGCAGGTAGGTCGAACCGCCGTCGGGCACCAGGCCGATGCGCCGGAAGGCCTGCAGGAAGTAGGCGCTCTCGCCGGCGACCACGAGATCGCAGGTCAGGGCGAGGGAGCAGCCGATGCCGGCGGCCGGCCCGTTCACGGCGCCGATGAGGGGCAGCGGGTACTCCCACATCTGGGTCATGAAGGGGTTGTAGACCTCCTGCATGACCTTGCCGGGGTCATCCATGGCTTCGCTGGAATTGGGCGCCAGGCTGGCGCCGGAGCAGAAGCCGCGGCCTTCGCCGGTGAGCACGACGCAACGGACGCCCGAGCCCGGCTGGGCGTATTCCTTCAGGACCTGCGACAGCTCGCGGGTCAGCGGCACGCTGAAGGCGTTGAGCGTGGCCGGGTCGGACAGGGTCACGGTCGCGACGCGGTCGGTGACGGCGGTCTTGATCAGGGTCGGCACGCGGTCCTCCTTCTTTAGGGAACCGTCTAGCTGATCTTCGCCCGGGCCGTCGCCAGGAAAGTCGAGCGCCAGCGCCTCAGGCGGCGTCGGCCATGCCGCCGGCGCTGGTGGTCCGGTTCCGACCGCCGCGCTTGGAGGCGTAGAGCGCCTCGTCCGCGCGCCCAAGCAGGCTGTGCGCGCCCTCGCCGGGACGCCGTTCAGCCAGGCCCGCCGAGACGGTGATCGCCCCGAGGTCCTCATTGGTCGAGCGGCGCTTCAGCATCCGCGAAGAGATCTCGTCGCGGATGCCTTCCAGAACAGAGAAGGCGGCTCCGGCGGCCTCGCCCGGGAAGATCAAGGCGAACTCCTCGCCGCCGTAGCGGGCGGTGAAGCGGGGCGGGGCGCCCATGCGGCCGATCACGCTGGCCACAAACCGCAGCACCTGGTCGCCGGTCTGATGGCCCCAGGTGTCGTTGAAGTTCTTGAAATGGTCGATGTCGATGACCGCCAGGGACAGGGCCTCGCCGCGCTCATCGGATTCGGCGCAGGCGCGGTCCAGTTCGTCGTCGAAGGCCTTGCGGTTGGCCAGGCTGGTGAGGCCATCGGTGGTGGCGTCGCGGCGCACCTGCTCGAGGTGTTCGCGCAGCCGGGTCACCTCCTCGGTGGATTCCGACAGGCGCTGTTCCAGCGACTTGTTCTCGCGCGCCATCCGGCGCGTGGCCGTGCTCAAGGTCTCGACTGTGGCCTTCAGGGCGACCGGGTCCTTGTCCAGGTCGAGGGCGCGGCCGGCGTGGGCCAGGGTCTGGCCGTAGGCTTCGCTCGATTTCTTGGCTGAGCTGATGGCTTGAGAGACCGAGGCCAATTCCTTGGACAGGGCGTCGCCCGCATCGCGGATCTGGTCGTTCAGCCGCGCCTTGGGCAGGAAGTGGGCGGCGAGCTCGTCGCTCAGATTGTCGGTGAACGGCTCGCCGGCGGTGATGAGGCGGGCGATCTCGCGGGCGAGCTCGCTGTCCGGCGCCGCGACGAAATGGGTCCACAGCTCGAAGTTGAGCGGTGTCGGCCAGACATTGTGCCGTTCCATCTCATCCATCGCCTGCCGCGCCACCGCATAAGCGCTGGGTCCTCGCAGCAGGGTCTCAACGTCGCCGGCCATTCACGCCTTCCTGGTGCGCGCCCGCTCCCCCCGAGGTCGCGACCGCACACTGCGACGTTACGGCGCAGAGCCAAACGAGCGGTTAAGGACCGGCGTTATTCGAAATAGCCGCACCCTAAAGTGGCTTCACTCCTCCTTCGCCACAGGCGCGGGGCGGGTGAGGAAGGCGGGAGTGTCCGAGCCGAAGCCGACGACGCGATCATTGTCGTCGGTGTTGCGCTCTGGCGCCGGCGAACGCCGCGGCGGCGGAGCCTCGCTCCGGGCGGGGCGTTCGGAGCGTTCAGCGCGCTCGGGGCGTTCAGCGCTTTCAGAGCGCACAGGGCGCTCAGAACGTTCAGCGCGCTCAGAACGTTCGGGGCGTTCAGAACGCTCGGGGCGTTCAGAACGCTCGGGGCGCGAGCGCCGCGGACGCGGGCTTTCGGCCTCGACCGGCGCCTGTTCCGCGGCGGCGGGCGCCGCTTCCGGTCGGGCTTCCGGGGCTTCCACGGCGGCGGCGTCTTCGCGCCGGTGCGGACGGCGCTCACGGCCGCCATCGCGCTCGCCGCGTCCGCGGGCGGGGCCGCGCTCGCGACCGCCCTTGCGGGGGCCTTCTTCCTTGATCTGCGACCAGTCGACGTCGACTGTCACTTCCACGGGCGTCTGGCCGATCAGCTTGAGCACCTTGTCGAGGTTACGGCTGTCGGCAGGGGAGACGATCATGAAGGTCTGGCCGGTGCGGCCCGCGCGGCCGGTGCGGCCGATCCGGTGGACGTAGTCGTCCGCATGGTGCGGCACGTCATAGTTGAAGACGTGGCTGACGTCCGGCACGTCGAGCCCGCGGGCGGCGACGTCGGAGGCCACGAGCAGGCGCAGCTCGCCCTTGCGGAAGGCTTCCAGGGTGCGCATCCGCGTCTGCTGGTCGAGGTCCCCGTGGATCGGCGCGGCGTCCAGGCCGTGCGACTTCAGAGATTTGGCGACGACGTCGACCTCGATCTTGCGGTTGCAGAAGACGATGCCGTTCTTCACGTCCGCCCGGTCGATCAGGGCGCGCAGCGCGGCGCGCTTGGCCTTGGGGTCGGCGCTCGGGATGCGGGCGATGTTCTGGGTGATGGTCGTGGCGGTGGTCGCCGGCCGCGAAGCCTCGATCCGGATCGGGTCGCGCAGGAACTGCTTGGTGAGCCGGGTGATCTCCGGCGGCATGGTGGCCGAGAAGAACAGGGTCTGCTTCTTGGCCGGGGTCAGCTTGAAGATGCGCTCGATGTCCGGGATGAAGCCCATGTCGAGCATGCGGTCGGCTTCGTCGACCACCATGATCTGCACGCCGGTCATCAAGAGCTTGCCGCGCTCGAAATGGTCGAGCAGGCGCCCGGGCGTGGCGATCAGCACGTCGACGCCGCGGTCCAGCTTCAGTTCCTGGTCGTTGAAGGAGACGCCGCCGATCAGCAGGGCCCAGGAAAGCTTCTGGCCCTTGGCGTACTTCTCGAAGGAGGCGGACACCTGGTCGGCCAGTTCGCGCGTCGGCGCGATCACCAGCGCCCGCGGCATGCGGGCCTTGGCGCGGCCGGCGGCCAGGCGGTCGATCATCGGCAGGGTGAAGGCGGCGGTCTTGCCGGTGCCGGTCTGGGCGATGCCCAGCACGTCCTGTCCGGCCAGGGCGATGGGGATCGCCTGGGCCTGGATGGGGGTGGCGGTCGTATAGCCGGTGTCGGCGACGGCCTTCAGGGTCGCGGGCGAGAGGCCCAAGTCAGAAAATTCGGTCATGAATGCAATATGGGGCGGCCAGCTCCCCTAGTGGTTCGCAGGCCGCGGCGGCGCGGACGGCGATCGTCGCGCGCGGCGCAAAATAGGGCTGTGAAACCTTAAGTCAACGCGCTGGGCGGATGCAAAGGGTGATGGCGCGAATATCGCCTGAAGACTTGATCCGTCTTGCTTGAACGCGCCCGGGCTTGGCCGCCGGAATAGGCCGCGTACGGCGGGCGCGCAATCTCTCCCTTTTCCTAGGAGGGAAGGTGAAGGGGCGGCAGTGCGCGCGCCCTGTCAGATGAAGCTGTTGCGCCGCATCCAGTCGATGGTCATGGCGAGGCCGTCGTCCAGGGGCGTCGGGACATACCCCAGCCGCTCCTCGGTGAAGCGGCTGTCGAACAGCGGGTCGGGCGCGCGGCGCTTAGCCAGGGTGGTCATGGTGACGCCGTACTTGGCGACGACGTCAGGGTCGTCGAGGCGTTCCCTGGGCACTTCGTCCACCCGATGGGCGACGCCAGCGATCTCGCAGGCGCGGTTGCAGATGCTGGCGAGCGTGCCGACGTCCTGCTGACGTCCGAACGCCATGTAGCGTTCGCCGGTTACGCCCTTCTCCAGCGCAGCGACGCAGACATAGGCGCAGTCGTCGGCCAGGACGTACGGAACGGAGAGCGGCATCTCGGGCGCCAGCTCGCCGCGGATGGCCCGGGCGAGGCGGTCGTTGAAGTTCGGGTGGAACATGGCGTTCTCCAGGCAGACCGTCGGCCCGTATCCGGCGCCCGGCAGCATGAAACGGATGTCCTGCCCGCCGGCGACCCGCGCCAGCCCCTCCACATAGGCCAGCCGCTTGGTCACCGAGTAGGGATCGGTGTTGCGGCACAGCAGGTCGAGCGGCGAGGTCTCGGTGAGCGGCGCATCCCACGCGTCGAAGAAGGTGCTGGTCAGCACCTGGACGACGGGCACGCCGCCTGCCGCCACGGCGGCGGCGAGCACGTTCATCGTGCCGATCGTGTTGGGCGGCAGGCTGGCGGCGATTGTCGCCCCCGGCAGGCCGCGCAGGGCGGCGGAGTGGATCACACCATCCGTTCCCTCGGTGGCCCCGCGCACGCAGGCCGGATCGGAGATGTCGCCGGGCGTGATCTCGACCCCTAGCTTGCGCAGGGCGAGCGCGTCGGCCGACTCGGGGTTGCGGGCGAGGGCGCGGACCTTGTCGCCCTGTCGGATCAGCCGCTCGCAGATCCGCGCCCCGATCAGACCGGTCGCGCCCGTCACCATCACCGTCTTCATCGCGTCCTCCCGGGATCGTTCTTGGGAGGATTATGCGCGCGGATCGCCGAGGCTTTAAGCGCCGTTGTGGGGGCGCCCCGGGCCTAGAAGTTCTGCTTCAGGATCGTGATCTGCGCGCTGGCGGTGTCTATGGCGTCGGTCATGGTCATCTCGCCGGCTGCGCCCCTGCGGCCCATCTCCGCCAGGACGGTCACCGGGTCGTCGAGATCGAGATCATAGATCGCCAGATAGGTCGCGGCGGGCTTTGCGGGGGAGGCGGGGATGGCTTCGTAGACGTGACCGCCCGTGACGCCGGGAATGGTGCAGATCTCCGGCATGTGCACGGTCTCGTACCAGCGCATGTAGTCGGCGTCCCGGCCCGGCTGGGCGTTGCTGTAGACGGCCATCACGTACTTCGCCATTCGTCTCTCCCATGTCGCGGGCCGCCAGATACCTCCGGTCGTCCTTGTCGCTGCGAAACTGCCCGGTACGCGTTCGCTCTTCAAGGGCGTGCGCCAATACGACGGCGTCGATTTCCGGCTTGCGCGAGCCAAGCTGACGGGTGTTCTGCTAAGCCGGCAACCAAATACGGGAGGAGACGACTTTGACGAACCTTGCAGACAAGCTTCGCTACGATGGAAAGAGGGTTCTCGTCGTGGGCGGCGCAACCGGCATGGGCGCGGCGGCCGCCGAGCTGGCCCTGAGCCTCGGCGCCGAGGTGGTGGTGATGGACTATGCGCCCATCACCCTGGCCGGCGTGAAGGCCGTGAAGGTGAACCTCGCGGAGAAGGCTTCGATCGACGATGCGTTCGGGCAGATCGGCGGCCGGGTCGACGCGCTGTTCTCTTGCGCCGGCATCGCCGAAGGGACGCCGGGGATCGAACGGGTGAACTATGTGGGCCAGCGCTACTTGCTGGATCGCCTGATGGCCGCGAACCTCATTCCGCGGGGCGGCGCCATATGCTTCATCTCGTCGTCGGCGGGCCTTGGCTGGGAAGCGAGCTTCCCTGAGATCTCCGAGGTGCTCGACATCGCCGATTTCGATGCGGCGGCCGAGTGGATGCGGGCGCACAACAAGGCGAACTACATGGGGACGAAGCAGGCCGTCTGCGCCCTCGTGGCCCGCGAGGCGCTCAACTTCCTCAAGCGCGGCATCCGGATCAACGCGATCTGTCCGGGACCGACGGACACGCCCCTGGCCCAGGCCAACAGGGAGCAGTGGCTGGGCAGCGGGGCCGACTACCGCCAGGACGCCGGGGTTCCGCCGTCGACGCCGCTCGACCAGGCCTATCCGATGGCCTTCCTCTGCAGCGAAGCGGCCACGGCGATCACCGGGATCACCCTGCTTTCCGATATCGGCTGGTTCTCCGCGGGCCTCACCGGCTCCTTCCCGGCCGCGACCCCGATCACGGAGTTCCTGATGTCGCGTCCGGCGGCCTATCGGAAGGCCGGATCCTGAGCTTCGGCGGCGGCGGCGATGGCGGCCGCCGGCGCGCAGCTGGCTTGACGCTTCTATGCCTGCCGCTCCTGCTGGCGGCCTGCGCTTCGCAGCGGGCGCCGGCCGAGGCGGCGAAGTGCGACCTCACGGTCACGTTCGGAAGCTACGCTGCAGGCACGGACGGCAAGGTGGAGCAGGAGATCGCTGCGTATCTTCGCGAGACGCCGGCGGTCTCCATCCGCAGCCGGACCAACTGGGGTCGGGAGGGCGAGCACACCTGGTGTCTGGGCGCGACCTCGCCCAAGGCGGCGCGGGCGGCCTTCCAGGCGATCCGCGCGATCATCCCGGCCGTCAGCAGCCAGGCCTGGACCGAGGTGAAGCTGGCGGACGGGGAGACCTTCCGCACGGACTGGCCGCGCCCCTGACGCGGCGAGTCTGGCGCGGCGAGTCGGGCGCGGGGACCAGATGAACGGGGCTCAACCAAACCGGTCCGCGTGCGTTCAGGCGGGGCGCCGCTCCATGCGGCTGTCGCTCAGTCGAGCGGCCTTGTGAACCGTAGAAGGTCTCCTCCCCATGAAGTCCCTTATCGCCCCCATCGCCCTGGCTTCGGCCCTGCTGGTCTCGCTGCCGGTCGCGGCGAGCGCCGCGCCGTGGCAATCGATCAACCAGCGCCAGGCCAATCTCGAACAGCGCATCGACCAGGGCATCCGCAAGGGCGACCTCACCCGGCCCGAGGCCGCCCGGCTGCGGGTGCAGTTCCGCGAGCTTTCCCGTCTCGAGACGCAATACCGCCGTTCGGGCGGCCGGCTGACCATGGCCGAGCGCCGCGACCTGGACGCCCGCTACGACCGCCTGTCGCAGCGCATCTACGCCCAGCGGCACGACAGCCAGCAGCGCCAGGACGGCCCGCACCGCTACTGACGCCGAAGATCGGGGGCGGTCCTGACGGATCGCCCCCGCGCCGGTCAGCTCAGCAGCCGGCTCAGAAAGTCTGAGTGAAGGCTCGCGCCCGTGAACCCGGCCACGCCCATGATCAGGCCGCCGGCGCCGAACGCCCAGGCCGCGATGAGCGCCGCGAAACTTTCCGTCAGGGCCGCGACCGCTGAGATCGAAATGGCGATGGAGATCAGGGCGTCCGAGGCGTCGAACTGATCGTCATGCACGTTGAGCGCGTCGTATTGCGCCTGCTCGGCGAGGGCCTGTTTGCGCAGGTCCGGCGTTTCCCGGCGATATTTCAGGATCTCGGACGTGAGACGCGTGGTCTCCGCCAGCGCCGCCGGGTTCGTGGGGGCGATGGCCTGGATCTGCCCCAGGGCGGCCTCGTCCACGTGCAGCTTGATCCGGGCGGCCTGGTATTCGTTCCAGCGGTCGACGGCGTTGGACTGGGCCTGCTGCATGGCCTGGACGATGTTGCCGTCCTTGACCTGCGAAAGCCCCATGAAGATCGACAGGACCACGACTGTCAGGGCGACCAGACGGTTCAGCCGCTTGTCCTTGGCCGCCGCGTCGAGCTCGATCTCCATGGCGTGCTCCCAAGTCCGTTAGATCCGGGCAGACTAGGATGAATCGGTCGGGACGCGCATGCGCCCCATGCGGCTGAGGGAGGCCCCTGGTGCGTCAGAGCGTGGCTGGGATATCGGCGATGGCGCTCTTCCTGGCGCTCGCGCCGGATGCGGCGAAAGCCGCTCCGGCGAGGTTGCGGCCGCTTTGCGCCGACCGTCCGGGCAAGGCGACGCCGCCCTGCATCCTGGACGCCGGCCCTGGGCGTCCTGTTTGCGGCGCTTGGGGCCCTCATCTTCACGCTGAACGGGCTGGCGCGAGTCATCGCCCTGGCGATGGTGATCGCAGCCTTCGCGATCGTCTGCGCCCTCAAGACCGAGGGGGGTTGGAAGTGGCGCGGCCCGCCGACGTAGGCCCAGGCGGCGCGATCGGGACCATCGTCTGCGTTTCGCCTGGATTGTGACGCAGTTGGCGTTACCTAAGGGGCGTGCAGCGGCGACCGCCCCATAGATGATGTTCAGCTCCGCCTCTTCCGGCGCGGTCGAGCCGTCGTGAGCCCCGTCACTGAGGGCCAGCGCAAGCTGATCACCGCCGGGATCATGCTGGCGACGGTGATGGGGTCGCTCGACACGACGGTGGTGAACGTCTCCCTGCCGCACATGCAGGGCAGCCTCTCGGCCTCGCCGGAGCAGATCACCTGGGTGCTCACCTCCTACATGGTGGCTTCGGCGGTGATGGTGCCGATCAGCGGCTGGCTGGCCATGCGGATAGGCATGAAGTTCATGCTGTTGACCGCTGTCGCAGGTTTCACCCTGACCTCGGTGATGTGCGGTATCGCCACGAGCCTGCCGGAGATGGTCATCTTCCGCATGCTGCAGGGGGTGATGGCCGCCCCGCTGGCCCCGCTCGCCCAGGCGGTGCTGCTGAACATCAATCCTCCAGAGCGGTACGGGCGGGCGATGGCCCTGTTCACCATGGGCGCCATGGCTGCGCCGGTGGTGGGGCCGGTGGTCGGCGGCTATCTCACCGACGACCTGTCGTGGCGTTGGTGCTTCTACATCAACCTACCGGTCGGCATCGCCTCCATGCTGCTGCTCTGGGCCTTCATGCCGCGAGAAGCGCCGAAGCCACGCCAGTTCGATTTCCTGGGCTTTGGAGCGCTCGCGGTCGCGGTGGCCTCCTTCCAGCTGATGATGGACCGCGGCCCCTCGCAGGACTGGCTCGCTTCGCGGGAGATCTGCGTGGAGGCTGTCCTGGCGGCCGTGGGCCTGTGGGTCTTCGTCACGCACTCCCTGACGGCCAAGCATCCGCTGTTCGACCCGGCGCTGGCGAAGGACCGCAACTTCGTCGCCACGACCATCTTCACCTTCTTCTTCAGCTTGGTGCTGTTCTCCAGCGTCGCCCTGGTGCCGCTGCTGATGCAGAGCGTGCTCGGCTATCCGGTGCTGCTGGCGGGGATCTACAGCATGCCGCGCGGGGTGTTGATGATGGCCGTGCTGCAGGTGATGGGGCGGGCGGACACCATGCTGGACCGGCGGCTGATTCTGGCCATCGGCATGGGGTTCATCGTCTTCGCCTTCTGGCGGATGTCCCAGTTCGACCTGATGATGGGCCCCAGCACGCTCATTTCGGCGACCTTGTTCCAAGGCGTGGGCCAGGGCGTCTGCAGCGTTGCGCTGACCACGCTCGCCTTCGCAACCCTGAACCCGGCGCTGCGGGCCGAGGCCTCGTCCCTTTCGAATCTGATGCGCTTCATGGGCGGCAGCATCGGCGTCGCCCTGATGCAGGCGCTGACGGCGTCGAGCGGCCAACGCGCACACGCCGCCTTTGTGACGTCCATCACCCCGGGCGATCCGGTCGTCATCGCCGCCCTGCCGGCCCAATTCTCGCCCGACACCGTGCAGGGCGTGCTCGCCCTCAATGGCGAGATCACCCGGCAGGCCATGATGATGGCCTATCTGCAGGACTTCCGGGTGATGGCGCTGCTGGGTCTCGTCACCCTGCCGCTGCTGCTCCTGATGCGGCCGCCGCGGCGAAGCGCCATTGGGGACGGCGAGCCGGCGCCCGTCGACGCCCACGCCGCCTGAGCTTCAGACGTCCAGATCGGCCAGGGCGAACTCGGCGTTTTCCTGGATGAAGCGGAAGCGCAGCTCGGGCTTGCGGCCCATCAGGGCTTCCACCAGGTCCTCCACCGCCTCCTCCGCCCGGGGCAGGGTGACCCGCGCCATGGTGCGGGTGGCTGGGTCCATGGTGGTTTCCTTCAGCTGCGCGGGCATCATCTCGCCCAGGCCCTTGAAGCGGCTGATCTCCGGCGACTTGCCCTTGAAGGTGGAGGCCAGGAGCTCCTCCTTGTGGGCGTCGTCGCGGGCGTAGACCGCCTTGCCGCCGTGGCTGAGCCGGTAGAGCGGGGGCAGGGCGAGGAAGAGCCGGCCCGAGCGGATCATCTCCGGCATGGTGCGGTAGAAGAAGGTGATCAGGAGGCTGGCGATGTGGGCGCCGTCCACGTCGGCGTCGGTCATGATGACCACCCGCTCGTAGCGAAGGTCGTCTTCCTTGAATTTCGAGCCGCCCTGGACGCCCAGGGCCAGCATCAGGTCGGCCAGCTCCTTGTTGCCGCCGGTCTTGTCGAGGCTGGCGGAGGCGACGTTGAGGATCTTGCCGCGCAGGGGCAGGATCGCCTGGGTGCGGCGGTCGCGGGCCTGCTTGGCAGAGCCGCCGGCGGAGTCGCCCTCGACCAGGAAGATCTCGGTGCCGTCGGTCGCCTGGCCGGAGCAGTCGGCGAGCTTGCCGGGCAGGCGCAGCTTGCGGGTGGCGCTGGCCCGGGCGATCTCCTTGTCGCGGCGGCGCTTGAGGCGCTCCTCGCTGCGCTCGACGACAAACTGCAGGAGGGCGCTGGCCGCCTTGGGCTGGGCGGTGAGCCAGTGGTCGAAGGGATCGCGCAGGGCCAGTTCGACGAGCCGCTGGGCGTCGGAGGAGGACAGCCGCTCCTTGGTCTGCCCCTGGAATTCCGGGTTGCGGACGAAGATCGAGATCAAGGCGCCGGCCTGGGCCAGGACGTCCTCGGCGGTGATCAGCGCCGCGCGCTTCTCGCCGGTAAGCTCGCCATAGGCCTTCAGGCCGCGGGTCAGCGCCGCGCGCAGGCCCGCTTCGTGGGTGCCGCCCTCGGGGGTCGGCACGGTGTTGCAGTAGGACTGCATGAAGCTGTCGGCCTCGCCGAAGCCGGCCGGCGTCCAGGCGATGGCCCATTCGACGGCGCCGGCCTCGCCCTTGCGCTCGTAGCGCCCGGCGAAGGGCTCGGGCGTGACGGTCTCCAGGCCCTGGACCCGTTCGCCCAGGAAGTCGGCCAGGCCGTTGGGGAAGCGGAACACCGCCTGGGGCGCCGTCTGGTCATGGATGCGGGCGGGATCGCAGGTCCAGCGTATTTCCACCCCGCCGAAGAGATAGGCCTTGGAGCGGGCCATGCGGTAGAGCCGGGCCGGCTTGAAGGCCACGCCCTCGCCGAAGATCAGCTCGTCGGGGACGAAGCGGATCGAGGTGCCGTGCTTGCGGGTGGGGCCGAGCTTCTCGATCCCGCCGAGCGGCTTGCCCCGGGCGAAGACCTGGCGCCACTCGAAGCCGTCCTTGAAGGCGGTGACCTCGACCCGCTCGGACAGGGCGTTGACCACCGAGACGCCGACGCCGTGCAGGCCGCCGGAGGTCTCGTAAGCGTCGCCGGAGAATTTCCCGCCCGAGTGCAGGACGGTCATGATCACTTCCAGGGCCGACTTGCCCGGATGCTTGGGGTGAGGGTCGACGGGGATGCCGCGGCCGTCGTCCTTGACCGTCAGGCCGCCCTCGGCGTCGAGGATCACCTCGATGACCTTGGCGTGGCCGGCGACGGCCTCGTCCATGGCGTTGTCGAGCACCTCGGCGAAGAGGTGGTGCAGGGCCCGCTCGTCAGTGCCGCCGATGTACATGCCGGGGCGCTTGCGGACGGGCTCCAGCCCCTCCAGCACCTCGATGTCCTTGGCCGAATAGCCGGATGCCTTGGCCGGCGCGGGGCGCGGCTCATGGCTTTCGGCCAGGGGTGCGGCGGGCGCGGGGTTCAGCGCGTCGTCGAACAGGTTGGCTTGAGCGGCGGAGGCCTTGGACATGGGGGGAGGGTGCTTTGATTCGACTGGGGCCGGTATGAATCGCCGAGGCCGCAGATGCAATGCGGCGCGGTGCGCACAGCGACCGGGACTGACGCCTGCTCAGGCGGGAGCGATGCTCGGCGACGGCGCCGCGCAGGTGTTGGCCGATCCGAAGAACGCTTTCGGCGGCAAACACATGATCGGGGCGGCGAACAACACCTTGGCGGCGCGCGAGTCCGTGATTGCAGCATGGAAAAAACCGAGGTGTTTCATTGGCTTGCGGTTTCCTGGAATTTAGTGGGGCCCACCGCCAGGTGTTTACCGGGGGTATCGGCCGGTAGGCGCCTTGCGGCGGCCTGTCAGGGGGCGTCTGCATGGAGCGGCGGCTTGGTGAGGGTATCGCATGAGGTGTTGACGATCAAGAACATATCGGGAACAATCTTGGTGCCGTGGATGTTGCGGCGGCGGCCGGGAGCAGCCAGTTGCCGGCCAAGGCCGTCGAGCGGATCGACGACCCAGAGACTGAGCTGATGTTGAGCGCCGCGAGCATCTGGGAGGGCACGAGTCGGCGCTGGGCAGGCCCGATTTCAATCTCGATCCGAATGTCCTGCGACGAGCGCTTCTGGACAACGATTACAAGGAGCTGCCGATCACCGGCGCTCACGCTTGGATGTCACCCGATTCCGGTCGGGACCGAGCCTTGCGATTTCCAATACTTCTCAACCTCGCCGCGGTATAGCACAGCCGCGTCGATATCCACGTATAGAGTAAGCGATACGACCTTACCCTCCAGGATCTTCCAGATCTGGACGTAGGTGTTCCGGTAATCGACTCCTGTCTTGAATCGGCCATTGCTCGTCAGCCAGGTGATCACGTGGTTGTCGTCGGCATGAAATAATTGATGGAGTTTCAGGCGTAGAATTTGACCTTCAAACGCGGGCGCCGAAAGGCCGCCATCGTAGTGCTTCGCCTCGGCAAGCGTAGATTCGTGCGGTCCGTCGGAAAACATGACGATCAGTTTGAAGTCTTCACGACAGTCGGCAAACTCCCGTTCCCAGTCACCCCGATTCATTGCGTCAACGAAACGGTGAACGACCGCCTCGTTCTGCGCACGCACAGGGTTTTGTTCGTCGGTCGACATAGCGCCTCGCTGCATTGCGTCTGACAGGCCTCTGGTCCTTAGAATTTCACATTGACGTCGACTCCGAAACTCCGCGCCGGCTCGTAGTTCGGCGAATAGGAACCCGATCGTGGCGATTCGTGTTTGTGATATGTTCTCACCATGTCACGCCTTGCCCGCCTGGTGGTTCCCGGCCTGCTGCATCACGTGACCCAACGGAAGAAAGCAGGGACGCACACCACTGGAGTGGCCCCCTGCTTTGACTGCTTTGAGAGAAGTGGGCTGCAACCTCCTGCGTCTCGCGGCTGCGCGGCGACCCACCTGCCCCTCAACCGGGCTTCGCCCTGGGGGGATCTGGGGCGCGCCCGAAGGTCCATCAATGTGCCGGTGGCAGGGAGAACAAGCGAGGTGAGCGCTTGCGCGCGACTGCGTCCGCTTGTGACATGGCGGCAGCCGGATGAGGGCGGGGGATCCCAAGATGAAAAGAACCACCGCGCTCGCCTTGCTGGCGCTTGCATGGGCCGCGTCGGCGCAGGCGCAGCGCGTGCCCGTGCCCGTGCCCGTGCCCGTGCCGGTGCCGGTGCCGGTGCCGGTGATGAGCGAGGCGCAGGTGAAGGCCCAGATCGGCGCCGACGCGCTGGAGGGCCGGCTGAACGGCGACCTGAACGGCGACGGCGAGGTGGACACGGTCTTCGTCCAGCGGGGCGAGGATACGCGGAAGCTCTCGGTGATGGTCGCCTATCGGACGCCGGTGGACCTGGGGCACGATCCGGTGGGCGAGCTGACGCTCGATCCCTATCCGCTGGGGCCGGCCTCGCTCTCGATTCAAAAGGGCGTGCTGGTCGTGGACGACCTGACCGGCGGCACCTCGGCGACCGCCGCGACCTACCGCTACCGGTTCGACCCGGCGAGGCGGCGGATGCGGCTGATCGGGCTGGATGCGAAGTACTACAGCCGCACCAACAGCCATGGCTGGACGAGCGCGAGCTGGAACCTGCTCACCGGCGCCTATGTCGAGGAGCAGGCCGATATGATTGAGGGCCCGGAGCGCGAATACGGGCCGGTCTCGACCAAGCGGAGCAAGCGCCCGGTCCGGACGGTCTATATGGAGGACACGCCGAGCCCCGAGGCGCTCGTGTTCCCGCAGGTGAATTAGAGGGCTCCAGATGCTGCCCCACAGGGGGAGCTGTCGGCGAATGCCGACTGAGCAACCATGTTCAGCTGGCGGGCTGTTTTGCCATGGCTGGCCTCGGCTGAGGACGAGGTTCGCGGCCTCGATGAGCTTTCGCATGACCGCGACGGTGACGAGCTTTGCGGGTTTGCCTCGGGCGCGCAGGCCTTCGGCGAAGGCCTTCAGACCTGGGTCGCAGCGCCTGGCGCTGAGGGCCGCCAGATAGAGCATCCGCCGTGGCCGGCTGCGTCCGCCGCAGATGAAGCGCAGCCCCTTCCATTGGCCGGAGT
>Ga0307516_10000538_pt1 | contig 50615 bp, 59 predicted proteins | sample 19_EM_MG_FD_203310 | JGI IMG/M metagenome (GOLD analysis project Ga0307516, IMG submission 203310) | Populus trichocarpa ectomycorrhiza microbial communities from riparian zone in the Pacific Northwest, United States - 19_EM | ecosystem: Host-associated > Plants > Roots > Unclassified | place... | reverse complement strand
GTTTTGTTTTGTTCGGCGGATTGGAAAGATGGGAGCCCCACGGGGGTGGTATGGTGAGGAGGAGCGCAAGTAGCCTGTAGTGCTTAGCGTAATTGATCTAAGTTGCATATTATCTCTCTCCACAGACATATCTCTCTACCTCCGTGACCCGGCGCTGTGACCACCACCTGTAAGAACCTACTAGAGATTAAGGCGAAGTCGGATACCGCCACAGCGAAGTCGAATACCGCAATGAGACCACGCCAGGCGTGCAGAGATTAGGGCGAAGTCGGATACTGCCACAGTGAAGTCGAATACCGCAACAAGACCACGCCAGGCGTGCAGAGATTAGGGCGAAGTTGGATACTGCCACAGCGAAGTCGAATACCGCAACGAGACCACGCCAGGCGTGCAGAGATTAGGGCGAAGTCGGATACTGCCACAGCGAAGTCGAATACCGCAACGAGACCACGCCAGGCGTGCAGAGATTAGGGTGAAGTCGGATACCGCCACAGCGAGACTACCGAACCTCCTACGTTGCCTGTCGAGCTGCACGGATGAGTGAGACAGGATCTTGACACTAGATTGCGTCCCCCAATCGACACCCAACGTAGCAAGTAAAAAGACAGAGTGGAGTCCACGGACGAAAATACCGAAGATCCCCTCAACCTCCGAGAATTTAGGGAAGTCCCCGACGACCAGCGAGTACCGAACCCTGTGACCCTGGAACCACAAACGAGACCGCAGACACCCGAATTACCAGAACAACCCAGAAGAATGGCGGAAGGATCAGGCACGGGGGGAACGGGACCCCATCTGTTGACAACAGAGATGCTACAAGCTCTCTTAGCAGCACGCGACAGACCACCGCAGAATAGCTACCCGAAGCTCCGAGACCCAGAACCTTTCGAAGGGGATAAGGAAAAATTTAAAACGTTCTTGGCTCAATGCAAGTTAAAATTCCCAACAGAAAGAAACCGATTCGACGACGATGAGAAAAAAACGGGATATGCATCATCCTTACTCCGAGGGGTGGCATGGACCTGGGTGGAAACCTTCCTGAACCAAGAAGGAGGAATCAACTTAACATGGGAAGAGCTGAAGACTAACATGAAGCATGCTTTTGGCCAAGTAGACACAGAAGAAATAGCATTCGAAAAATTCCAGAAGATCCAGCAGGGAAACCGAATGGCGGCAACATACTGGGCAGAGTTCCAGCGACTCAAAGCAGATCTCCCATACGCGGACAATGTGTGCATTGCGCGATTCCGAGATGGGTTGCACCCTGAGGTAAAACGACACCTGGTCATGAGCGAAGCACCCGCCACAGACCTGGTAGACTACGCCACTACAGCCATCAAAACGGACAGCCGCCTATGCAACCTGGGAGTGATAAACCGGCGACCAACGACCAACCCCGAAGCACGGTTCCACATCTCCACCAAAGAGTCAGCACCAACGCCTCCAGGAGATCCAATGGACCTCGATGCCACCCGACGATTCAAGTTCGCACCGAGACCCCCATACAGGGGTGGCAGATAAACAAGCACCGATGAGTGTTACAACTGCGGGAAAAAGGGGCATTTCTCGAGGGAATGCCCTCAGCCAAAGAAGGCACGAATCCCATGGAAAAGGCCATACCGAGCCACAGAAGCCACCTATGAAGAACCAGAAGAGGAGCCTAGCACCCACAGTCCCGAACCGGCGGGAAATGGCAGCCCTCGGGAGTAGGCCCCAGCAACGGCCACCGAGGGAAAGACAAGTTGCACAAGGAATAGGGACTAAAGAACCGCCATTTGTCATATCCAGCACCGGAAAGTACGACCGAGAAGAGAAATTGATCATCAGGATATGCATACAAGGGAAAGACGGCAACGAACACAAGACCACCGCCCTAGTCGACTGCGGGGCATCAGAGAACTTCATCGATAGAGCATACGCAGAAGCCAATCATATTCCAACACAAGAGAAGACAGTGCCAAGAAGAGTCCTCACAGTCGATGGGGGGGAAGTTGCCAGCGGGCCGGTAACCCATGACGCCCAGGTACGAATGAGAATCAACCACCATGAGGAAGAGATCCGATTACACTGCATCACTATCGGAAACGCACCCATCATCCTCGGAATGCCGTGGCTAAAACTCCGCGACCCAAAATCGGATGGAAAAACCATACACTGAAGTTCCACTCCGATAGATGTGCGGAAAAATGCCTAACGACCTCCCCACAAGGCACCAGCGTCACAGAAGGAAAAGCAATCGACCAATATTACCGGAAGACACCAGAGGAAGCAGAACCCGACCCGTGGGAGGTTTGTCAAACGGTCATAGACAAAATCAAGGAAACCTGCAAGGACAGCATGGGAGGAATCCCGGAAGAATATCAAGACTTCCTCGAAGTCTTCACAAGTACAGAGCCAACCGCCCTTCCACCACACCATGACCAAGATCACCAGATTCCACTGCTAGAAGGGAAAATGCCACCGTACGAACCCCTACGACCCCTCAATGAGGAAAAAATGCGCGCCCTCAGAGAGTACATCGAAGTCAACGAAGAACGAGGATGGATCCGGGCATCCACCTCGCCGGCAGGGGCACCCATCCATTTCGTCAAAAAGAAAGATGGAGGTTTGCGACTCTGTGTAGATTACCGGCAGTTGAACGAAATCACAGTCAAGGACCGGACACCATTGCCACTCATCGGCGAATCACTGGACCAGTTGTCAAATGCCACGATCTACACCAAACTCGATATCAAGGATGCATACTACAACCTCCGAATTGCAGAAGGAGACGAATGGAAGACAGCGTTCTGAACTCGGTATGGGCTGTACGAGTACTGCGTCATGCCGTTCAGACTCACAAACTCCCCGGCCTCTTTCCAGCGATGGATGAACGAGAATTTGAGCGAATATCTGGATATCTTCTGTGTGGCGTACCTGGACAATATCCTGGTCTTCTCGCAAACACTGGAGGAGCACAGACACCACGTACGAGCTATCCTGACACGGGTCCGAGACACAGGACTCACACTGAAGGCGTCAAAATGCGAATTCCATACCACGGAAACCCAGTACCTGGGATATGTGATATCACCGAAAGGCCTTAGCATGGACGAAGAGAAAATCCGAACGATCAAGGAATGGAAGGAACCCATCAACATCAAGGGGATCCAAAGCTTCTTGGGATTTGCCAACTTCTACAGACGCTTCATCAAGGACTACAGCAAAATTACCGCTCCACTCACGTCGTTAACAAGGAAAGAGAAAAAATAGGAATGGAATGACGAGCAGCAAACAGCATTCGAGACGCTCAGAACAGCGATGATAACAGAACCGTTCCTACAACACTTCGATCCGGAGAAACCGGTCACCATCAGGACAGATGCTTCGGACTACGCCATAGGAGCCATATGCTCGCAACCTGACGAAAAAGGGATCCTGCACCCGGTAGCATACTACTCACGAAAACTGAAGGATCCGGAACGAAACTACGATATCCACGACAAGGAACTTCTGGCAATAGTAGACGCACTACAGAAATGGGATACCTATTGCAAAACAACAGGCCCAAAAATCACGATCCTAACAGACCACAAGAACCTTGAGTATTGGAAAACGAAACGCGACCTAAATCTACGAGAAGCCCGGTGGGGTGAACGCCTGGCAAACTACGATTTCATAATCAAATACCGACCAGGGAAACTAGCGGGAAAGTCCGACATACTCTCTAGAGAGTCAGGAGATTCTCACTGGGAAGGGGATATGAAGCATCGACAGAATCACAGGCGAGTTCTCTTGCCAGAGGAAAATTTCAAAACACTACAAGCGCTCCAGGTTAACACGACGGAAACAATGAAACTCCAGATAGATAAGGAACTCCTAAGCGAAATACGAGAACAAAGCGCCAAGGATAAGGAAGTCCGAGAAATCCTGGGGAAAAAGGCGAGCGGGAATACCCGCGATGGGAAGATCGCACTAGAATTATGCGAGGAAAAGGAAGGGGTACTTATATACGACGGTCTGATATGGATCCCTGACAACGACGAACTGCAACTGCGGATATTAAGAAACCACCACGACGTGCAGGCCACAGGACACCCGGGGCGAGCCAGAACCCTGGAACTTATTAGCCAAACTTTCTACTGGCCACAACAACGCAAGTACGTACACCGATACGTGGACCACTGTGACACCTGCCGCCGCATCAAGCCAATTCGACACGCGCCATTCGGATTGCTAAAGCCATTAGACCTGCCCCATCGACCTTGGGATACGATAACAATGGATTTCATTACCATGCTACCAGTCAGCAATGAACAAGATGCACTGTGGGTAATCATCGATCGGCTGACGAAAATGGGACACTTCATCGCATGCAAAGGCACGATGAAACCAGAAGACCTGGCAGACCACTTCATCCAGCAGGTTGTCCGACACCACAGGCTGCCGACAAGTATTGTATCAGACAGAGGATCGCTATTTACCTCCGACTTCTGTAAACGTGTAACCAAAGCACTCGGAATATCACGGAACCTCAGCACGGCGTTTCATCCGCAGACAGATGGACAAACAGAACGAGTCAATGCCGTCCTCGAACAATACCTACGTGCATACTGCAATTACCAGCAGGACGACTGGGAAAAACTGTTACCAAGTGCCGAATTCTGCTACAACAACATGCAGGCAGGAAGCACAAAGGTAACACCCTTCTTCACCAACTACGGATATCACCCCAGGTTTCTACCGGATCTCGGTACACAAAACAAAGAAACACCGGAAGTCTCAGAATATGCCACGGCGCTGGGGAAGCTTCACGAGGAACTCAGGGCGGAGATGAAGGAGGCACAAATAGCTCAGATGGAACAGGCCAATAAGGCAAGACACCCGAATCCCATCATGGAACCAGGTAACAGAGTCTAGCTGAAGAGAAGAACATCCGAACAACGCGACCATCGAATAAGTTGGACCACAAACAAATCGGACCCTACACCATACTAGAGAAAGTTGGCTCGCACGCATATAAGCTGGACCTGCCCGCCTCTGTCAAACTGCACCCCGTTTTCCACATTAGCCTCTTAGAAACCACAGCCAGCACCGAGCCCATACCGGGACACCACCAGCCACCGCCACCACCCATTATCATAGAAGCACAACAAGAGTGGGAAGTGGAACAGATCTACGACTCACGACAACACCGGAGCAAGATAGAATATCGAGTCAAGTGGACTGGTTTCCACGACCCAGACAAGACCTGGTACGTGGCCAAAAACTTCGAAAACTCCCCAGAGATTATACGCGAATTCCACGAGGAATACCCCGAAAAACCAGCCCCCACCAATTAGCATGTCCAACACCACCACTGTCGACACAAACGAAGGCTGGACCTTCACCAATGTCGAGCAAGCCGTACTGCCCACGATGACCGACAACAATGACAAATGGGGCATCCCCGACAATGCCACCACCACGGACGGATGGAATGCCCCGCCGCCAGCACCCTCCCCTCCACTGTCCGCTGTAGGACAACCCAGCGCCAACGACCATGCCTCCCTACACTGGACCGCCTGCTACGACGACTACTGTAACGCTCTCCACCAGATGAAAGATGACAACTACTACCCACAATGAGGAAATGACCGCCGCCGGCGCAACCACTGGCCCTGCAGCTGTCCCCATGCCCATCCCTGCGAATTAGCGGAAGTAATCCGCAACTGACACCTGAACCCGTGCAAAGCGTGTACGGACTGGCAGAAGGGGAAGCGGGTCTGCCCTGATTGCCGGTTCCTAGTGAACATGGAAGACCACCACCAACGCTGCCAGACCACGGCACAACAAACCCCCGTGGCCGACATCATGCCAGCCCTGGAAGAACAGGAACTCCCAGGCCCGATCGAAGAAAATCAAGAACCCAACGCCGGCGCAGCCGCCAGCACCACTCCCCAAGACGAGCAACTTGCACTGCTGGGGGAAATCATCACCATGATACATCAAACCACAACCCGGGACACCCACGGCAACCCCGTAGTACACCGGACACTCGCCCAACGCATGAATGAACTACACGACGCCAACCAGCAATGACTCCAGGGAATGACCCGGGTCCTGGCAGAAATCGTAACAGAGCAACAACGACTGAATGAACAACTCCAAGCCCGGCAGCGGGGGAGCCAGGCTGTACGCATCTACCGCACCCCCATCCGCCGCCGTGCTGCGCCTACCCGACATGACCTCGCCGGAGCTTCGGTCTGGACAGGGGAAGTACTGTCACGAATCTCGCGTTGCAGGCTCGTCAGCGCCGCTGCCGGTGCCGCTGTCACCCTTGCCGCCCTGTGGCTTGCCCTCATCACTGCTGCTGCAGCCACGATCATCCTCTGCACTTAGGCACCTTGACCGATCTCCCCCATATCGCACGGGTAGCGATATCTCTCCTACCTACAGACTGCCGGCCGGTCTAGGTCCCTTCTCCTTGTCTCCGTTATTTTGCTTGCGCGTCCTTCTCCTTTCTGACGTATGTGTTTCTCTTTGGTTGAGCTTGCGCGTTCTTCTCCTTTCTTACGTATGTGTTTCTCTTTGGTTGAGCTTGCGCGTCCTTCTTCTCGTTCCTCACTGTTCTTGCTTGCGTGTCCTTTCTCCTGTTGCCGCGAGTAGAGTGTTGGCCGCGCGGCGGCCGAGTGTGATCAGGTGTTTTCCTTGGGCGCGACGATTGAGTCATGATGTGGTATGCAGGAACTGTGTCAGTCTTGCGTGCAAGCTGTGATTCCACAGAAGGAAGGAAAAGTATAAAAGGAAGAGCGCGGTAGCTAGTCTGGAGATTCTTCTCCATGCAATCTATTATCTCTCTCCACAGACCTATCTCTCTACCTCCGTGACCCGCCGCTGCGACAACCACCTGTAAGAACCTACTAGAGATTAAGGCGAAGTCGGATACCGCCACAGCGAAGTCGAATACCGCAACGAGACCACGCCAGGCGTGCAGAGATTAGGGCGAAGTCGGATACCGCCACAGCGAAGTTGAATACCGCAACGAGACCACGCCAGGCGTGCAGAGATTAGGGCGAAGTCGGATACCGCCACAGCGACGTGGAATACCGCAACGAGACCACGCCAGGCGTGCAGAGATTAGGGCGAAGTCGGATACCGCCACAGCGAAGTCGAATACCACAACGAGACCACGTCAGGCGTGCAGAGATTAGGGCGAAGTCGGATACTGCCACAGCGAAGTCGAATACCGCAACGAGACCACGCCAGACGTGCAGAGATTAGGGCGAAGTCGGATACCACCACAGCGAGACTACCAAACCTCCTACGTTGCCTGTCAAGCTGCACGGACTAGTGAGACAGGATCTTGGCACGACCGTTGCCACCCTGCCGATCCCTGGTGTGCTTGTCGAAGTGGCGCAGCCACTCTAACCCACATTTGTCGTCGGTCCAACCATTGGGAGAGTAGGCAAATTTTGCTTCGAAATCACTGGTTTCTGTGTGCCACCCTATATAATGCGCTGCTCCTTTGAAAATCACAAAGGAGGGAAGCACATAGAGTGCAGCACAACAGCATTCAATGACCATAAGCATCTCCCTCGTTCCGTCCTTCGTCACCCATGGTGGCTGTCTCCCTGTCTGACAGATTACCTTTGCCTTCGAAGACATTCCAATAATGAACCCTTTCTTGTCCATGTTGAAGATGTCCTCAGGTTGGATTTTGCATGTTCGGATCAAACGTAACAATTTCGCAAAGTAGTCTTTTAGGGCGGTGATGTTGCCTCCGTAGGCCTGTTGGCGGTCAAGTTAAGTGCTAAACTTTGCAGAGAGACTCGGATGGCGGTTGAGAAAGTCGGACAACCAATGCTGGCCAAGATGGGCAAGCTCAGGATCCTCCTCTTCTTCGGCGTGGATCTGTACCAATGTGTCCGCCATAGTACGTAAAAGATCCATCCGTGGAGGAAATCCCCTGTCATCCAGTTTCTTGCACCAGTCTTGGAGAGCTTTCTCCATGGCCGGGGTGAGTTTCTGCTCATGTGCATGACTTTGCTGGTGTGTAAGGCCGCCACGTTGCCGATCAGATAGGGTAGAACTGGAGACCCCATACTTGTCGGCCAATTTATAGAAGGAGGTGCCTACCAATCGCTGTTCCTCCAGAGCACGGCGTATTCTGACTTCCTGAAGGGTGTTTTTGGATTCGCGAGGCTTGGTAGGAGCCATCTTTGGGCTGTCGACAGGTGGTGATGGGTGTTGACTGTACTGAGCGGGGTAGTAAGGTGAGGCCACCACACTAAAGCACGCTAACAAAAGTGTCCGGGTACGGGGTAGTTGCCGGTTACCCTGTATGCTACGTTAGTAGCAGTGTCCAGCAAGGAGCATGAGTCCTGATTGACAAACCATACGAGATGTTGTCTGGCGAGGAGAATGACGGTAGATGAGGAATGTCTATGAGATGTAAGTCACCGAGGAGAATGAGGCCAGAGGAGCAACACATACGAAATGTAGGCCAGTGAGGAGAATGACCGCAGACGAGGAACATGTACAAGATGTAAGTCAGTGAGGAATGAGGGCAGATACGCAATGCAAACGAGATGTAAGTCAATGAGGAGAATGACGGCAGACAAGTAATGCGTACAAGATGTAGGCCAGCGAGGAGAATGACAGCAGACAAGCAACACATACGAGAAGTAGGCTAGTGATGCCTAACATGGTGTTTCTAGCATACGTCTGAACATAGGTCAGTGGTAATGAGGTCAAACGAGCAACGCATAGTAGCAGTGGCCAACAAAGAGGATAAGGCAAGACAAGTAACGCCTAAAAGATGTAAGTCAGCGAGGAGAGTGAAGCCAGATGAGCAACAGCTACGAGATGTAAGTCAGCAAGAAGAATGAGGCCAGACGAGTAATGCCGATGAGATGTAAGTCAGTGCAGAGAATGGGGCCAGATGAGTAATACCTACAAGATGTAAGTCAATGAGAAGAATGACGGCAGACAAGTAATACGTACAAGATGTAGGCCAGCGAGGAGAATGACAGCAGACAAGCAACACATACGAGAAGTAGGCTAGTGATGCTTAACATGGTGTTTCTAGCATACGTTTGAACATAGGTCAGTGGTAATGAGGTGAAACGAGCAACATGTAGTAGAAGTGGCCAGCAAGGAGAATGAGGCCAAACGAGCAATGCGTACAAGATGTTGTCCGGCTAGGAGAGTGAGGCCAGACGAGCAATGCCTACAAGATGTAAGTCAGCGAGGAGAATGAGGCCAGACGAGCAATGCCTATGAGATGTAAGTCAGTGCGGAGAATGAGGCCAGATGAGCAACGGCTACAAGATGTAGGCCAGCGAGGAGAATGACGGCAGACAAGCAATGCGTACAAGATGTTAGTTAGCGAGGAGAATGAGGCCTGACGAGCAACACATACGAGATGTGAGTCAGCATGGAGAATGATGGCAGATGAGCAAAGGGTAGAAGATGTAAACCAACAAGCAGAATGAGGCCAGACAAGCAATACATACAAGAAGTAAGCCAGCGATGCATAACACGGCATTTCTGTAATGTGTACAATGATACATAAGCGGTGTGTAGGTTGGTGGTGTGTATTACTTCAACTCATAATGACTTGAACGGGGTGTGTTGTGTAATAGTGAAGTTATGTACATATGGGTAAGTGGCAGTTGTGGTCGCACTTAGGAGATAAATGAACTGACGGGGGGCACTCGGCATCCTTGGTAGCGCTAATCACGTGACTGGTTTTTTTTGTGGCTGTTAAACTTGACATCAATGAGCTGGAGACCGTCAGTTCATTGCGCTTCAAGACGTCGAAGTCGAGGTCAAGGTAATAGCGCCGAAATTTAAGTGGAGATAAGTTCACAAGGCGGGTAGGCAGTAAACAATTGAATTTCTACTGCTACTGTCTTTGAATTAAGCCGTGAGTAACTCGCTGATGCAAAGTTGTTGGCTGTATGGTGAGGGTTCAGACCGACACTATCGATAAAGTAAAGGTCGGGTTCAACTATAAAAACTATAGTTGGCTGAGCATCTAGGGACCTAGGTGTACGGTTTCTGCAGCGCTACGAAACGCATTTGGAGATTACGCGTGATACCTGGTGTAGGTTGGTTTTTGGTGCTGTTATTTTAGCGTTAAGGGTGTAGTTAAAAAAAGTTGAGCAAAACAACAAAAAAGGACACCAGTGGGACAGAATTCGCACCTGTACATCTCACTACCCAATGGTTAGACAAACCTGTCATTACGTGCATTGTCATGTTATGTGCTACCAACTACACCACCCAAACTGGTGATGGTTGGTAAGCCAAATATCATTTTATTAAGAGGAGAAAATAATCGACCACACGGACAACAACTTGGGGTGAGTGAGTTACTCATTGCTTAATTCAAAGACAGTAGCAGTAGAAATTCAATTGTTTACTGCCTACCCACCTTGTGAACTTACCTCCATTCAAATTTCGGCACTATTGCCTTGACCTATGCTTCGACATCTTGAAGCACAATGAACTGACAGTCTCAAGCTCGTTGATGTCAAGTTTGACAGCCACAAAAAAAAACTGGTCACGTGATTAGCACTTCCAAGGATGCCGAGTCCGCACCTCCATCAGTTCATTTATCTCCTAAGTACGGCCACAACTGCCACTTACCCATATGTATATAACTTTGCTTTTATGTAACACACCCCATCCAAGTCATTATGAGTTGAAGTAATACACACCACCAACCTACACACTGCTTACGTATCATCGTACATGGTACAGAAATGCCCTGTTACGTATCACTGGCTTACTTCTTGTACATATTGCTCGTCTGGCCTCATTCTGCTTGTTGGTTTACATCTCGTACCCTTTGCTCATCTGCCATCATTCTCCATGCTGACTCACATCTCGTACATGTTGCTCATCAGGCTGCATTCTCCTCGCTGACTTATATCTCGTATGCATTGCTCTTCTGCCGTGATTCTCCTTGCTGGACAAAATCTCATATGCGTTGCTAGTCGGGCCTCATTCTCCTCACTGGCTACTTCGACCTCATATTGCTCATTTGACCTCATTACCACTGACCTATGTTTGGACGTATGCTAGAAACGCTGTGTTGGCATGACTGGCCTACTTCTCGTATGCGTTGCTTGTCTGCTGTCATTCTCCTCGCTGGCCTACATCTCGTACGCACTGCCAGTCTGGCCACATTGTCCTTCCTGGCCACTGCTACTACACGTTGCTTGTTTGACCTCATTACCGCTAACCTATGTTCAGATGTGTGCTAGAAACGCTGTGTTAGGAATCACTGGCCTACTTCTTGTATGCGTGGCTCGTCTGCCGTCATTCTCCTCGCTGGACAACATCTCATACACGTTGCTCGTCTTGCCTCATTCTCCTCGCTGGCCACTTCTACTACGTGTTGTTCATTTGACTCATTACCGCTAACCTATGTTCCGACGTGTACAATATACGCCCTGTTAGGTATCACTGGCCTACTTCTCGTACGCATTGCGTGTCTGGCCTCATCCTCCTTACTGACTTACATCTTGTAGGTGTTGCTCGTCTGGCCTCATTCTCCTCGCTGACTTACATCTCGTAGGCAGTCCTCGTCTGCCATCATTCTTCTTGATGGCCTCTATGTTGTACGCATTGCTTGTCTTGCCTCATTCTTCTCTCTGAATTTCATCTCGTACACATTGCTCGTGTACCTCATTCTTCTCGCCAGCCTACTGCTCATACCGGTTGCTCATCTGTTATCATTCTCCACGCTGGCCTCGTTCTCCTTGCCCTCCATCCTGTCCTACTTGTAATACGCGTTGCTCGCCTGCCCTTATGCGCCGCTGTAGCTTCTCTGTACTTCGCGAGATTTGGGATGTTGGACTTTATATCATTCTCTATATATAGATTTTAAATACAATAATTGATTTTCTGTACGATCAAAGAGCGTAGCCAACTGCACGTACTAGCATTATAACTGTAGTAATGAAACTGCTCACACTGTTACTCCTATAAGCTTCCCTAGCTCCCATAAGGTGGTGTTGCGTCGGTAAGATTGGTGGTTGTGTAAGTAAGATTGGTGGTTGCATCGGTAAGATTGGTGGTACCTCCATACCTTTGCTAGCTTCCATAAGAGGTGGTTGCTTCAATAAGATTCACTATCCTTACCAGAGCTATGGATGCTAGCAAAGCTACCAACGCAGGTCTTTCTTACTGACATGCAGGGATAATTTCTTAATTTTTTCCTGATGAAGCGATATGTCAGGAATGGCAGGCGCTGATTGAAAATCACATGTTTGATGCTGTTGGAAGGAATTACATCAGCAAAATAATGAAAAGTTGAAGTATATTGCTTTTTTTTTACATTTGAGACACAAATTTTAAATTACTTTTCTCGAGTTTTCAGATTAAATAAAAGCAATTATTTTTTTCCAAATCCTTACGGGAGCAAAATATAACTTTGCTCTTATAGGAGCTTACAGGAACTTATGGGAGCTATGGGGGCTATGGGAGTACTGGCAGAATTCTCAAATTTTTTGCTGATAAGGACTCCTAAGTGCCGCTTCATATGTAGCTGGCTTATTCTCTGGTCCATTGATCATCTCAATCTCATCTTCACCAGCTTTAGCAGCACCAGCAATTCCCAGCGACTGAAAGGCGGATACAAGGTACTCTGAAGACATCCAATTACCCCCTTCTTCGTAGGCCTTGCTTATAAGGACTTTATTCGTCTCAAGTCTCGCTTTGCTTCTTGTTTGGGTAGATACATAGTCTTCTGTGTATGAATGGTTTTCATTAGCCTTATTCTCTTTTCATTCTCGGGGTTTTTTTTTCTTTTTTCTTTTTCTTTTTCTTTTCAGTCTTTCCTGGCAGGCTCAGTTCTCTGTGGCTCCGCCTGCAGAGGCTGCTCCCAGCCTTTCCCGGCGGGCTCAGTTCTCTCTGGCTCCACCTCCATAGGCCCAATTTTTTTTTGACTTACCTTGTGGATCTGGATGGTCTTCAATAATTTCATAGCTTCTCTCTGTCTGCTCCAGGAATCCATGTATATTTTTGCCCGGTTTTCCTATCCGCAGTCCCCACAGTGGCAGCTCGTTGCTAGGTCCCCTTTTGCCCTCCGCCCAGGCCTGTCCCAAGAAGATGTGCTGGATTCTTTTCTTCTTCTCCACTTATTTCATGTGCATTTTCTTCTTGGAATATCACACTTGAGCATTCCACAGCTCTTCCGCTCCTGCCAGACTTAGAGTCCCAGATTCATCAAATCTTTATGGTATGATGCCCATATTCTAGTATCATGCAGATGTTTGAGCAGCTCCCAAACTTCTGCTCAGTTTGTTGTATGGGTGGGATGTACTTGAATACTTCGCAGCCAAATCGTCTAAGGTGCTTGATTTGTGGAACGGTTTCAAATAGTACCTCATATGGTGAACGGTTTCTGAATAGGCTTGAGGTGGAAGATCTTCTGTGGTGGTAGCAAGCTGTTCGAACAGCTTCGGGCTAGAATCATATTGGCACATTTCTGTCCTGCATCATACTTCTTGCCTTTGTATTGAGTGTGCGAATCATTCTCTTGGCAACACCATTCTTGTGCTGTGTGTAGGGTGGTGATGGTTTGTAAGTGACCACACTCTCCCCCAGTATTCCCAGAAATAGGGAATTGTTGTATTCACCGGATCCATTATCACATCGAAACTGCTTGATCTGAAACCCTTGCGTCTTGACCCATACCTGATACGCTTGAAACTTGGCTGATATTTCGTCTGCCGATTTTGTGATAAGGAACTATACCTCAGTGTAGCATGTGTAGTCATCGATGTAGATGATGTAGAACTGAATAGCTCTGATACTGTGTTTCATAGGGCCACACAGATCAGAGTGTATGAGTTCGAAGGGGGTTGAGGAGTGTGATGATCAGGTTCAGATCACATATTGTTGTTGCTTTGTTTCGATACAAGTTTGGCATAATCTTGGTGTTTCCCACAGGGTATTGGTCTTCTTATCCGAATCCAGGAAGACCTTCAGGTCTGCATAGTTGAGATGTACAAGTCACCACTGCCATAGTTCAATCGAATCTGATTTGCATGAGGTGTGAACAAATCTGTGTTTTGGAGGGGTTGCTGTTGAGGAGGTGTGGGCAAATCCTAGTCGTGGGAGAATGTATAGGCCACGATCGAGGGTAGCACTGAGAGGGTTGTTGCCATACTGGTCGATTATTGTACACATTCTGACCTTAAATATTGCCGTAAGGCCTTTGGAGTCGAGCCAGCCAACAGAAAGAAGAGATATTTGAAATTCTGGTACAAAGAATGCCTTAATACATACCCCATTCAATTGTACCATCCCCTTCTTCCTGGCATGCACTTCATTCATGTCTCCCAGCTTGATGGTCATATTTGCTTCAGTAATCAAGTCCTTTTTGAATTCTGTAAAGTCGTTGCAATAGTTGTGGAAGACTCCAGAGTCAATGGCCCAGATCCCTAGCCTCAAGTCCGTTGATGACCTTGAAGTGACCATTACCTCCGAATTGAGCGAGGTCGACCCCACAAGTCATTGCCAATTGTTGGGGCTATTCTCAAGGAGCTTCTGTCCGTAGTATCCGTTTCCTTGACCAGATTCTTGACCTTCTGATCCAGGATTTTCTCACTCGCCTCGACTGTAGAATACGCCTCCGCTTCCGGAACCTGTTCCATGGCCTTGGCCATAGAATCCACTGCCACTTCCATCTCCGCTTCCATTTCCATTTCCATTTCCACTCCCATTTCATCTCTTTGGACAATCTCTCTTAATGTATCCTGCTTCTCCGCATTTATAGCAGTCTCTGCTTTTCTGAGCACTACCTCATGGCTGTTTGTTGTTATTACTATCCTTCTTCCAACAGTTTTCGAAGTTGTGGGTGTTGAAGCTGTACCAACTGTACCACCTCTGGGGGCACTGATCGCCATGTCCTCTTCCTCCACTATTGCTTCCTTGACCTTTTTGACCCCCTCGACCACCACCTCTTCCTCATTGCTCAGAGTACAGTACTTCTGAGACCACATCTGGCTTCGTGGCCAGTATTTCATTCTGTTCGCACACCTTCAAGTTGCTCATTATTTGGTGGATCGTGATATCCGCTCAAGATTGCAGTACTTTGATGGTTATTTTGAACATTTCCAGAAGTGTTGTAAAAATGTGGTTTCTCAAGTCCATATCTGGAACGGCTTCAGAAGTACCGGTGAGTTGATTGGTGATATTTAGGAGTTGTGAGAAATAGATGCTGATTGGCTGTCTGGGAACCGGATGCAGTTGGCTGAATTGTCGGAAGAGTGTCAGACGACCAACTGTAGTGTTTGCCATATCCATCTGTTCTGTCAGTATTTCCCACATCCTTACAGGATCCTTAACCTGGTTGAGATGTGTCTTGACTTTGGAGCTACACGATCCGTAGATGATAGTACCAGTCTGGGCTCTCCACGTGGTGAAATCCTCATAGGTCTTATGTCCATGAATGTCAGCCTTACTCATTCCTTTGGGGTTTTTGGGTTCTCTTCTTCCATGATGATTCCCCAAGCCTTGAATCTATGAAGAACTTGTTCACAGTCTGCCTTCCAGCAGGAGTAGTTTGTATCATTAAGAAGAGCAATGGTCCCAAGTTGGTGCTTGAAGACTTTCTCGTCAGTGGAGGATATGACGATTCGATGGTAAAGATTTTTGTTGATTTGGAGTAATGGTCAGTCACATCAGCAAAAAATTTAATTCTTACCGGAGCTACGGGAGCTAGCGCAGCTTACGGGAGCACCAGGAGTAAAATATAACTTTGTCCTTCGCTAAGCTAGCAAAGCTAGGGAAGCGACCACCACCTTGTGACCGACGCAACCACCACAGTAGGAAAGCTAGCAAAGCTAGAAAAGCTAGAAAAGCTAGCAAAGCTACGTACACACCACCAATCTTACTGACGCAACCACTAACCTTACCGATGCAACCACCAACCTTACCGAGGCAACCACCACCTTACGGGAGCTAGGGAAGCTAGAAAAGGTAGAAAAGCTAGGGAAGCTTATGGGAGCAACGAGTGTACACTGTGAGCAGTTTCATTTCTAGTTATAATGCTACTACACACAGTTGGCTATGCTCTTCGATCACACAGAAAATCAATTATTGTATTTAAAATCTATATATACATAATGATACGAAGTCCAACATCCCAAATCTCATCGTGAAGTACAGAGCAGGTACAGCGGCGTATAAGGGCAGGTGAGCAATGCATATTACAAGTAGGACAGGTAGGAGAGCGAGGAGAATGAGGTTGGCGTGGAGAATGATAGCAGACGAGCAACCAGTACCAGCACTAGGGCAGCGAGAAGAATGAAGGCAGACGAGCAACGCACACAAGATGAAATTCAGTGAGAAGAATGAGGCAAGACGAGCAACGTGTACAAGATGAAATTCAGTGAGAAGAATGAGGCAAGACGAACAACACGTACGAGATGTAGGCCAGTGATGCCTAACACGGTGTGTCTAGCACACATCCGAACGTAGGTCAGTGGTAATGAGGTCAAACGAGCAACGCATAGTAGCAGTGGCCAGGAAGGAGAATGAGGCCAGATGGGCAGCGCATATGAGATGTAGGCCAGCGTGAAGAATAAGGGCAGTTGAGCAACGTGTAGTATGAGAGGTAGGCCAGCGAGGAGAATGAAGCCAGATGGGCAATGCATACAAAATGTAGGCCAGCAAAGAGAATGACAGCACACGAGCAATGCGTACGAGATGTAAGTCAGCGAGGAATGAGGCCAGACACGCAACACATACGAGATGTAGACCAGTGATACCTAACACAGCGTTTCTAGCACACGTTGGAATGTAGACCAGCGGTAATGAGGTCAAATGATCAACGCGTAGTAGCAGTGGCCAGCAAGGAGAATGAGGCCAGACGGGCAACGCATACGAGATGTTGTCCAGCGAGGAGAATGACAGCAGATGAGGAATGCCTACGAGATGTAAGTCAGCGAGGAGAATGCGGCCAGACGAGCAACGTGTACAAGATGAAATTCAGTGAGAAGAATGAGGCAAGACGAACAACACGTACGAGATGTAGGCCAGTGATGCCTAACACGGTGTGTCTAGCACACATCCGAACGTAGGTCAGCGGTAATGAGGTCAAATGATCAACGCGTAGTAGCAGTGGCCAGCAAGGAGAATGAGGCCAGATGGGCAACGCGTACGAGATGTTGTCCGGCGAGGAGAATGACAGCAGATGAGGAACGCCTACGAGATGTAAGTCAGCGAGGAGAATGCGGCCAGACGAGCAACGTGAATGAGATGTAGGTCAGCGAGGAGAATGACGGCAGACGAGCAACACGAACGAGATGTAGGCCAGCTAGGAAAATGACAGCAGACGAGCAATGCGTACGAGAAGTAGGCCAGTGATGCCTAACACGGCGTTTCTAGCACACATCCGAACGTAGATCAGCAGTAATGAGGTCAAACGAGCAATGTGTAGTATCAGTGGCTAGCAAGGAGAATGAGGCCAGATGAGCAACACGAACGAGAGGTAGGCCAGCGAGGAGAATGATGTCAGACAAGGAATGCCTACGAGATGTAAGTTAGTGAGGAGAATGCGGCCAGATGAGCAATGCGTATGAGATGTTGGCCAGCGAGGAGAGTGACGGCAGACAAGCAATGCCTACAAGATGTAAGTCAGCTAGGAGAATGAATCCAGATGAGCAATGCCTACAAGATGTAAGTCAGCGAGGAGAATGAGGCCAGATGCGCAATGCGTACGAGATGTAGGCCAGCAAGGATAATGAGAGCAGACCAGCAATGCATACGAGAAGTAGACCAGTGATGAGTAACAGGGTATTTCTGTAATGTGTACAACGATAGGTGAGCGGTGCATAGGTTGGTGGTGTGTATTATTTCAACTCGTAATGACTTGGACGGGGGTGTTGCAAAAAAGCGTAGTTATAGGTAAGTGTCAGCTGTGGCCGCACTTAGGAGATAAATGAACTGACGGGGGACGCACTCGGCGTTGTTGGTAGCGCTAATCACATGACCGGTTTTTTGTGGTGGTTAAACTTGACATCAACGAGCTGGAGACTGTCAGAATATTGTGTTTCGAGATGCCAAAGTCTAGGTCTAGGCAATAGCGCCAAAATTTGAGTGGAAGTAAGTTCATATGGCGGGTAGGCAGTAAACAACTGAATTCCTACTGCTACAGTTTTTGAATTAAGCCATGAGTAACTTGCCAATGCAAAGTTATTGCCTGCATGGTCGATTATTTTCTCTTCTTTATAATTAGATATTTCGTAGGTCAAAAACCACCAGTTTCGGTAGTGTAGTTGGTAGCACGTATCATGACAATGCATGTAATGACAGGTTAGCCTAACCATTGAGTAGTGAGAGGAGCAGGTTCGAATCCTCTCCGTACTTTACAAAGGCACTGTGACACTGGGGTTGTCTCGTAACCGGAGTGTAGGTAGAATCAAAGGTAATCAGGCTACTTTCGATAATTCACAACAGAATAATCTAAGATCTTGTGTGTGGGTTCGGTGGTAGTGTTGGTGAGGATGTTCGTGCTGGTTTCTCCCTTTCTCAAGGTGAAAACCTCCTTCCCTTTTATCCGCACAAAGCCAGTGTGAGAAGTGGTGACTCTGACTTGGATTCCCCTGAGGTGCGTGGACCCCGTGGGCAACTCATTGGTCCTGGCAGGGTGTAGATAAGAGGAGATGAGGTTTCATGCAGGTGAGCGGGGTGCTTACAACCAGACTCTCTTCTGTGCACCATTTGCAGGTGACGTGGCTTCATCTTTCGCTGAATCAGCCCAAGTCCGGCAGCCCCGCTCCTTTGCTAATCTTCTCCTTACCTCCGGAGTTTAGGTCCTTCTGTCCAGTCTCGGCCATAGGCTAACTCCGGGCCTTATCTCCTTCCTAGACTCTCTGAGCGCACTCCGTCATCCTTACATCACTGCTTTCCTTTCAGAAGGCAAGTAGTTGCCTTCTGATAGTACGTCCTTCTCTAGCTAGCTATGTACCTCGAGATATTTTTCAGGTGTGACAGGCATGGTGAAGAATTTCGTATGAAAGAAAGGAGACAAGCAGCTCACCCCTTTCAAGCCCGATTTGTCCCTCAGCCTCGCTGCCTAGTTGGATATCTGGAAGAAGCAAAGCAACGTGATGCAGTTACTCAGCGCCGAGAATCTGGCAGCGCACAAGCGAAAGGAAAGTCCAGAGGATGGCATGCATGCCGGTACGGCACTGCGGAAGGGTGAGCATGCGAAGTTGGCGGATACGTTGGGCACCTATCGGAAGCTGGGCTGATCTGATTTTGAATTTGTGAGCAAATGGTTCTGTTCTGAATACTAAAATTATGTATTTAAGTTGATAACACTCATGTCTGCGTAACTGTTGGTACTGAGAGATACGTCACTGTATAAACTGGGAGATTTGTAGCGGTGTTCACCGCGTATAAGCCTTCCCCCCTTACGAGTTTTTTGCGCTATTGCACCGTACGGGGAAGTACTGTGAAGCACTAAGCCTTATATAAATCCCTTCAATAAGTTTACATACAGACGAATGGTACCTGCCGGTAATGATGAATATTTCACTAAACCCTCTTCTCTAAGCTCTGCAAAATCGCCCTCAATCGGCCCTCAACTAGGTCCGGATTGTCATGCCCTACCATATCACTCAGACATAATAACGTCTTGCGTGTATTACAAATTCTGTTCTATACACATGCAATACCCATCAGTACTGAACTATACTGGACGCCAGTAAATGGTCCTTACTTTAACTTTTTCTTGCTGAGCAAGCGCCATATCAGAGAGCCCAAGCTCGCGATACAGTTTTCTCAACAAACCAGACTCCTTGCCCATCAATCCCTTTTCCCAAACATAATGTCGAATCAGCTGTGCATCTTTGCCTTCTATCGGCAAAACGTAGGTCTCAGCAGCCTTCTCCTCGCGAAACAGATAGGAGTCGATCTCTGTGGGCGTGGGTACACGGTTCTTCTCCCACATGTCACGGATATATTGTTGCCGGATCCGAGTACGAAGGCACTCTTGACTGACGCTTTTGGCAGGTGGAAGAACGTATAGTGTCTCATCATTCACTTCGTCCTCTTGCGAGGAAGCTTCTTACAGCTTGTTCTCGATACCTGTCAGTACTGAGATGTATTGCTTTGTTGTATGAAAGGGGTAACGTACCGGTAAATCAATGTGCTCTTCGTCAGAATCCGACCCCTGGTACTCCCTACATTGAGATTTCCTAACTGATGGTGGTCCCTTCGATACATGTCAGTACTGAGCTGTATGGCTAAATTGCACCAACGGTAATATACTGCTGAATCCACGTCCTGTTGGGGCGGACCTCCGCGTCCAGCTTTCCTAACCGACGACGGTTTCTTCGATACTTGTCAGTACTGAACCGTATCGGTACTTTCAACAACGTGTAACGTACTGGTGGCGAATTCAAGTCCTCTTCTGAGCCATCTGGCTGGGAGTCTTGCTTACGCCAGGCTAGCCTAATGGATAGCGATCTCTTGGATACTTATCAGTACTGAGCTGTATTGCTGCATTGCATCAATGGGTAACATACCGCTGAATCTGCTTCCCTTTTGGAGGGACCTCCGTATCCAGTTTTCCTAACCAACATTGGTTTCTTCGATAATCGTCAGTACTGAACTGTACTACTACATTTTATCGCCAAGCAACGTACCAGTTAATCGACATACTTGCCGTCAGAATCTGACCCCTGGTCCTTGCTATGTCCGGCATTCCTAATTGATGGTGGTCGCTTCCATACATGTCAGTACTGACCTATATAGCTAAATTACACCAACAGGTAATATACTGCTGAATCCATGCCATGTTGGGGTGGACCTCCACGCTCAGCTTTCCTAACCGACGACGGTTTCTTCGATACTTGTCAGTACTGAACTGTATCGCTACATTTCATCAATGGGTGATGTACCAGAGGGTCGATGTACTCGCTGTCAGAATTTGACTCCTGGCCCTTCTTACGCCGAGAGTGCTTAAAGAATGACAATTCCTTCGATAGTTGTCAGTACGGAGCAGTACTGCTACTTTGCATCAACACCTAACATACCGCTGAGTCAGAGTCCTCTGCGGAGAAATCTAACTGACTGGCTTTCACGTCGTCCATGTCTCCATTGATGTATTCACCATCCTGTTTCACACGTTTTCCTTCAGGACTGATGGATCTTGTGGGAGCTGGGTGCTCGTTAAGTAGTACCATGTCGTCATTGCCCGATGACTTTTGCTTCGATACCCATCAGTTCTGTGCCGTAGCGCTTCGTCTGGCAAATGAGTTACGTACTGTGGCATCAATGTAATGTTGCGAGGGAAGTTCCTGCTGGCTCATGGTTTACCGAGATTGAGTTTCTATGAAAAAAAGTCAAGTATAGCTGGTTTGTTGTGAGATCGAATTCGTATGGTTGGTTGTAAGTATTCAGAACGGGCTCATGTTTAAATACCTGTGGGTCGCGGAACATTCTATTGAGTACTAAGTCATACTGATGATTCCCTGCCTCTAACAAACAAAGAAATAGTCCATTCTGATAATGGAGAGGGCAAAAATACATTCCGGCCTGTACTGAAATGTACTTTCACGTGCTGGATTCCAACTCCAATGCCTGAGCCTATCATTCAAATCAGAGGTATTTCGTATCAGGAAGGAAATAATTCATACCACAAGATTTGCCACGCGTTTTAACTTTTCGTGAGCACCTGTGGGCAGTGACCCTGTCTGAATACACATACTGAGTGCCACACAGGCATCGTCAAGCTTCCATACAAGGTTATTGCGCGCTTGCAGCACCTTGAAATCATCATCGCTGTACCCCTCACATCTGTATCGTTTTCGTTTGTTGCTCATCGCTTGTAGGAGAGTTTTGCGCATCAACCCAGTGGAATTCATGACGTTTCGGATATCGTCCCCTGTATCCAGCGTGGCCCATATCATTCCACCGTGAAAGTATTCCCACTGCGTAAATGTCGGTACTTTCAGCTAACGAGACCTACGTGGCATATACAATCACCTTCCACTGCGTATTAGTAATTCTTGTCTGCGTCCGCGAGTTCTCTGGTGGAATGTTGGCTGGTTGCTCGGTAACGACTGGGGCCACGTGTACGTGATTGGTGGGTTGAGGTCCTATTTCTGAAGTCAGCCAGCGAAAACACCGCTTGATTGGTTGTCAACCACTGGAATTAAACAATTGAGTGAGCACACGATCTAGATCACAATGATGTGATTCAGGTTTCTTTGGAGCAAGAGACCTCGTGCCGTCGATGGATAGTGAACACGCGTAAGTTGTCACAAAGGCTGCTACAGCGATTAGCACAAGGTTGGCAGCTCAATTACTTGCGATTGACGTGTATTACACTGGAATGTCTGCAGTGGTAACAAGCGATACCAGGTGGCGTAATCCAACACCAGCTATTGGGATCGGCTGCAGCTATGCATACAGGGCGGTATCTCCTTAAGGTATCCTCACATACAGTAGCACACTGAACTGTCCTCAATGGTACGGAGGCAGGAAAGTTTTTCCAGTCAAAGAAGCATGGTGATTTGGTGTAGGGAAACAGTCAGTAGGGCTCACTACCACACACACCAGCCACGACGAAAACAAAGTAAAACTCATGGGGAGTGACGGCAATGAGTGACTTGCGATGATTCATGCATGTGATATCTTAAGATGCCAGTGAGGTATTTGATATGAACATTCAGCAAAGCCAGTGACTGCAAGGGCGGTCAGTAGACGCCAGTGTGGAGTACGGCTTGGTGGGGAAACAGCAAAGAGTAGTTCAATGTAGTAAGGTGCCACACTAGCAAGACTCGGCCCACCCGGTGCATACGGGCTGGCACTGTGTACAGCCGGACAGCCGTACCGGTATCGCACTGTGCCAAGCGGTACTGTACAGTATGTGTCCTTGCAATTCCAGTCTGATTTGGCTTTGATTCGCCGCGCGCGGCCATATTCCGTACGGTTCGCTACGATGCGTGGCAAGACGGCGAGACCGATACTGCATGGTATGCGGCCAGATGGCGACACAGGTATCGTACTGTGCTGTACGCATCTGTACAATTCCAGACTGATTTGGCTTCGGATCGCTGGGCGCGACCATAATCCATTCGGTTCAGTACGGTGTGGAGAAGCCAAGAGAATGGGCACTGCGTAACGGGTCTTGTCGGGAAAGGAAGGGAACAATACCCAACCAAAACGTGCCGGGGACGGAGATAATCGGGTGTATTGGTCGTAGGATTGACCGGGGAAGCAAGTCCCGCCACACTTACAAATTAACTCAACCCTAGTCGTCTACTTACAAATTACAATACCCAGCTCTAACCTATCCTCCAAGTCACCATGACTCACCCTTTTAGCCCAATATCTTCGACCCCAATGACTTACTATACCAACGGTATCGCAATACGCGTCCGCACAAAACCGATGGACTTCCGTATACATCGGTAATGGATTGTACAAGCCAGTACATGAGACGGGTAGGTTAATCAATCATGCGGTACTGCCCAGGAACATTCATTGCCAAATGGTACGTATGTGCAGCCTCTTAGGAAATCACTAGGAATCTCCGCCTACTGGCCACCTGCAGGGTGTGTTAAGGAGATATGGTGGTGTTATGTTAACCACTGGTCCGTTCTGGACCAAAATCGATGGTACTAAACCGTATTGAGCTACGTAGTACCATGGAATCATGGCAGAATTCAACATCGAGTGATAGGAGATATTGGAACCAAGTGACAACACATGATGTTGACGGAGTCATTGTTTGTCTATTCATACTCACATTTAGCCTATAGACTATAGTGACATACATTTTGACCAGTTCCCGTCCGCTGTACGCCCAATGGCAGCGATGTCCAGTCGCACACTGTAATACCAATACAGTGTTTGCAGCCCTAGGAAAGTGTCCGCGGGCGGACAGGGTGAGTACATGCCGGTATGGTTCACGGCCTTGCGGGGAAAGTTGACCGCACAGCAATCAAGTAGTAATTCTATACAGGAAGGGGCCACACCATCGAAACTCAACCCAATGCCGATGTGCGTACGGGCTGGTACTGTGTGCGGCTGGGTGGCTGTGCTGGTTTCGCACTTTGTCGAGTGGTACCGCTCAGTACGCGTCCGTACAAACCCAGCCTGATACAGCTTCGGTTCGCTGCACCCAGCCAGATTCCATACAGATCAGTACGGTGCACAGCGAGGTGGCGACACCGGTACTGCATGGTACGCGGTTAGGCTGGGACGCCGGTATCGTACTGTGACAAGCAGTACTGCACGGTACGCATTCATACTGTCCCGGTCTGGTTTCACTATGGTATGCCGTGCATGGCCATATTCTGTACAGTTCGGTACAGTGCGCAGCGCGGCGGCAACACTGGTACTGCACGGTACGTGGTTAGGCGGGACCGCCAGTATCGTACTGTGACGAGAGGTCCTGCCCTGTACGCATCCGTATTCTACCCGTCTGATTTGGCTTCGGTTCGCCGCACGCGGCCATATTCTGTACAGGTCAGTACGGTGCATGGCGAGGCGGCAACACCGGTACTGCACGGTACACGGTTAGACGGGGATGCCGGTATTGTACTGTAACGAGTGGTCCTGACCTGTATGCCTCTGTACTCTGCCCGTTTGATTTGGCTTCGGTTTGCTGCGTGCGGCCAAATTCTGTACAGGTCGGTACGGGGCACTGCGAGGCCGCGACACCGGTACTGCACAGTACGAGGTTAGGCAGGGATGCCGGTATCGTACTGTGACAAGCAGTACTGCGCGGTACGCATCCATACTGTCCCGGTCTGATTTCACTACGGTTCGCCACGCGTGGCCATATTCCGTACAGGTCAGTACGGTGCGCGGCGAGGCGGCGACACCGGTACTGCATGGTACGCGGTTAGGCGGGGACGCCGGTATCGTACTGTGATGAGAGGTCCTGCTCTGTTCACGTCTGTACTCTGCCCGTCTGATTTGGCTTCGGTTCGCCGCGCGCGGCCATATTCCGTACAGGTCGGTACAGTGCGTGGTGAGGCAGCGACACCCGTACTGCATAGCACGCGGTTAGGCGGGGACACCGGTATCGTACTGTGACGAGCGGTCCTGCCCTGTATGCGTCCGTACTCTACTCGTCTGATTTGGCTTCAGTTCACCGGGCGCGGCTATATTCTGTACAGTTCGGTACGCGCTGCTACGCGGCGGCGACATTGGTACAGCACTGCACCGTGGCGTACTGACCAATACTGGTCAGTACCATTATCATGCAGTCCTGCTGGTGCAGGACGCAGCGTTAGCTGCTAGTTCAGTTCATTTGTGTACTCGTCATTACAACAAAGTACCCAGCAGTACCCGTAGTGTGGCGCAATTCAGTGTGGTACCGGTCATTGCTGCAGACCTGGTACTGGCCTGTACGGCGCCAGAAGTCGAAGTTGCGCCGATACTGATGCTTACTCAGTAGTACACATTTTTACATAGCAGTATGGCTCAAGCGGGGCGCAGCCTCGCTGGTGTAGACCTGGTGTGGTTCAGGTAGCGCGTTAGCACCTGGACAAAATCAGGTCACGTATGTGCAGCCCATAGGTGTCCATGTGTACCACACAAACAGGAAATAGCCCTACAGAATTTTACTGGTGAACTCATACCAGGAGCAGGACATGAATACACCAGCCTGGTGATCCTCCAGTATCAGCAACACTACACCCAAGAAGTCTTTGAAGTAGCACCATTTGAACTGGAGGTGCACATATTTCTGCCATTCTGGTGGATCATACAACATCCGCCAGGGAGAGTGTGGGACACAGGGGAATTACGCTTTAACATGCCAAATTGCATTGAGCATTGCACAAAACTCACAAACACAAAGTTTTTTGTAAGCCTCGAACAGTCCATACTCTGGCACCCTGAAGCCAGGCTTATAGGTTATGTGGTAGCTACATCAACTGTGAACAACCCGCTAGATTTAGTCACAAAGCAATTTAGACAATTTCTCGACATCATGGGGAAAGAAGCTGCTAATGCCTTACCAGAACACAGTGCTTACAATTATGAAATCCAGTCAAAAGAAGGGGAGAAACCAACTTGGGGACTGATCTGCCCCCTATCTGAAAAAGAACTAGAAGTCCTCCAAGAGTACCTGAAAGAAATGCTAAAAACAGGTAAAATCTGTTGGTCAATATCGAGTGCTGGAGCCCCAATCTTGTTTGTGCAAAAGCCACACGGGTAAGGCCTATGGCTCTGTGTTGACTACTACAGCATCATCCAAACTACAGTACCCAATCAATATCCACTCCCCCTAATGTAGAAAATACAGTACAGAATCCAAGGAGCACAGTTCTTCACCAAAATCGATCTGAAAAATGGATACCACCTGGTCTGAATGAAGGAAGAAAAGGAGTGGAAAACTGGGTTTTGCAACCAATACAGCCTCTACGAATTCCTTGTAATGCTATTCGGATTGACCAAGATGCCAGCAACCTTTCAGAACATGATGAACTACATATTCTGGGACATGATCGATCTAGATCTGCTAGCATACATTGATGATCTACTAATCAATGCAAAAACAAAGGAAGAGTATGTTAGGATCGTCAAAGATGTTCTTCAGAGACTATGGGCAAATAGTCTGGCTATTTCAGCAGAAAACTGCAGGTGGAAACAACCCAAAGTGGAGTTCTTGTGATACGTCATTGGAAGGGAAGGAATCAACATGTCAGAGGAAAAAGTTAAGTAGGTACTCAAATGGAAGTCCCCTATATCGCTGGTAGAAACGCAGGCATTTCTGGACATTGCTAACTTCTATCGATGGTTCATCCAAGACTACTCCAGAGTGACTCATCCAATTACAGAACTAATAAAGGCCACAACAACCAAAGACTGGAAATTGATAGTTAAACAAATAGTAGAGGTTTGAGGGGCAAGCCGGGCAGGGTCCTTCTTCAAGGCGCTGAGCGATAGGAGACGGCGAGGAAGATGAGGAAGAAGGACTTGAAGGGAGTGAGAGAGAAGCGGCGATGGTTCAGTTGATGCTCACGTTGGGCGAGAGCAGCGAGCGATCTTTTGGGAACCGTGATCGTTATGTATAAGTCTAAGGAAAAACGAGAGAAAGCAAACATTGTACAGAGTCCCACAGGCGTCACGCCTATCCCTATTGGGTAGTCTACCCCACTCGCTCCCGTCGCCCCTCCGCTCGACACAAAGAAAGAGTAACACTGAGCACCAAGCAAGAGAAGCCTTTTTCAACACACCCCCTCTTCTCGTGCTTCGTGCAAAAATCCAAATCCAAATACAACTCCTTGCGATCATCGTTGACCTCATTAAAACCTCTGGAGCAAAAAACCCTTTTGGGAAAAACAACTACCAGTAGGGAAAAGAGTATCAACTCACGCATCCTTCCCGGCACCCCCTTTTTCTCCCCTGAGTCTCACCCCCTTTTCCTTCACAGAGTCGCTACCGTTCTTCGCCACTCGCACATTGTGTGATGGATGGGTGTGGTTGGTCGAATCTTGCGTAACGAGGGATGCTTCGGTGTTGAGGATAGTGGGGTGTAAGGACTCGTTTGCGGATAGATCGATAAGTTGCAGTAGCTGTATGTGCCGGGGCGCAGCAAGCGGTTTGGTGAGCAGATCGGCTGGATTCGCTGCAGATGTAACGTATTGAAAGTTTACCGAGCCTTTCGTCTGTTCGTCGTGCACATGGTGGTACTTAACGTCGATGTGCTTTGACTTCTGCTTCACAACTCCAGAGATGATTAGCTTAATCGCTCCTTGATTATCGCATCCGATAGGTACAGGTCCCTTTGAAATGTTAATCGACATCGTGTGTGCGACTTCTTCTAAGATGCGCCGAATCCAGAGGCTCTCCCGGGTGGCATGAGAGCTAGCAATATACTCTGCTTCAAGCGTAGATAGTGCCACTACACTCTGAGACTTCGCTTGCCAGTGCACCAGTCCAGAGGTGACGAGTTCCTGGTTCCAGTTGGTGTATCCAAGCCCAAAAACGCAGCCGCCAACAGATTTCCGAGTCTTCAGGTTTCCGGCCCAGTCAGAATCTGTATATCCCACTGCTGACAGTTCGGAGTGGGGTAGACGTCGATAGTGGATGCAGAGATTGGATGTGGCTTTGAGATAGCGGAGTACTCGTTTCGCTGCTGTCAGGTGCATCTCAAGGGGATGAACGTTGTAGCGACTGAGGGCAGTGACGCTGAAGGCGATGTCCGGTCGGCTTCCAAGCGCAGCGTACATCAAGGAACCAACTATTGAGAGATATTCCTTTCGATCAACGGATTTGTCCTCGCAGTGGGGGTTGTTCAGGTCGACTTGAGGATCGAGAGGCGTTTTTGCTGGCTTTGCGTCAAGCAATCCGAATCTTCTGAGAATCGTGTCGATGTAGGCCTGTTGGGTGATGCAGAAACCGTCCTCCTTTTTCTCGATCTCGATACCTAGGAATCTCCTTGCCGGTCCTAGATCGCTCATCTTGTATTTCGTGTGGAGGAGCTGCTTGATTCGGTGTCCGTCGGTTCCGTTGTACGCAATGAGAAGATCGTCAACATAGAGAAGTAGTAAGACTCCCGGCTGGAGGTAGAGGTTCGGGTCTTCAGCTGATTGCTTGAATCCTATAGAGCGTAAGAAGCCATCAATATCTTCATACCAAAGCCGGGGAGCTTGTTTTAATCCATAAAGAGCTTTGCGAAGGACAAGCCTTGACTCAGCCTTTATGGTACTAGTGGTCTCGAGCCACTTGATTCCATGTGGTAGAGACATGCAGATGTTGTCTCGATCGATCTTCGGGTTTAGAAAGGCAGTTACCACATCCATATGGTCAACGTTCCAACCATGCTGTGCTGCCAGTGCGAGTAGCAGTCGGAAGGTTGCCAGTTTTGAGACAGGAGCGTAGGTTTCATCATAGTCAATACCAGCCTTCTGCTCATAACCCTTAATTACAAGACGTGCCTTATATCGAGTGGTTCTGTCGGGGTTGAATTTTCTTCGATAGATCCATTTGCAACCGATCGGCTCTTCCATGAACTCGGCGCTGTGGACTCGGCGCTGTGGAGTCGGCCGCACGGACTTGGCACTGCGGACGTGGCTCTGCGGACTCAGCACTGTGAACTCGGCGTCGCGGTCACAGTGGAAGTGATGGTCTTTTCGGTTTTCTTCGACAATATCGAAAGTTTGATTTTCAATCAGGGCCTGCCATTCCTGCTGCATCGCTTCTTTCCACTTCTCAGCCTGTGGGCTTTTCAGAGCGGCCTCATAGGTGGCAGGTTCGTATTCATCTTCAGGAATGTTTGTTGATTCGACTTCGGCGATTTTGAATGTGAGAAGCGCTGAGGCTGAACTTTCGGTAATTCCAAGCATCAAGAAAGCGGTTGCAAGGTTCTCTGAAGATCTCAGATCACCCCCTTCTTCAGAAGCCTTGGTCATGAGCGCTTCATTCGTCGCAAGTCGTGACTTACTGCATGTTCGAGCAGAGACATAATCAGTGCCTAATCCATTGTTAGCGACTTGCAGTCTTTTTGTGCAGTCTAACTTTTTTTTTTTTTTTTTTTTTTTTTTTTTTTAATGACCTTTTTTAGCTGCTACAGCTTCCGGCATTTATCCTTTTCATGATCGACCTAGACTTGTCAACACTGAGATCAGTGGGCTTTGTCAGGATTTTTCTGAGTACTGATTTGTAAACACCGAAGATCAGTGGGCTTCTCCCATACTCCTTCGCCCACCACAGATATCTGCTGAATTTCAGTGCTTGCTCACCCTCCACAGATATCTGCTGCTTCGGCGGACCATAGGTTACCCCCTGCCAGCTACTAACGATCATGTCAACGGGAGCCTCTTCCGTTTATTAAATGACGGACATTGATATCTCACCGCCGGCCACCAGGTGTGACAACGGGAGATTTCTTTCAGGAGCGAAAGCAAGAAAGTCCACAAGATATTTGGGGTATTTGACTTACCATCAGTGTCTTGCACTATACCCAATGAATCCGTTCTCATGGCAGTCATTTGTGGCTTGTCCACCTGTTCTGGCTCTTTGGTCTCATCTGGAAACTCAACGGTTTCCACCCGTTCTCCACAGGAACTTGTAAACGTGTCTTCTTGTTCGTCAAACACCACACTTGAGCATTCTACTGCTCTTCCAGACTTTCCCGAGTTGAAGTCCCAAATTCTCCAAATCTTCGTCGTGTTGTGGACATATCCCAACATCATTGACGGATTGGATCGACTTCCAAACTTCTTTTCATTTCTCTGGGCTGGTGGTATATGTTTGAAGGCACGGCATCCAAAGCGACGTAAATGTTCGATGGGCGGGACGGTTCCGTATAGCGCTTCAAAGGGGGAGCGATTGCCAGATAGGCTTTTGGTTGGAGATCACTGGTGGAGATAACATGCTGTGCGGATCGCTTCAGACCAGAACTTGGTCGGCACATTTGCTTGCCACATCATACTTCTTGCTTTGGTATTAAGCGTGCGAATCATTCTTTCTGCAACTCCATTCTTGTGTTGCGTATATGGTGGTGCCGGTTCATAGGCAATTCCTTTCTCTCCTAATAGTGCGAGAAATACCGAATTATTGTATTCGCCTCAACCATTATCACAACGAAATCGTTTGATACGAAATTCCCGTGCTTCGACCCAGGTTTGATAATTTTGGAATTTCGCTGATATCTCTTCTGCCGATTTCGTCACGAGGAAGTACACCTCCGTGTATCTTGTACAATCGTCAATGTATACAATGTAGTATTGGCTTCCTCCGATACTTCCTTTGATAGGTCCACAGAGGTATGAGTGGATGAGTTCGAATGGGATTGAAGTGCGAGATGACGGGGTGTACGCGATGCGTTGTTGTTGTTTTGTTTGGATCCATGTTTGACATAGACTCACAGAATCCGGCAGTTTCCAGGGTGTTTTCAGTGTCGTTTCCAGTATCCGTTTCACATCAATGTAGTTGAGATGTCCGAATCGTTGATGCCAGATGTCTATCGAGTTGGAATGTCGTGTTTTGCGGTTGTAAGATCTTAGTTCCGAGACATACGCGGATCCTTCGATTGTGAGTGTGTAGAGTCCGTTTTCTAGTCCTCCCTTTAGAACGCTCTTCCCGTGGGAGTCGGTAATCGAGCACACTCCAGATTTGAAGGTCGCCCTGAGTCCGGATGTGTCGAGCTGGCTGACGAACAGTAGCGAGATTCGGAATTCTGGGACGAAGAATGCTTCTATGTCAATGCCTTTAAGCCTGACGATCCCCTTTTTGTTTGCATGTACCGTGCTGTTGTCTCCGAGTTTAATTAACATCTTCGTCTCTGTGAGCGAGGCTTTCCGAAAGTCTCTGATATTGTTACTGTAGTTGTGGGATGCACCTGAGTCGATTACCCAGGTTCCGAGTCTTGATGTTGCCGATCGATGTGTTGCGACCATCACCTCCGAGCTGAGGGAGGTGGAACCCTCATGTCATTCCCCATTGTCTGGTTCATTGGCAATTAGGTGACGACCGTTTATTGTGTCCGAATCGTTTCCACTTCTGTTCGATCCATTTCCTCGGTTGCTGCCACCAGATCGGTTTCGTCGGTTGCCACTGAATCCACTTCCGCCAGATGCATTTCCTCCAGATCCACCAGGTCCATCACCGCTAGGTCTGCCAGATGATCCTTGGTTTCCAAAACGAGCGGCCTGGGCTTTCTTCTTAATTGGACAATCCTTTTGCATATGTCCTTCGTCTCCGCAATAGTAACAGATGTCTCGATTGGTTTCTCGTTTCCGTTTATTGCCGTCCTGATTCTTCAGTTTCCAGCAGTTCTCCGTGTCATGGGAGGTCATCCTGCAGTTGGTACACCATTTGTTTCCATTCCGACGACCTTGTCCTCCATTTCCATTTTTCGATTGCTGACTATAGAGTGCTTACGATACAGCGTCCGGTTAGGTCATCATTGCTTTGTTGCGTTCGCATTCTTTCAGAGAATCCATGACTTCCTGGATCGTGATACCGGCGTGGGGTTGGAGAATTTCGATGGTAACTGAGAATATTGAGGGGAGGGTGGTGAAAATATGGATTTTGAATTAGGCATCAGATATGGCTTCATCAGAACCGGCCAGTTGATTCTTGATTTCCATGAGCTGAGAGAAATAGCTCTGGATCAGTTCGCCAATGGTCGGTTTCAAATCTCGAAAATTTCGGAGAAGAATCATTCGTCCAACTGTAGTACTGACTGCATCCATTCGAGCGGCTAGGACAGTCCACATTTCTGCAGGATCATGAATGCCTTCGAGCTCGATTTGGACTTCCTCTGAGCAAGATCCACTGATGATGGCAGCCGCTTGTGCCCGACGTTCCAAGTAATTGGTGTGGACTGCCCGTTCAGCTATGGCAGCAGCATTGAATCCAACAGGAGCATTTGGCTCAACTTCCTCGCCGGTAATGATGTTCCAAGCACGAATACCTTCGAGGATGTGACGGCAGTTCCTATTCCACTTCGCGTAGTTTGTTGACTTGAGGAGTTCAATCGATCCGAGCGCATGTTTGTAGGGTTTCTCCGACATTGTGATGAGGGGAACTGGTGACGTTTTCTTGATCGAGTTAGTACTGAATAGAGCAGTAGATTCCGACGAGGCAGGGAGACGTAGAAGAATGGGCCTCGACTTGCCGGCACCCACGTTTGTAGCTGGCTCCCTTGAGAGCTACGTTTTGCGCGAGGATTGAGCGTTGGATGGAGCGGTCATGACTCCGGGCTCACAACCTAAACAAATAGTAGAGGTTTGAGGGGCAAGCCGGGCAGGGTCCTTCTTCAAGGCGCTGAGCGATAGGAGACGGCGAGGAAGATGAGGAAGAAGGACTTGAAGGGAGTGAGAGAGAAGCGGCGATGGTTCAGTTGATGCTCACGTTGGGCGAGAGCAGCGAGCGATCTTTTGGGAACCGTAATCGTTATGTGTGAGTCTAAAGGAAAAAACGGGAGAAACCAAACATTGTACAGAGTCCCACAGGCATCACGCCTATCTCTATTGGGTAGTCTACCCCACTCGCTCCCATCGACCCTCCGCTCGACACAAAGAAAGAGTAACACTGAGCACCAAGCAAGAGAAGCCTTTTTCAACAATAGTCAAGGTGGAACAAGCATTCACCAAACTGAAGAACGGATTTACCTCCGCTCCAGTCTTAGCACACTTCAAACCAAAACGGCCTGTAATTGTGGAAACTGATATGTCAGATTTCGCCCTCCTGGCAGTACTATCCCAATGTGATGATGAAAACCACCTACACCCAGTTGCCTTTCATTCCAGAAAATTCACCTCTGCCAAAATCAAGTACACACCGTATAACAAGGAATTACTTGCAATTGTGGACTTGTTCAAGCATTGGCAATGATATCTCAAAGAAGCAAAGTACCAGGTACCTTTATTCTATGACCACCAAAACCTCAAGTACTTCACCACCACAAAGGTCCTCAATCGGCAGCAGGTTCGCTGGGCTCAGAAGCTGACCGGCATCAACTTCAAAATCTACTACTGCCCCAGTATCAAAAACGGCAAACCAGACACACTGTCCAGGTGTTGGGAGTACTGCCCTGAGAAAGGGGGGAGTGAAAGCCAGCCGATTACGACAGTCTTACACAAAACCCACTTTGTAGAGCCAATCCAAGTAGTAGGAGCAGTCAACACCTAACAAGAAGGTATAGGGTTCATCATCTCAGTGGCACGACTTGAGTTGCTCCTGACTCAGAGCTGGACTAATGAATTTTTGGCCAGAGTATGCAGGACAGGAGAAAGGGACCCAGAATACCACATAGCACTCAAGGAGCTGGAAGAAGAGGTAGCAGTGCAGGCAGAAACTGTACCAAAGGGCCGAAAGGCCAAAGAAGAGGTAGCGGTACTGTTACACCCTAGTAGAATGGGCTAACAGCTCGACGAGAATGTAATAGATATTTGTCGCAGAGTATTGACGGTCTCTCGAGTGACACTCTCCAAACGTCGACGGTCTCGCGAATGTCACCCCGAAACGTCGACAGTCTCGTGAATACCACTCTCCAAACGTCGACGGTCTCACGAATGCCACCTCGCAATGTTGAAGGTCTCGCAAATCCCACCTCGCAACATCGTCGGTCGCGCGAATGCCACCTCGCAACAGCGTCGCTCCCACGAATACCACGCCGCAACGGCGACGGTCTCTCGAATAACACACTCGTCCATGACAACAGCGCCGACAGCGCTGGGCATTGACAGCACTGACAGCGCCGACGTCAACGGCACCGGCAGCACCGGACGACAACGGCGCAGACAGCGCCAGACAAGTGACAGCCTGACACCTACTCTAAGGCATTGGGAAAACATAAGGAGCGCGAGAGTTTAGACAGGAGGCAAGAGTGGAAGTAGGACTCCGGCGGCCAAATTGGTTTGCCGGGGACTTCTCTATGGTGGCAATACGGAACCCGTGTGACCCATAGAAGCTATGGGAACAACGAGGATCGCAGTAGCACTGTATCTTGTCGTTGGTACCGGTCAGGACGAGTACGCTCTGGGCCTCGGCCCACGTTCACCTTGGCTTCGGCTGGTGCATACGTGAGTGGATTCCTGAGGACTAAGAAGTACGGAATCGGCATGCGCTTGCGCAACACTGTGGACAACAAAGTACGGAATCGGCATGCACTTGCGCAACACTGAGGACAAAGGAAACGGATCGGCTTGTACGCCGAGGACAAAGGAAGCGAATTGGCATGCGCTTGCGCGCTGAGGAAAAAGAGAAGGAATTGGCATGCGCACAGCGCTGAGGAAAAAGAGAAGGAATTGGCATACGCGCAGTGCTGAGGAAAAAGAGCGGGGATTGGATGAGTGGTGCACCGAGGACAAAGAAGTACGGAATCAGCATGCGCTTGTGCAATGCTGAAGACAAAGAGAAGGAATTGGCCTATGCGCTGAGGAAGAAGAGAAGGAATTGGCATGTGCGCAGTACTGGGGGAAAAGAGAAGGAATTGGATGTGTGGTACGCCGAGGACAAAGAGTGGGATCGGTATGCGCTTACGCGGCTCTCCATTCCTGAAGACAAGGTCAAAGGATGGAGGACGGTGGTAGTGTAGGTTGACTCCGCTCTTATAGACATTCGGCGTGCCGCGCAAAGGGGAGGACAGAGAGATAGAACCTGGAACGAAATCCCTTAGACTATTCCGATGTGAATTATCGAAAACCTGACTACGATCTATCAATTCTACCGTGACTCCGGTAACGCATTAGTACCCCAGTCTCACACTATAGTCGAAGGTAAACATGTCGGTCACCGGAGCCGCAACCTTCGCCATCGACATGCTATGTCTGGAATACCCCCGAAACATCAAGAACGTCTACAATGACACCTATCCGGAAAACAACAGTGTTGAGATACGCGAACCCGCGAGCTGGCTGCGCCAACTTGCACATCAACATTAGCTGGCACAGACCGACTGGCAGTGGCTCCATCACATCTGCGGAGGAGAGTTTGATCAGAACGACCGTCGCATCCGTTCGATAGAGCAAAGTAACAAAACTCTGTTCCAAGGCCTACGATACATATACAAGCAGGCAAAAGCTGACGTCAGAGCTTCACACGAATGGATGCAAACCGAATTGATGGTGGTTGCCAACGCCTCGCAGCAGTTCACTGTGGAAGTCTGGCAAGCGATTCTTACACACAATGAGGAAGCAGGCCAACTGGCAAAGTATCAAGTAATGCAAATCACCCGCATCAACAATGCACTTGCGTTCCTACAAACGGCGGACTTGCAACGAAACCATGAACAGCAAAGACTACGAACCGAGGTCAACTCTACCCAAGCAGCCCGCCTCCAGGATGCTGAAGCAGGACAACCCGAGAGAAGGACTTTACCAAGCTACTTGCAAGTGGCACCCGCGGCTATCCCAAGAAGAATCAGACCGCCCGCTATCCCTGCGGAAGAAGCAGAACCCCCTTGGGAACAACCAACTGCATCGAGAACGTCGTGCAATACATGGCAAGCTGAGGAGAATCCGGACGAATGTCTTGCGCAGATTATAGCTGTAACCATCGGCAACACGCTGTCGGCTCAAGCAACCCGGACGACCAACCCGAGTGCTTCGACAGGTCTGCCAGCACCCTGGGTGGCATGCTTAAAGCTAGAAAATCCTGCCAAGTTTGACAGGAAACCAAAAACGCCATTCCGCACCTGGTGGGAGTCAGTCCGGAACTACATCAGATTTTAGCCGGAAACCAGTGGAATACAGCAAATTGCGTGGATAGGAACCCTTTTGACAGACGACGTAAAAGAATGGCACCAAGCACGATGGAGGCCAGTAGGAGATGCTGACACCTGGAACGCCTACTCCGAAGCCCTACAGGATGAGTATCTGGATCCATGGGAAGCCACTACAACATTCAACCAATTATCGGCCCTACATTACAAAGGGGATATTAAGGCTTACCTGACGGCATTTCGGGCCTTGAATATCCATGCACAGGTAACTGGGGAAGCACTCCAGAGCAAGGTAAATGTAGCTCTCCTGTTAGAGATTATTGACATGCGCTTTGCCCAGAATCCCCGCCTTTTCACGGAAGACGAACCATTCTTGGTGGCCACCTATGAGGCAGGAAGGCACTGGGAAAATCGAAACCTACTTGCAAAAGAAAAGGCCGCAAGCGAACCAGGATCCGGAACAGGTAGCCAGACCGCCACTCCGAAGGGAGCCAACAAAGGGTCCCAAGAACAAGGAAAAGGAAAGGGAAAAGAGGAACTCCAGTGGAACAAAGGCCAAGCAGCAAAAACCGAAAAAGGGAAACTATGGAGAGGACTAAGAGAGGCGTTCCAAGGAGTGCCACAAGACGAGATCGACGAGCACAAGAAAAATGCCCAAGGATGCTGGAGATGTGGACGCGACAACCACAGCACCTATCAATGCTAGACTCGCACCACGAAGAAAGGAACCGTGCTTCTGGAGGTACTGGGACAGATATCAGCCAGTACCAGCACCAAACGAAAACGCGATGAAACGAGGCAAGCAGTCGCTGTAGCAACAGGTGAAGAGGACCGAAGCGAGGCGCCACTAGCCTGGGCTCAAGACTCGGAAAGCAAGGAGGATTTTTAGGAGGCCAGGAAGCGCCACAGCCCAAGGCCTCAGTGTTAATATGGGGCATAACTGGAAAACGAGGTCCGGAAATGGAGAGTCAGGAACAAAGGAAGAAACCACAGCCTATTTGTGGAGAACGCCCAATCATGGAAATGATGATACACTGGAAACACCACAAATATCAAGCTCGCGTCCTTCTTGATACTGGCTGTTAAACGCCACTAATCAGCAAGCAAATCGTGGAGAAAATGACACTCCCTTGCGAACAACACAAACAAAACATAGCTATCCGCAACTTCACTGGAGAACTGGTACCAGGAGCTGGACAGGAGTACACCATACCTATCACGCTCCAACACTGAGAACATTACTCACAGGAGGTATTTGAAGTGGTGCCACTCGAACCAGAAGTCGACATCTTCCTGCCATTTTGGTGGATCGTCAAACATGCCCCACAAGGCGCCTGGAATAACTCTGAGCTCCATTTCAATAGTCCGAGCTGCGTGAAAGACTGCACAGAAGCTGCCACCACAGCCCAATTCTCTCTAAGTCTCGATCCATCTATAATTGGCCACCCTAAGGCACAGATTATTGGGTACGTGTTGGCGACAACGACCGCCAATCCGCTCAACCTCGTTCCCAAGGAATTCCAGCAATTCCTCGACATCATGGGAAAGGAAGCGTCAGATGCACTCCCTAAGCACAGCTCATGTGACCATGAGATCCTGCTGAAGGAAGGCGAAAAACCACTTTGGGGTCCAATCTACCCACTTTCGGAAGTCGAATTAGAGACACTCCGAGAATACCTCAAGGAAATGATGAGAACGGGGGAAAATCTGACGATCAACATCAAGTGCTGGCGTCCCAATCCTCTTCGTACCAAAGCCGTATGGCCGGGGCCTCAGACTGTGTGTCGACTACCGAGGCATCAACCAAATCACTGTGCCCAATCGATACCTGCTGTCACTAATATAGGAACTCCAGGACCGAATCCAAGGTGCGCAGTTCTTCACCAAAATGGATCTGAAAAACAGATATCATCTGGTCCGGATGAAGGAAGGCGAGGAATGGAAAACAGCCTTTCGCACCCACTATGGTCTCTACGAATTCTTGGTAATACCATCCGGATTGACCAATGCACCAGCAATCTTCCAGGATATGATGAACCACATATTTCGGGACATGATCGACCTTGGTCTGCTTGCATACATTGACGACCTACTCATCTATGCAAAAACGGAAGAACACGATAGGATTGTCAAGGAAGTACTACAGAGACTACGAACAAATAGGCTTGCCATCTCACCGGAAAAATGCGTATGGAAACAACCGGAAGTGGAATTTCTAGGATATGTGATTGGAAGGGAAGGAATCAAAATGTCTGAGGAAAAAGTGAAAGGAGTACTCGAGTGGAAGTCCCCCACCTGACTGATGGAAACGCAAGTGTTTCTGGGCTTTGCTAATATGTATCGGCGATTCATCAAGGACTATTCCTGAGTGGCTCACCCAATCACAGAACTCACGAAGGCAACAACAAAAGACTGGAAATGGACCCGCGAGGCAGAGAGCGCATTTACTGAGCAGAAGAACCGATTCACTTCCGCTCCGATTTTGGTGCACTTCGACCCCCAACGACCAGTAATTGTGGAAACCGACGCATCGGACTTTGCCCTCAGTGCGGTCCTATCACAACGAAACAACGAAAATCGCCTACACCCGGTTGCCTTCCACTGAAGGAAATTCACACCCACCGAAATCAACTACGAAATACATGACAAGGAGCTACTCACAATTGTCAACTGATTCAAACACTGGCGACGGTATCTTGAGGGTGCTACCTATCAGGTGCAAGTGTTTTCGGACCACCAAAATCTAGAATACTTTACCACCACCAAGGTTCTCAACCGTCGGCAAGCGCACTGGGCACAAGACCTCGCCGGTATCGACTTCAAGATCTTCTATCGCCCCGGTACAAAAAACGGGAAGCCAGACGCATTGTCCAGGTGTTCAGAATACCGCCCTGAAAAGGGGGGGGATGAAAGCCAGCCGATAACGACAGTCTTACACAAAACCCACTTCGCAGGGCCAATCCAGATAGCAGGAGCGGTCAACACCCAATGAGAAGGCACGGCATTCATCATCTCAGCAGCGCGGCTTGAGTCGCTCACGGCCCGGAGCTGGAAGAAGGAATTCTTGGTACTCGTATAAAGGGTAGGGGAAAAGGACCCGGAATACCGCAAAGCGCTCGAAGAATTGGAAAAGGAGAAAAACAAAGGAAATGAGGAATACGAGGAAAACGGGGAAGCAGCATGGGCAGGGCCTGTGCCGGATGGCTGAGAGGCTGAGGAAAACAAGGAAAATGAGGAAAACGAGAAGAATGAGAAAGACGAGGAAAACAAGGAAGCGGCACGGGCAGGGCCTGTGCCGAACGGCCGGATGGCCAAGGATAGGAAGGCGGCACGGACAGGAAAAGGGATCATAGAAATAAAGGACGGATGTGTGTACCAGAAAGGGATGCTGTGGATACCAAACGACAGGAACCTCATTCTACATATCCTGGAATCAGAGCACGACAGAAAAGTGGCAGGCCACATGGGGCAGGACAAAATGATCGAGCTAATTTGATGCAACTTTTGGTGGCTACGGATGAATGAGCAAATCACAGACTTCGTCCGGAGCTGTCTTCAGTGCCAGAAGAACAAGGCAGCTCGACACCAGTCCTATGGACTCCTGACACCTATGGAACTACCCTACGCCCCGTGGCAGTCGATTGCAATAGATTTCATCACTGATCTGCCACTGTTCGAACAGTGTGACCAACTCTGGGTGGTCGTCGACCGATTCACTATAATGGCCCACTTTATTCCACTGCCGAAGGAAAACAAATCGGCGAGTGATCTAGCAAGGTCCTTCGTCTGGGAAGTGTGGTGCCACCACGGACTGCCCTCGGATATTGTATCAGATTGGGACTCTCGTTTCACTTTCGCCGTCTGGCAGGAGTTCCTAACGCTGTCCGGTATCCGGCCACGAATGTCAACCGCTTTCCACCCACAAACCGATGGCCAGAGGGAACGGCTGAACCAAACCATCGAGGCATAACTTGGGTTATTTATCAGCTACGAACAGGACGACTGGGTTAGTTTGCTACCAATGGCAGAGTTGGCCTACAACAATTCGACCACCAATGCGAAGGGCATCTCGCCGTTCTACACGAACTATGGCTTCCATCCCACAGCGACAAATCCAGCAGCTGTGCTACCACTAAACCCTGCAAGTTTCGCCTACGGCCATTGGATGCACGCAGTACATGGGGAGGCAAGGAAAACGCTCGATGAGACACGGCAACAGATGTGCCAATACTCAGACCCCCACAGAAAGGAACCACCAGTATATCAAGTGGGCGACCTAGTGATGCTCAACGGTAGGAACATACAAACCCGCCGCCCATCACGGAAGCTCGACCACGAAAACCATGGCCCATTCCAGGTGGAAAAGATTGTCTCCCCACTCGCCGTCAAGCTCACTCTGCCACGGAAATGGTGAATCCACAATGTCTTCCACGTCTCCCTTGTCGAACCCTACCGAGCTGGCAAGATGCAAACAACACCGGACGCAGTTAAGGTACTCCAGGAAGCAGACAATATCGAGAACAGTGAAGAATACGATGTGGACGAAATCATGGGCAGCACCAAAAAGGGACGACAAGTTCTCTATCGGGTCAAGTGGCTAGACTACCCCGACCGAAGGGATTGGACCAATGAGCCATTCGACAACTTCTCAGAAGGGGGGATGGAGAAGCTGAGGGAGTTTCACCGCTGGCACCCAGAGGCGCTGAGAGATTACTGGCTCGCCAAGGAGTGAGAGAAAGGAAGAAAGGAGAATGGAAGGAAAGGAGAGAGGAAGAAAGGAAAGGAAAGGAAGGAAGAACGGAAGAAAGGAAGAAGAAAAGGAAGGAGAAAGTTAGAAGGGCTTCGGGGGTGAAGCCTAGGGAAGGGGGGAGTAGTGTTACACACTAGTATAATGGGCTAACAGCTTGACGAGAATGTAATAGATATTTGGCACAGAGCGTTGATGGTCTCTCGAGTGATACTCTCCAAACTTCGATGGTCTCGCGAATGCCACCCTGAAACGTCAACGGTCTCGCGAATACCACTCTCCAAACGTCGACGGTCTCGCGAATGCCACCTTGCAACATCGACGGTCTCGCGAATGCCAGCTCGCAACATTGTCGGTCTTGCGAATCCCACCTCGCAACGGTGTCGGTTCCACGAATGCCACGCCGCAATGGCGATGTTCTATCGAATAACACACTCGTCCGTGACAACAGCACCAACAGCGCCGGACGTTGACAGCGCTGACAGCGCCGACATCAACGGCGCCAGCAGCACCAGACGACAACGGCGCAGACAGCACCAGACAAGTGACAGCCTAACACCTACTCTAAGGCATTGGGAAAACACAAGGAGCGCGAGAGTCTAGATGGGAGGCAAGAGTGGAAGTAGAACCGCGGCGGCCAAAGTGGTTTGCCGGGGACTGCTCCGCGGTGGCAAAGCGGAACCCGTGTGACCCATAGAAGCTATAGGAATGACGAGGTTCACAGCAGCACCATATCTTGTCGTTGGTACCGGTCAGGACGAGTACGCTCTGGGCTTTGGCCCACGTTCACCTCGGCTTCGGCTGGTGCATACGTGAGTGGATTCCTAAGGACCAAGAAGTACGGAATCGGCATGTGCTTGCGCAACACTGAGGACAAAAAAGTACAGAATCGGCATGCACTTGCACAACACTGAGGACAAAGAAGTACGGAATCGGCATGCACTTGCGCAATACTGAGGACAAAGGAAACGGATTGGCTTGCATACCGAGGACAAAGGAAGCAAATTGGCATGCGCTTGCGCGCTGAGGAAAAAGAGAAGGAATTGGCATACGCATAGCGCTTAGGAAAAAGAGAAGGAATTGGCATGCGAGCAGCACTGAGGGAAAAGAGCGGGGATTGGATGTGTGGCGTGCCGAGGACAAAGAAGTACGGAATCGGCATGCGCTTGCATAATGCTGAATACAAAGAGAAGGAATCGGCCAGCGTGCTGAGGAAGAAGAGAAGGAATTGGTATGCGCACAGCACTGGGGGAAAAGAGCAGGAATTGGATGTGTGGCGCGCGGAGGACAAAGAGTGGGATCGGTTTGCGCTTACACGGCTCTCCATTCCTGAAGACAAGGTCGAAGGATAGAGGAGGGTGGTAGCGTAGGTCGACTCTGCTCTTATAGACATTCGGCGCACTGCGCAAAGGGGAGGACAGAGAGAGAGAACCTGGAAAGACACCCCTTAGACTATTCCGATGTGAATTATCGAAAACCTGACTACGATCTATCGATTCTACCGTGACTCCGGTAACGCATTAGTACCCCAGTCTCACAGGTACAGGCAGAACCTATACTGAACAGCAGAAAGGCTGAGGAGAATGAGGGAGCAGTACATGCAGGATCTGTACCGAATGGCCGGATGGCCCAGGAAGAAAAGGGAGTGGTACAGGTAGGATCTGCACAGAATGGCCGAATGGATGAGAAGAATAGGATAGCAAAGGCAAAAAGGGGGAAGCCTAGGTAAGATAGAGTCTTGGGACTGAAAGATGGGTGCATATACTGGAAGGGGCTACTCTGGATACCGAATGACAAGAACCTCATTCGGCAAATCCTGGAATCAGAGCACGATATAAAGGTGGCAGGACACATGGGACTGGGCAAAATGATCGAACTAATCCAATGAAACTTTTGGTGGCCATGAATGGATGAGCAAATCATGGACTTTGTCTGGAGCTACCTCCAGTGCCAACAGAATAAGACAGTCCATCACCAACCCTACAGATTTCTAAACCTCATGGAACCACCCTACATACTGTGGTAGTCAATTGCAGTGAACTTCATTACTGACCTACCAATATCAGAGCAGTGTGACCAACTTTGGGTGATCATCAACTGGTTCACCAAAATGGCACACTTCATCCCACTACTGAAAGAAAGCAAGATGGCGAGTGATCTAGCTAAAACCTTCACCTGGGAAGTATAATGCCACCATGGATTCCTTCAGATATCGTGTCAGACTGGGACTCCTGTTTCACCTTCGTAGTTTGGCAGGAGTTTGTAAAGCTCTCCAATATCTGGCCATGAATGTTGACAGCCTTCCACCCACAAACTGATGGCCAGACGGAATGGCTAAACCAAACCATTGAGGTATACCTCCGGTCATTCATCAGCTATGAACAGGATGACTGGGTTAGCTTGCTACCCATGGCGGAATTTGTGTACAACAAATTGACCACCAATACGATGGGTATCTTGCCTTTCTATGCAAACTACAACTTTCATCCTACTACTACAAATCCAACTACAGTGCTACCACTAAATCCCACTAGTTTTGCCTATAGCCATTGGATGCACACAGCACACGGGAAAGCATGGAAAATGCTTGACAAGACATGGGAACGGATACGCCGATATACTGACCCACACCGTAAAGATCCACCAGCATATCAAGTGGGTGACCTAGTGATGCTCAATGGTAGGAACATCCAAACCCGGCGTCCGTCTTGCAAACTCAACAACAAAAACCACAGACCATTCTAGGTGGAAAAGATCATGTCACCGTTCACAGTTAAACTCAATCTGCGACAAAAATATCAAATCCACAATGTGTTCGACGTCTCCCTGGTTGAACCATACAGAACTGGCAATATACGAACAACCCCTAACCCAGCTAAGGTACTCCAAGAAATAGATGATATTGAGAACAGCGAAGAATATAATGTGGATGAAATCATGGGCAGTAGCAAGGAGGGACGACATATCCTCTAGCTGGTTAAGTGGCTAGACTACCCTGGCCGAAGGGAGTGGACCACCAAACCCTACGACAACTTCTCGGATGGAGGTTTAGAAAAGCTGAAGGAATTCCACCGCCAAAACCCAGAGGCGCTGAGGGCCTACCGGCACATCAAGGATTGTATAATACAAGGAAGGAAGGAAGAAAGGAGAAAGAAAGAAAGAAAGAAAGAAAGAAAGAAAGAAAGGAGAATGGAAGAAGAAAGAAAGAAAGGAAGGAAGGAAGGAAGGACACAGGTTAGAAGGGCTTTGGGGCGAAGCCTAGGGATAGGAGAAGTAGTGTGACATCCTAGTACAATGGGCTAACAGCTCAATGAGAATGAAAGAGATATTTGGTGGAGGAGGACATTGACAGTCTTTTGAGTAACATACAATATGTTGACAGTCTCTCGACTGCCACACTCTTCGACATCGACGGTTCACCAAATGATACCCCTTGACATCAATCATCTCTCAAATGACACATACTTCGATGTCGATGGTCTCTCATATGACACATGGAGCGTGACAGTCTAGACAGGAGGTAAGAGTAGAAGTAAGACCTTGGCAGCCAAAGTGGTTTGCCGAAGACTACTCCTCGGCAGCAAAGCAGGACCTGTGTAACCCATAGAAGCTATGGGAACAACGATGTTTGCAGCAGCACAGTATCTTATTGTTGGTACTGGTCAGGACAAGTACACTCTGGGCCTAGGCCCACATTTACCTTGGCTTTGGCTGGTGCATACATGAGTGAATTCCTGAGAACAGAGAGTATGGATCAGTATGTACTTATGAGGTACTGAGGACAAAGGATAGGGAATTGGTACACACTGAGGAAAAAGAGTAGGAATGGGATGTGTGTGCGTTGAGGAAAAAGAACAGGAATTGGAGGTGTGGGGTACCAAGGACAAAGAGTGGATCAATATGTGCTTATGTGTCTCTACATTCCTGAAGACAAGGTCAAAGGATAGAGGAGCATAGCAGCATATGATTATGCCGCTATTATAGGTGTTCGGCACACTGCGTAAACGAGGGGGAGGACAGAGAGAAACTGTATCAACACCTCTTAGACTAATACGTTGGGAATTATCGAAAACCCACCTACTATATCGATTTTACCGTGACTCCGGTGACACAACAGCACCCCAGTCTCACAATGGGTGTGGAATGCAATGGCAGAACAGGTATTCCAAGAGCTGAAGCATCGATTCACCACAGCACTTATCCTGGCCCACTTCGATGTGCAACAGCCAGCCATCCTCAAAACAGATACCTTGGACTTTGCCATTGGAGCAGTGCTCTCCCAATGAGATAACGAAGGAAGACTCCACCCAGTAGTGTTCCACTCCTGGAAGTTCCAACCAGTAGAAATCAATTACAAAATCCATGACAAGGAACTACTTGCTATAGTCAACGCCTTCAAACACTGGTGCTGGTATTGTGAAGAATCAACCCACCAGCTGCAAGTCTTTTTGGACTATCAGAAACTGGAATACTTCACCACGACCAAGGTACTCAATCGATGACAAGCAAGGTGCGCACCGGAGCTTATGGGTATTGATTTTTGTATCTACTACCAGCCCGGGGCAAATGGTAACTTGCTGAATGCCCTGTCAAGGCATTCAGAGTACCGTCCAGAAAAAGGGGGGGGGAAGACCAGCTGATCACGACGGTCTTGCAAAAAGACCACTTTGCAGAACCAGACTGGCATGAGCACTCATTCATCTGCTCCTCGGCACAGCTAGCCTCACTGCCTTCATAGAAATGGTTACTTGACTTTTTAGGGAAAAAGTCAAGAAAAAAGCGAAGGAAGACCAGGAATACCAGCAAGCGTGGAAGTCGTTAGAAGAAATGGAATCATGGGGTCCTCATGAGGCTGCCTGAACAGACTAAAAGGTCAGAAAGGAAGAGATTCTTGTGGTCAGAGAAGAACTGCTATACAGAATAGTCATGCTCTGAATCCCAGAGAATAAAGAGCTGGTACAAACCATCCTTGAATCAGAATATGATACGAAGGTGGCAGGACACATGGGTCAAGACAAGACCATCAAACTTGTCAGACGAAACTTCTGGTGGTAAAGAATGAACGAATGAATTATCAATTTTGTTCAAAGCTGCCCCCAATGTCAGGAAAATAAGGTAAGCCAGCACCACTCCTATGGGCCGTCTTCTCCCTTGGAATTACCCTACACATCCTGCCACTCCATTGTGATGGACTTCATCACCAAGCTGCCTCTGTCGGAGGAATGCAACCAGCTGTGGGTGGTCATCGAACGATTTACAAAAATGGCACACTTCCTTCCCCTGAGAAAAGAAGAAAAAACTGCTGCTGACCTAGCAGTCATCTTCGCGCCGGAAATCTGAAAGCACCATGGACTCCTGGCAGACATTGTCTCCAATTGAGAGGGCCAGTTCACCTTGGAAGTCTGGAAGCAATTCCTCTGGCTATCCAGGATCCGCTTGCAAATGTCAATGGCCTTCCACCTGCAAACAGACAGCCAGATGGAACACCTCAACCAGACAATCGAGTCTTACCTCTGGGTTTTCGTCGAACAAGAACAGGACGATTGGGTCACCCTGTTACCGATGGCAGTATTCGCGTACAACAATTCGGTTATGAGGGGAAATAGAATGTCACTGTTTTACGCAAAGTAGTGCAGCTTTCACCTGGTCACTCTGGATCCTGCCAGCACAAAACCCCTTAATTCAGCCAGCAAGGTATATGCGCACTATATGCATGGCATATACAGCGAGTCCCAGAAAGGCTTAGAAGCAGCAGAGGAATGAATGCAGCTGTATACAAATCTGACCCGAAAGGAACCTCCAGCATACTGGGTGGGAGACCTGGTTATAGTCAATGGACACAACATCAAGACATACCAACCATGATAGATGCTGGACCACAAGAATTATGGCCCCTTCCAGATTTTGAAGATCGTCTCCCCATTCACAGTCTGGCCCATGCTATTTTGGAAATGAAAGATCCACAATATCTTCCACATATCGCTCCCTGAACCTTACTGAACAAGCAAACACCGAGCCACCCAGGACCCGACCAAGGTGCTTCAGGAGGCAGATAATATCAAGTAAAGTGAGGAGTACAACATGAAAGAAGTTATGTCCTCGGTCGAATATGGCCAGGGAAATAACAAACAAATACTCTACCTTGTCAAATGGCTTGACTATCCTGAACAATGAGACAGGACAGAAGAACCATTCAACAATTTTTCAGTAGGCAGTTGGGAGAAACTCCAGGAGTTTTATCACCTGAATTCAGACTCGCCAAGGGACTATCGTCTTACCAACGTTGAGGGATGTCCATAACAGGACCCACAGCGGGGGTAGTAGTAGGATGAAGGGGGGGAGCACTGCATCCATTTTGCCACTTTGAAGAAAAAGACCTGCTTCTCAGGTATGCTACCAAAGATCATCTCTGCAGACCCCACAAAAAAGACATTGTCTGGACGCCCAGCAGAAATGACAATTCACCAGTGTTGAGAGTCAGGAAAGGTATTCATAATAGTTGTATTGGACCTCATGAAGCCGTCCTACCAAGACAGGAACCAGTGTACAAAACCCACAGGGCAGTGTATACTAATCCCCATAGGCGCAGCCACTTCTTAGCATACTTTGCAGCCCGTAGGGCTTAATCAGGTAGGTTACTACCTGGATGCCAGTTTCAGCCCAAAGGATACCATGTTCCTCCTGCCTCTCTGTGGTATTGAGTGACCCCAGAACTCAAAGTACGGAGATGGCTTCATGACACTGCATGGTGTTGAGTACAACCCCAAACATAAGAGTAAGATTACTTATTGGCCTGATCTGAGGGCCTAGTCACTTCTGAAGGTTCCCAGACACCTGAGAGAGGGTTGTCACACTGAATCGGTGACTGGGAGGGATACAGAGGTGGAGTACTGCATTCAGCGAAATATAAGGAAAAAGGATCTTAGCTTCAGGATGAAGCTAGAGAAGGGGGGAGTAGTATTACACCTGAGAAGAACATGAGAGAAAAAGAGGAACAGATAGCACCGGTAAGTCACGAGGCAACCATACATAATTACTTATGGGGAGATAGAACAAGTCAGTCAGCTTCAGAGAGTCTAGACGGGAGATAGCCTCAGAGTTAGACGTTAGAGCTGTAGTGGCCTTAAGGGAACCTAATCTCCAGATGAGGACAAGAAATGCAACTAGATACAAGATACAAAGGCTAGACCATAGTGTCAATAACGTAGCTATCTCTGATAGGCTTGTAATTCACTCACCTATATGGCTTGAGGGGGTTACATGGTGCAGGCATTAGTTCAGCTGATCGTTAGATCGACCAGGACCAATGAGGTTGTGTGGACTGGGCCCGTTGTCAAGATCCTGTCTCACTAGTCCGTGCAGCTTGACAGGCAACGTAGGAGGTCCGTTAGTCTCGCTGTGGCAGTATCCGACTTCACCCTAATCTCTGCACACCCAGCATGGTTTCGTTGCAGTATTCGACTTTGCTGTGGTGGTATCCGACTTTGCCCTAATCGCTGCACGCCTGGCGTGGTCTCGTTGCGGTATTCGACTTTGCTGTGGCGGTATCCGACTTCGCCCTAATCGCTGCACGCCTGGCGTGGTCTCGTTGCGGTATTCGGCTTCGCTGTGGCAGTATCTGACTTCGCCCTAATCTCTGCACGCCTGGCTTGGTCTCGTTGCGGTATTCGACTTCGCTGTGGCGGTATCCGACTTCGCCCTAATCTCTGCATGCCTGGCGTGGCCTCGTTGCTGTATCCGACTTCACTGTGGCGGTATCCGACTTTGCCTTAATCTCTAATAGGTTCTTACAGGTGGTGGTCACAGCGCCGGGTCACTGATGTAGAGAGATAGGTCTGTGGAGAGAGATAATAGATTGCGTGGAGAAGAATCTCCAGACTAGCTACCGCACTCCTCCCTTTATACTTTTCCTTTCCTCTGTGGAATCACAGCTTGCCCGCAAGACTGACACATTTCCTTCATACCACATCATGACTCAATCGTCACGCCCAACGAAACCCATGATCGCACTCGGCCGCCGTGCGGCCACCACTCTACTCGTGGCAACAGGAGAAAGGACATGCAAGCAAGAACAGTACAGAAACAGAAGAAGGACGCGCAAGCATAATCAAAAGGAAACAACATACGTAAGAAGACAGGAGAAAGGACGCGCAAGTAGTAACGGCAACAGAGGAATGACGCGCGGACATAATCAAGGGGAAACACATACGTAACGATAAAGGAGAAAGACGCGCAAGCTCAATCAATGGGAGACTAAGGGGAAAGACCTGGACTGGCCAGCGGTCGGGTAGGGCGTTGAGGGATATCGCTACCGGAGCGATATGATCGGGCGAGGTGTCTAGGTGCGGAGGATGACTATGGCTGCGGCAGCGGTGATGAGGGCAGCCCACAGGGTGGCAAGGGTGACGGCGGCCCTGGCAGCGGCGCTTATGAGCCTGCCGCGCAAGATTCGTGACAGTACGTCTCCTGTCCAGACCGAAGCTCCAGCGAGGTCATGTCGGGTAGGCGCAGCACAGCGGCGGATGGGGGTGCGGTAGATACGTACAGCCTGGCTCCCCTGCTGCCGGGCTTGGAGTTGTGCATTCAGTCGTTGTTACTCTGTTACGATTTCTGCCAAGACCCGGGTCATTCCCTCGAGTCGTTGCTGGTCGGCGTCGTGTAGTTCGTTCATACGTTGGGCGAGTTTCCGGTGTACCACATGGTTGTGGCGGGCATCCCAGGTTGTGGTTTGATGTATCATGGTGACAATTTCCCCCAGCAGCGGAAGTTGCTCATCTTGGGGAGTGGTGCTGGCGGCTGCGGCGGCGGCGTGGGGTTCTTGATTTTCTTTGATCGGGCCTGGGAGTTCCTGTTCTTCCGGGGCTGGCATGACGTCGGCCAAGGGGGTTCGTTGTCCCGTGGTCTGGCAGCATTGGTGGTGGTCTTCCATGTTCACTAGGAACCGGCAATCGGGGCAGACCCGCTTCCCCTGCTGCCAGTCCACACATGCTTTTTGCGGGTTCAGGTGTCGGTTGCGGATTACTTCCGCTAATTCGAAGGGATGGGTGTGGTGACAGCTGCAGGGCTGGTGGGTGCGCCGGCGGTGGTCATTCCCTCGTTGTGGGTAGTAGTTGTCATCTTTCATCTGGCGGTGAGCGCCACAGTAGTCGTCGTAGCAGGCGGTCCAGTGTAGGGAGGCATGGTCGTTGGCGCTGGGTTGTCCTACAGCGGACAGTGGAGGGGAGGGTGCTGGCAGCGGGGCATTCCATCCGTCCGTGGTGGTGGCATTGGTGGGGAGGCCCCAGTTGTCATTGTTATCGGTCATCATGGGAAGTTCGGGGTCGCCTTGCTCAACATTGGTGAAGGTCCAGCCTTCGTTCGTGTCGACAGTGGCGGTGGTGGACATGCTAATTGGGAGCGGCGGGGCCGGGTTTTTCGGGATATTCCTCGTGGAATTTGCGTGTAATCTCAGGTGAGTTTTCGAAGTTTTCGGCCGGGTACCAGGTTTTGTCCGGGTCGTGGAAACCGGTCCACTTGACTTGATATTGTACCTTGCTCCGGTGTTGTCATGGGTCGAGGATCTGTTTCACTTCCCACTTTTGTTGTTCTTCTATGATCACGGGTGGTGGTGGTTTTTTTTTTGTTTTATCATACTCGCATGAAGCCTATCTAGACTATGGCGGCGTACATTTTTTGACCGTTTCCCCGCCGCTGTCCGCGCGATGGCGGCACGTTGCAAGCTTTCCTTTGCCATCCGCC
>Ga0307516_10000537_pt1 | contig 50626 bp, 67 predicted proteins | sample 19_EM_MG_FD_203310 | JGI IMG/M metagenome (GOLD analysis project Ga0307516, IMG submission 203310) | Populus trichocarpa ectomycorrhiza microbial communities from riparian zone in the Pacific Northwest, United States - 19_EM | ecosystem: Host-associated > Plants > Roots > Unclassified | place... | reverse complement strand
GGACTATATTGAGCTGTTGCCTGTCAATTGCAAAGTTCGAAATACCTCGTTGTGCCAGCAGAAGGTCGAAAAAGCCATTCCGACATAGGTCCAGGGGACAGTCATTCCAGAGATGTCAGACTTGATGTAACGTAGGAGTGAATCTGATAAAATGGGTATGTTGTTAAGGTTCCATGGATCCTTTGAATACGGATCTAAAGGATGCGTTTCTAAGGTAGGCATCGCACTGAAATGACCCTTAGAAATATTTTGAGAGCAAACCGTAAGGCTATCTTACCTGCCATGCGTCGTGGAGTGTACATCCGCGCCATATTCAACCTCAACGGTCTCGTGTGACGATTGCACCAAACGCCAGAATTCCTCCTCCACGTTTGATTCTGATATAGTGAGTTCACCTGCCAGACTGAGCGTTGGGTCATCGGCGTCGTAATTGTTCAACGGCACAGGAGGGTGGTCCTGCCACCACCTTCGTCTGAATTCGGTATCCCGAGCTTGGAAACTTGAAAGGCTATGCTCCTCGCCTTCATCGAATCCAAAATCGCCACCGGTTCCTGAGATGCATGTGTAGCAGAACCATTGGTCTTTGGGAATGACATCCAGGGGAGGGTCAAGACAAAACATATGGAATCCTGTTGACATGAGGAATATGTTGTTCGTGCGAGACTTTATCGATCAACCTACCACAATCGCATCCATCACAAAGGAGCATTTCTTCCCCTCGGTTCTTCTTGTGGCAAATTTCACAATGTTGCTGAATATCATGTTATCGAATCCTGAGAGATACAGATAGATTTCCTACCTCAGGAGTCCCTTTAACGTCATCCTTGACCCGGTCATAAAACAGAGGTGGAGGAATACCCTGGGAATGAATTATTTGGCCGCCATTGCTCGCTGGTTTCTTCGGTGGCGCTTAAGAGAAGGTAAACTCATAGAAATGTATTTTTGTGGCCAGGAACCTACAAGTCTGTCGATCTTGAGAACCCATTCTCGCATTCCGTCGGGCCTTCGAGCTTGTCAGTCGTGCACCATCAGCACCCTTGTATTCGCCATCGTCCGGAGGTTCAGAAAGAGGACTAGATGTGGTAGTAAGAGGACTGGAAGGCGGACTCGTGTCGTCGACGCCAGTCACACCAGAACTTGACCTCGGAATTTTGCTTGCGGACTGAATATTGGTGTGCGTTTTGAGATGAGGATCTCGCACAGCAGGCACCATTCCGGGTATGTTTCGCGACCTTTCGCAGAAATGTTCATAGGGAAGAATGACGCGCGTATACGAATTCTTGATCTGCGTTGACAGACCTGGAATGCCGCGATAACCAAGGATCCTACCCAGATCTGACCATCTCTTCTCTCTGGTGACCTAAAACATCATAAGACGGTGGCGGATGAACATGAGAGGTTCTACCGTTTCATAGCCACCCATTTTTTGAACCTCCTTTCGCAAAAGCCAAAGATCCAGTGACTTTTGATTGATCGTTGGTACACTGACCCGGACATTCCCTTGTTGCTTGTGAAATCGATAAAGCTGTTCCAAAAAGTTAACTTTCGCCCGAGACGAGGCCTCGATGGAATTGAGACGCTGTAGCCTTGTCCGAAACCGAAACGTCTGGAAAAAAATCCTGAGTCGCATAAAATAGATAGATTGTGGCACAAACCTCAGTATCTGTGACGAAAGGCATTTGCCATTCTGGCGGCGGAATAACCTTGCAAATCCCATAATCTTTTGCCTGGGCAGCGATAGATCGGATATATGTCATCGGATCCTTGAATTCTTCAAGGGTAGGATAGAACTCAGGACAATCCTTTAACCCAAAGGGTCGGGGTCCTTTGTTCTGTGGGGGGGTTCGCTGAGGATTCGGAGTCTTAACAGACGACAAGTCCAGTGTTGGATAGACTGGGATGCGATAAGCACTTGGAAGATTTCCCTGGCTGTCTTCCTCGCCTGGCGGAGGCGAAGAGGACTTTGCATGGTGGTGAAGAGCTGCCAGTGCGTGCGTCTTTGATTTACGAGGTGCACGCCTTGATTCCATGCTTGTGGTGTGCTGCGGCTCAGCGCGCTCGAAAGCCTTCTCGGAATCTGATTCGATTGATGTCGCCCCCTCTACAAGAATATCTAGGGACGACATGAAAGTAGCGATGGGTTCGTTGGTGAAATCGGAAGGCACGGTACTTGAACCAGCCTGTGATGGGCTGTCGGCCCCAAACTTTGGAGATTTTCCCCGGCGAGAAGGTGTCCCGCGTGGAGATACATTCGAAGAGGATCCATGCATATCTCGAGAGCCAAGCGGCAGGTTTTTCGAGGAGGATTGAGACCTGTTGTCGAAGCTTTCCAGCGAGCGCAATACTAGGAGAATGGGTAGCGGAGTACGAACCCGTCGGCAGATGTTATGTGATTGGTGCTTCCCCGTGGGTAAGCTTTCCAAATCTGGAATCCCCCTCTTCTCTCGTCCTCCGAAAGCCTTGAAGAACATTGCTAGATGTCAGAAGAGGAATAATTCGTTTCTATTTTCATTTCTCATGTTCTTGTAAATACGCTCCAGGTCTCTTCGTATTTTTCCTCTTTGTGTGGATAGCCCACAGTTGCCACGTGGTGGAATGTTTTAAGAATCCTGCCCCATTTGGAAGGATCTCCTTTTTCCAGATTGCAACTCATCGTGTTCCTCGCATGGGTCAGGCGCGTGAGGCCTCGAGGGATAAGCGCGGCATGAAGGGTGGATCGATTCTAGCTCAACAACCGCACATTTTCGTTGCCACCATTTGCTCTTGACTTTCTCTCCGTGAAACCACATGCATTTGCCCTCAGGGCGATCAGTCAACTGAGTTCTGACAGGCTGATGCAGTCAAGTTAGGAGGCGTATGGGAACTATCAGCTGGACATTGGACACGCGCTCTTTCCCTCGAAATCAAGGACAAACTTGGCTTGCGGACGCTATATCCCATCCAGTCATCATGAGTGACGTCGGACACCTACATTGACGAATGAAAGTCCTGCACGCCGAATTCCCCTCCACTTACACTTTCAAACTCCGCGACCATTCATTTTTCCATGACAAAAGTCATCGTCGAGCACGTCAAGCGAGAACCAAAAAACGCTCACGACTCGGTTGCATGGAGATGTCCATGTCAATAGATGTTACTGAATCAGGCATAGCAGAGCTAGGTACATGTGTACACGGCACAAACCAACGACGGGTTACTTAGGTATTCAAGGTAGCTTGGATATTTAGTGTCGTGGCTCCAGTAAGTTAGTGGATTTGTCAACATCAAGTCTTGATCATTTTGTTTTGGGTTGTCTCGGTATTTTCACGGTTTTGTTGTTCAACATCTTTTGAGATATTGACAATGTGCCGCATCAGTACACTTCCAAAGGTTTGCACAGGGTGTGGGTTGCCAGATTTCTGGGTCCCCGACTCCGTCATCGCGTGGAGTTTCAGGCGGATCATGATAGCGTACAGCGTTGGATGTGATGCCCTGGAAGTCGAATCATCTAGAGTTGAGAATTACGTGAGAAGTGTTAAGTAGTCTATGATCGAAGTCACCGACTCAAGTACAATGTACTGGGCATTGATATCGGCGGAGTAGAGACCAGCAACACGATCCCGACAATTGGCTGCAGTGCTGCAGATTCGACGAGGATTCGTGCGATATAGAGGAGTCTCTTTGGGCTGGTATTGTATGCAGCTAATGACCTTTTATGGACGACCCAGCGCCAGTAGATCATAAGCCCTGTGCAGATGATATTCAAGGCGACAGCATTGGAATAAAAGGTCTTAATCCATCTCTGGAGGCGGGCGATGAACACGTTTGCGGTCGGAGAAACAGAGGAAAACAATCGTCAAACTGTGTACCCGGCGACTGAAGAACATCAGTGTGAATAGGTTTGACAGGTGAATTAATTGCTAACTGAGGTTGACGATGAGGAGCGTGGGGGCAATACAATGGCTCGCCACTTTCTGCCCCATAAGACCCAGCACCGGTAAATCTAGGCTTCCAGATAAGCCCTGAACGGTCTTAAATCAAAAAAAGAAAGATTTTCACTGCAACTGCACTATTCTCCTGAGTCGCAAAAAGAGCGCCCTTCAGTATGTGATCCTATAGCCGGAGGTCGCCCACGGACCCCCCTGAGTGAACGAGTGGTCGACATAGCCTGACTGTAAACGGAAAGAATCCATCACCATGTGGAAAGTCGCAATGAAGAACATGACTGTCGAGATGACAATCATGGCCCATGGGGGTGCAGGAGTTAATGACAGGCTTCCTGTGGAAGGACTCTTCTCCTAGATACTCAGTGGTATGGCCGTCGCGCCGGCATGAGGTTCCGGGGGAATAGTTGTCGCACAGAAGATGCAAAGAAAAAAGGCTGTGGGAATAAGTGGGGTTTATGGGCTGAGGGTGAGGGAGCACCTCACCATAAACGACGCCCTGGAGATTCGACCCGCCCGTTAACTTCGCATCTTTCGAATGATGAAACAGACTATACCTCCACGTAAGCTTCTACTTAGCAGAAACGTTTTTTCCAACGACAGTTGACATAATTGACCTATCCTGCGACCTGTGGTGATCAGGTGCATAGAACATATGATTTATATACTACTAATCCACAAATCCGGGTTTTGGGCAAAGAGGTGCAGAGAGCTGTGGAGCTCTGCAAAGTGAGCCAAAGGTGATTGAAGAAAAAGGTCTATTGGTCTCGCAGACCTGTCTAGACCTATGCAGACGCAGATACATGCCTGAAGCCACCTGGAATCGGCTGATCAGTAGCGGAGGCTTTGTGATGAACATTGTTCCTTACTAGGATGGCATGAGGACGCGAAGCGAGAACCAAAAAAAGAAACAAAACGGATTTATATATAGGTATGTAGAACCCACATACATCCGCATGACTGAATCTGTACTTTCGTCATTTGGTTTGAACCCAAGAAGCACCTCCCCAATACCGACGGCCTATGCGGATCAGGACTATGAGCCTAACGCCAATTTTAGCAGCGTCAAACACGGAATACGTGTAACGAGGTCCGCAAAAAGCAGCGATAATAGCGAGCACTGCCCAGCTCCACCTTATAGATAACGCCCCGAATCTATTGTCCCAAATGAGATTCGATAGCGAGAAAAATAAAAATAAAAAAGACTTACTCCTGGCCTTCTAAAAGTTTATTCGGATGCCGGGAAGCAAAATCCACAAGGACAAGAAACGGCGCAATGTTGAGAAAATCATGATCACTATCAAAACGCACCGTGATTCCAGCAGTAGCGAGTGTGCGCACCCACACCACTAGTACTGGAGCAACAAGTGGAAGGAGCCATGTCATAAAGAGGAGTAGATGCATCGCGTGATTGTGACTATCGAGCTTGTCTTTTGCGAGTAAGCTCCGCTGCGACTCGTGGTTGTGGACCTCCGCGTGCTCAGATTTATCCGTTTGGACACAAGGGCCGTTGTCAGGAGTTTGAGCGGTAGAAATTGCGGGGTCGGGTGGACATATGGACCGCGAGATACGACGGTCGGGTGATGCACAAGAATTTAAATGGATGATCCAGCAGCCCAAATAGGCAACTTGCCACGGCACAAATAGGAAAATAGAGGCAAGAATGATGGCCATGGAAATGATTGTACTCCTGCGAAGGCTATTTTCCTCTCGCCGCTGCCGAGGTTTCCGACTAAAATAAGGTAAGTCTCACAAAAGCACGTTAGTAAAGACCCCGACGGACCTTCCAGGAATGAATCTTTTAAGGATCGCAAGAAGCCATATCAAAGACTTAAGCAACCCCCAACTGACAAAAACCAACCCGCTGGCTATAAGAACCAAGACTGGAGCAATCGGAGCGAAGAGGATCTCTCCACCGGTTCCAAGATAGTAATCCGCCGGAATTGGTAAGAGGGCAACCAGAACGGAAGTTAAGAGCAGCTTGCCCAAAGTACGCCGGCTGTATAGGACTAAAGATTGTCCGACGCTGGGCATAGCTGAATTAAATTGAACACGTGGATTTTCCGCAATGAAGCAGTAAACGGACTTACCCCCACCAAAGTCTCCAATACCCCATGCTGTAAATAGGATAATCGCCACAACTCCGATAGACCAGGTAAGCAGAGTGGTCGGATATCGCAAAGCCAAACGTCCCAGGGTGGTGGGCCAATCAATAGTGAGTGAGAAGCCGCGCATGTTGCATCCGATCGACCCAGAAGAATAAATGACAAAGTCAAGTGCCTTTTGGGTGGAATTTAAGGAGGGCATGTAAGGCCCAGAGGTATGTGCATGAATTAGTATAGGATGATCCGGCGTGTTGATAGGATAATACTGGGTTTCCATGGATTGAGGGGTATGCACAATGACCGGGGCGAGGAGGGAATCTACCCAAGTACTTTAGAAAGAGGACAAGGATGGGACACGACGTTACCTGAACACCATGTTTGTCCCTCTGGCCGGATTGGGGTATACTTATAAACCACTAGAGCGCCGGATAATGTATTTGGAAACACAAAACGGGTCCGTAGGCTTTTCATGTCCGGGAATGTGACATTTACGTTGCCAAACAAGAGTGCTCGTTGTGGCAGCATTGATGAGTCGACCCATAAGTGATCAGGCTTCGAAGGAACTCACAAAATGTACTGGCCGAGACGGTGACTTCGTCATCCATCGAGAATCCACCATATACCCATCCTCGACTCTCACCTCCTTCAATACGGACCCCGAGCCACCGTTGAACCTGTCCTTCCGATTCTACAGATGGTACCTCAGCCTCAAATAACCCCACACCCTCGGACTCTTCTGCACCCTGTTCGGGCAGGGGAAAGGTTTTCCCCACCTCTGGGTTGGGGATTACCCTGAGTAACGAAGGTTCAAGACGGCTACAACTTCCGTCTGCCTCAGGGGACTTCGTGCAAAGCAGTACGGACACGCGCAAAGGATACGAGGAGGGGGAAGGATTAGGCAGGATGGACCCCAAACCAACAAAAACCACCGCTTTTAGGACCGACGACGACGGTACCGGAGCGAGGTACATACTCGCGTTTTGCGGGCGGGCGACAACGATCCGCTCATCGTCAGTGATAACATGGTACCCCGACGGTTCGATGACTCCGCTCCCGAGATTAAGAGTAGAATCCTTCAACGGAAGTTCCTGGCCGTCTCGCAACCAAGTGTCGAGGATATGGCCTCTTTTGGATGAAGAGGTGGCTGCCGCCAGCTCCAATGCAGCTCTGGCCACTCGCCAGCGCACTTGATGGCACCAGACCATCTCACGATGTCCGACGCCTGTCCATGCACCGTCCAGTCCCGAGGTAAACACGGTTCCTCGGAAGGCAACCCCGCTTGTGGCTGGAAGGACACAAGCCTCCGAGGAGATCATCAAATCTGTGGCCCCTCCACACAATGATAGAATAGGAGTCGGATTGGTGTCCAGGACTAGTTTAGTATTGCGATAAATTTCGTCGATACGGGAATCGAACCGGGCTGGTGGTACGAGGTGGGGGGTGGACATGGTGATGATCGCCGAGATTTTCTCACTGGGGAGGAGAGAAGTCGCAACTATCCCGCCCATAGAATGACCCATGATGATTATTGGCGTACTGGGGGGATACAACGAGAGAATGTAAGATATTGCGTGGGAGGTGTAAGCAATCTGAGATTCCAGGGTAGGTCCGTGGAAGGCTGAGAGGTCTTCATTGAAATCGACTACAAACGAAGGTTGTCAGAACATCAAGCAGAGGAGCAGTTTGCTTACCTGCAAAAAAATCTAATGGTTTCAATGGACGTGACGAAAATTCAGGCGCGACAATCGACGGGGATGAATAAAATTGCCTAGTCGCGGACGATGCAATCGACCGGACCTGGTGTGATGAACCAGCATTGCCCGGAATGAATAGAACGGGGTTGCCTTGTAGCTGAGTTACGCGTATTGAGTGGCCCTCCTTCGTTGAAGGGGGACATACACACCTCGCTGGGATCCCATCCGACTTCTCGATAGAGGACCAAGGAATATCTATTCGCAAGCGACGACCAAGATGCATTGAACTTGGTTTGAAGAATGTAGGAAGGTGACATCCATGACATGCGACATCCTTGAGGTGAAAGGTCCTCAAAGATGCGTTTTGTCGATATGAAGAGAGCGGAAATTGTTAGGAGAGAAAGGAGCCCGAGGATGGCGGGAAATTGTGGCATGCGAGATGAGTCTGTTTGTAAATAGATATGGTCAAAGTTTATGCAGCAATCGCAGCGCTGCGCGTATTATTAAGAGTGAAGATATTAGAGTGCTGCGAACTCTGATCACTACGGAAATCATCTATCCCCGACAACCAAAGACTACCACAAACGTTGGATTGGAAAGGGATAATAATTTGACAAAGTTATTTAAGCGCTATGATGATGTGCGATGGGGGATGTGATACGAGGAAGGGGCAAAAACCCCATGCGTGAAGGTCGTAGAAGGCAGCAGATGAACGACGAGGTAGAATGCAACGGAACAAATGGAACGTCTAGTCCTCAGTAGGTGCTTCCTCTTCCTTGGCATCCGAAGGCTTGTCAGCTGCAAAACCAATCACGTCAATTCCACCGCCAAATAAGCTGCTAGTTGAACACTTACCAGAGTCTTGCATGTCCGACGTCCATAATGTGAGGTTATCACGGAGGAGCTGCATGATCAATGTGGAGTCCTTATAGCTCTCTTCCGACAGTGTGTCGAGTTCAGCGATCGCATCGTCAAAGGCTTGCTTCGCCAAATGGCAGGCACGGTCCGGGCTGTTGAGAATTTCATAGTAGAAGACGGAGAAATTGAGCGCAAGACCGAGGCGGATAGGGTGTGTAGGTGGGAGTTCAGTAACAGCCACATCCGAGGCAGCCTTGTAGGCTTCGAGAGACTTGTCTGCGCTATCCTTGCGCTTATCGCCAGTGGCAAACTCTGCGAGGTAACGGTGGTAGTCACCCATCCTAGAAAACGTGAGGCTCAAGATAAGGACCGAGATAAGAGGGACTTACATCTTGTGGTAGAAGACCTTGGACTCCCCTGATGCCGCGGAGGGGATGAGGTGCTTGTCAAGAACGTCGAGGATGTCCTCGCAAATCTTGGCAAGCTCTCCCTCGATTTTTTCCCTGTAACCCTTGATCATCGAGACTTGAGCCTCGTTGCCTTTGGACTCCTCTTTCTGCTCGATCGAAGAGACGATTCTCCAGGATGCGCGGCGGGCACCGATGACGTTCTTGTATGCGACTGAAAGCAGGTTGCGCTCCTCGACGGTCAGCTCCTGGTCCGATGAAGCGACGCGTTTCATATTCTCGACCATTTCTGATAACCGTTATCAGGATTGCCCATAAGAGCGATTTGCGATAAATACCTTCGTAACGCTCAGCCTGTTCGGCGAGCTTGGCAAGGTAGACAGAGTCTTCGCGAGAGTCGGGCATCTGTGGACAGCTGTGAGATACGAGGATAGGAGCGGACGCGTAGGAACGAACGTTGTAAGAGGGAAGGGTGCTGTGTGTCTGGAAAGGGACGCGTTAGATTGAAACGAGGGGGGGAGGTGACGTGGAACCTACAGTGGCGAGGGAAAGGCAGGTGGTGGAGCTGGGGTGATGTGTGGAAATGACTTGAAGATAAAAACCATCCTGGGCAGAGGGTTACAGTCCACGTGATCGGGCCATCAGGGCAAAGGGCTACAACGTGACGATGGGATATCAACCAATCAACAATCGTTTCACCTCGACAAAAACAGCATATCATAGCTTCGATTATCCAGTTTAAGGGTGAATTCACCAACAAAATAACTATTCTCCAAGGAGAAAAACACAAATGGAAGTTACTACCCCAGATTTTGACGGAATTGATGCGTACGTAATATATCGTGCTCAAAGGACCTTGCCACACTCCCGACTTATGCCTGAACGACAGACGGCGGCGGCTGTCGCCCCAGCGCCGGCAGCAGCACCCGAAGAGTCCCCTTACCGCAGGGTCATTGCTGTAGCACAGGTATAATGCATATTACATTCTCCACATCCTCTAACGTTTGGATATCGCAGCAAATCTTCTTCATCTGGGCATTGACACAGCTAGGTATGTCTTTTCACGGAACAACATCAGACATCCTTGAACTCGTTCTATTTCCAGGTACAAGGCTCCTCACTCAGTCACCGACAGAGCCTTCGGTCGCCCCAGACGCGAACCCCAGCCAAGTTCCCAGTGACCCAAATGCCGTAAACTCATGGGACTTACCCCCTACCCATGCCGATCCTGCATGGCAGCTGGGCCAAAAAGTGGACATTCACGTGTATATGTCAACTTCTCCCAACGGCGACGTTTTTGCCACGTCAAACTGGCTTAAGGAACAAGACAAGGACTTGCCGAAGTTCGTCTGGGGAAATATAACTTTTGGAGACTGGAATTCTGTCGCAGTAGTCCAAGAATTTGATGTCCGCTTTCCCTCAGTGAGCGTCGCTGATAGAGTCCCGTCTATCACTCCTAACAATGCTTTATGAAGAGTGTCTTGAGCAATGGCACGCTCTGGCTAGACGTGTTTCTCACAAAAAACGGTGTCAATCCCAACCCTCATGATTCTTCGTTCAGTTTTGAAGACGTCCACCACGTCCGCAAACGTAAATTCACCTCCATCTGCTTTCGTGAAGATTATCTTTGACACATCCTGTCAAGTGTTGACACCTTATCTATCAAGGATCAAGCCCAGGATGGAGAAGAAACTCTTAGACAACGCGGAAACTGCTCATGTCGAAGAACCTGTTGAGGTATCGAGACCAAGTATAGGCCCTTCGACTCCGCTAAATAGTTTTTTCCAGGCGGTCGACATCGTACCACATTGGTACCGAGTATGTGACCGTCCGCTGCATTCTCGCATCACCATCTTACTATATTGAGCAGAATATCACCCTCGCCCTTGTCTCTGACGCTGCACAGATTCCCTATAATACATTACCACCACCTGTCCTTGAACGTTCGTCCTTTCACACTCTCTTCTACTGCCTCTAAATTATTTTCCAGACGTACATTTGGTACCTGATATTCGGGACGCAACGGGAACTCGCGGACGGTACAACCCCATCATCTACCCGAATGACTTTTGGCATCTGCGCGAACACTACGTGGAAGTCAACTCGACAACAACATCCCTTCCTGTTCAGATTGTCTTCCAGCCTATATCATATTTCAAGTTCCAGATGTTTACATCATTAAGTAATGGCTTCAAAGAGGCTGCGAAACAACAGGGCGCTACTGCCGGCGCGGAATTGGATGAGATCAAGCGAATGTTGATTGAAACTAACCCATGGTTCCTCGGGTTGACAGGCGCCGTGAGCGTCCTACATGTATTGTTCGTTTTGAAGCTGTTTGATCTCCGTCAAGGATTTTAACGTATGCCGCCAGATTCGAAATGCTTGCCTTCAAGTCGGATGTATCTCATTGGCGTCACAAAAAGGAGCTGGTGGGTGTGTCTGTCAGGTAAGTGTTCTTTGTTTTAGTTCCATATCGAACTCCTTAAATCGCTGTTCCTAGGACGGTAAGCACCGTGCTCGTAATCACCCGGATGGATGTTCTCAGAGTTCAATAGATCATCGCGAATGTTTTTGTCCAAATTATCGTCCTTTTGTATCTCATCGACAACAACGAGAATACAAGCTGGATAATTCTTTTCGGGTCGGGCACCGGTGTCATTATTGAGGCTTGGAAGGTTTGGAATTTTCTTAATTGATGATCATCACGTTCATCTGAAATTTACAAGGTCACCAAAGCTGTAGATATTAGACTTGTTTCTTCTGCCCCAGGATCCTTTTTACCTTACAGGCTTGACATCAAAGGTGATGATCAGTCGTGTGGATGATTCTCCATTCTCACAAGTTGAATTCCAGACAAACATGTACTTAGCGAAGACGAAAAGAAAACACAAGAGTATGCTTTCGATTGACCATCATTTCTATATCGTTTGACTTGCTGACAGGTACGACAAACTAGCGTATCGATACGTATCCTATGTCGCGATACCGCTGCTGGCGGCGTACACAGTGTATTCCCTCATCTACAACACGCATAGGGGTTGGTATAGCTTCGTAATTTCAACTCTAACCTCTTTTGTCTACATGTTCGGTTTCGTACGTCCCTACTTAAAGCCGTCATGGCACTCACTGAGATCCCTATTCCCTAGGCCCAACTGGTACCCCAATTGATCATCAATTACAAGCTGAAGGTATGACGGCTGTCTCGCTTCTCAGGTGGGGCCCCTTTGACCATTAACAGAGTGTGGCTCATATGCCTATGAAGGCTATGATATACAAGACACTCTCAACTGTGGTTGATGACTTTTTTGCGTATGAGCCGCCTTTTTTCTCTGCCTCCGAAAGGCCCTATTACTGATACACGGTGTAGATTTTGCATCAAGATGCCACTTTTACATCGCTTGGCGTGTTTCCGGTATTTATTTCCGCTCAACGACAGAGACATCATCGGCTGACTGGATCACCAGGGACGATGTTGTCTTTCTCATCTTCTTGTATCAGGTGAGCGCTCTGAATACTGTTCTACGTTGTATTGGTGTTAATTTTCGTTGCCGTAGCGCTGGATCTATCGGATCGATCCGAAACGGGTCAACGAATACGGGCAAGTCCTGGCGGAGGATGTGGCCGCTGTTGAGTCCAAGAAGGATCAGTGATAGGGTGCATCTAGAGACCTTGAGAAATGGAATGATGGCATTGTTGGTTTGTACGGGAGTGATATACCCGGTGGTTACGGGTGGAACAGGTGGGACGTCAATCGTTGTTTGTAGCAACTGTCTTGTAATGCCACCGGTTTACAACATCGGAGCTGCCTTTCCCCGCATCCGTGTATCCCCACTTCCCACCACAACCGTCATCTCTTGCTATGACTGGCCGAACGGGCCCTCACTATGCCTGCAGATGCCTCAATATTCGTATACGGCCAGCAGCGTGCCCCACGACCCCTGCGAACCTTGAAGATGCTGATTTTACTCCTGTTTTCGTCGAAGACGACGGAATTTCGGTCGTACGTCTCTACGACCATCGAGTAGCTTGCCTTCATTGTCTCCTTCTCCCAGGAGCATACCCAAGTCACGGTTAGAACACGGACACGAGGCAAGCCGATTGAGGGGACATCAATATTCTCTCGTTATACGACTATCACTTGTCTTCTCTGCGATCTACTCGTCTATCGTGTCTACCAAACGTATCCTGCAGATGTAGACGGAAAAGAAGGACCTCTTCTTCCGACAGAGGATTGGGTCGAACGCGATATCATGAGAAGCATAAACGGTTGGATTGAGGTGCATAAGGAATGTTTGGTGAGAAATTCTCATTCTCATTGTATTACTTTGCTTCCCGAAAGAGACGCACAACCACCTTTTAGACACCTGTTTAAAACTAACAAGCAAAAAACTGATCTCCTTTATATGACAGGGGAGGCAAGCTATCGACGAAGCACTCTCGTCGCCAAACTACTCGTCTTCCTATTCCCTTTTATTACCCCAGGAGCTATCCCCGTTACCATCGATAGAACCCATCTTTGAACGGCCCCCTTCACAATCGTCAAGTACCGCACCAGCACCAGCACCTTCCAAGTATTTTGCCAATTTACGCCCTTTATTCCTCCCGCCTCCTTTCACTCCATCACATCCTGTATTTGGGCATTTCGCCTCTTTGGCAGCCATCGAGTCCCAAGCGGTCCGTGATGCTGCTGAGGAGTACATGAACGAACAGCTCAAGATTAAAATTATGGAAATCGAAAATGCTAATGCACGCATTCGGCGAGATGTGGAGGGTCTGTGGAAGGAATTCTTGAATGGAGTTGGTCTCATTCAGCAACGGCGGGATCCATCCCTTTCCTCCTCAAGGTCCAGGGAACGGACTGTCAATGGCTTGGAATCCTCGTCGTCTCCAACAGCCATTCGTGACTTCAGTCCTGACATCGTCTCCCCCGCTGCGTTCTCTCCACTATCTATTCCTCGTGTTTCTGCTCTCTCCGCTTCTTTGGCGACATCAACTTTCCATCACCTGCGAGGAAGCTCGAGTCGCGTTTCACCATCACCGCCGGGTCGGTCAGCTTCTGTGTTTTCGACAGATTCAGCTGAAGCTCTCTCGAATGCCGAAACGTTGACCGGTCCGCAACGCTCACCGACGGGGAGCAATGTCTTGAAATATCGACGTAACCTTCAAGAGACTGTCGATTATGCCACCAGCTACAAGTATTTCGTCGACCTTGAGAAAGATATGTCTCGATTGCGAGGACGGCAACCGAATCCGGAGCAGGTCACAGAACAGCAGAACGGGCGAAACGGCACTTCACATGTGATTGTTGATACAACTGAAAGTGACTCGAGAGCAACGAAACCTCAGCCCTCGAAATCATCAGGTGTCGAAAATAAACATGTCCCGAATCAAGAACCAGATTCACCCCAGGCGTCCGGGCGGGAGAAAGCGTCATTAAAGGGAAAGCGGGTGACTTTTGATGTGCCACCTACTGTTGCCGCTATTGAGACGGAGGTTAGCGAGGACAAGGATGATACCCAGGGTCAAAGAGGTGCTTGTCCTTTTGAGTTTAATGTGGCCATTGCTCATCGCTCTAAGCAGAAATGATTTTTGACTTCGAGGAAAATGAGGAAGAAGGGAGTCAACACACTCTCACCTTCTCGAGGCCAACTCTTCAGCCTGTCGAACAAGCGGCAGTGCCTGTGCGTCCAAGGAGGCAGCGGCCGTCGGGCTCGTCTAGCCTATCCAGCTCTTTTTCAGGTTTACGCCCGGCGTCACTGCCACCCCCTTCCAATATGCGTCCACCGAGGAGTCCCCATGGCTCAGACTCCTCGGTACCATCGATGATGATGCCACTGCCAAGGGCCATGATTTCTAAAGGAAGGCAAAATTCACGTTCCGATAATGGCATTACTGCTGTGCGACATGGAGAGCGAGCCGACAAGGGATATACTAAAGATGTAGAGGCCGGAAGGTTAACACCGACAAACAGTCCGGGAAATCGAGGTTCCTGGAAATCTGACAGCAGAGCATGGCAAACCTACGTGCGCCGGCAAGGAAAGAGTCGCCAGAGGGACGGGAAAATTCCGGAGGAAGGGGAGAATGATGATGACAACGGTTCAGGCGGTGTTCCTGGGAAGTGGAACAGACGCAGCGTTTCCACGGAGGACGAGGAACACGGTAATGCTCAATTTTTCCTTCACACCCAATACTGATTATTTTTCCGAAGTGAATGGCGATCGGGCAATATTTGTGGGATCCCTGCCTATTCCCATCCTACTGCACAAGCCACCGCCTGCTCTCTCTTTATCCTCTTATCAACCCAAAACACTTGGCACTCAGATGGAGCCAGATACAGACGCACGTGTATCACCCGCTCGAAAGCCGATGTCGTCAACGGCTATTCGAAAAGCTGTCTATGCCGAACGGGATTTGCTGCGCTCAATGGACCCTGGTACCCTCGACTTTGCAGCAGAGGAAGATAAGGAAGACAATGAAACGGACATCAACGATGTCCTGCCGGATGGCACGGGGGTCGGAGGACGGGGCCGTACACGAGCGCTCAAGATCCTGCAATCACAAAGTGAAATTCCAGAAGCGGGGATGTGGCGAAGTTTGGCGTCGTGAAGAGCAACTCATCTTGGACCGAGTCAAGGTATCCATGTGTGCCCTTGTTTAATTTTGGCTTCCACTATTCTCTGTGCTGTACCCGTTACTTCTGTTTGGTTATTCTCCCTGGTGCATCTTAACCATTTCTTCTCCGTGGCGTAAACGTTTTGCACACTTAGCTTATGTACAGTACTTGTCACTAATATACCTTTGTTTCTCGGAGTCGCGACACCCTTGAAGATTAATCTAGCGCAATAAAGGGATTATGATCATATCTATGTATGGAGATTTTCAAGTCAAGAGTTGTATTCAATACCATCAGCCTTCTCGGCTTCAAAGTACTCCACCGATGCTTCGGCTTTTGACCCATCTTTTACGTCCACCTCCACATGAGCCTCTTTCTCTTCCGCAGTCATGGCTGTGGCCTCCTCCGCACAGCGTGAGCACCCACATGCAAATCTCCACCCACGCGCCAACTCCATGCGCCTTCTGCGTCTACACTCTACGACTGATTCATCAGGGTGCTGCGTCACATCAACGTACGCCATCGACAATTCGTCACCTCTCTTCAAATCGCGATTGGCAATGACATGGACTTCAGTAGTTTCAGAACTGAAGCAAGGCCGGACGGAGGGTAGGCAGGAGTGAGACAGGTAGGAAGAGAGCGTGTAGAATGCACTTCCGATTTGTCGAGAAGTGCCGTAAGGGGTGCGCGTCTTCTCGACGTCTTCTGGGCGAGTATCGGACGGCGGCTGAAGGATGAGAGCTAAGCGTAAGCGATCATTAGGACATAAATACAATAGGACCCGCCTTGTCGTCCCTTCCGCCACCGAAACACACACCCATAGCATTATAAGCCATTTTTCCGAGAAGAGTCGCGTGTCTTTCATCTGTCACGAATTGTTCCAAGCCCGGTAAAGCTGTTTGCAATATGTCCACAAGAAGGCGGTATTCCTCCGTGGGGGATTGGACTTCGAGGTACCTGAGCCTTTCCATGTGGTCCGCCAACTGATATTCTTCGATGTCTGCACCGGTATAGTCGTCCTTTGGATCCGGTGTTTGACCACTGGAGGTCATCTTGGTGATTTCGCGTGCTACTTGTCTTCCAATAAACCGAGCGACAAGCAAGGGGACTGCACGGCCCTCCTTCTTGATAAATGACGCGAAGTTGGCTTGTACCTTTTGACGAGCTTCAATGGCATCCGGGGAAACATGAGCAGTCACCATCTCCTCTGGCAGAGGAGATTCAGTGGTAAACAAGAGGGAGTGAGATTGGCTCTTATTTGCGGCAAGACAGTCCTTGGAGCAGAATTTGGAATGTAAAGGGTCAGTGTCGGCAGGAAGTTCGAAGGGCTCGGAAGATTCAATTCGACGAAAGCAGTGAGAACAATGGGCACCGGTGGCCTGGAGGTCAGGATCGAGGACTGTGACCACGGGGTGTTCCTACACCAACAGGTCAAAAGGTGCAACAAGAGGAAAACGACGGAAATACCATGTAGATGGTTTCGCCGGAAGGTATATCCTTGGTGACTACCACCACTTTGCGCCCCTCACGAGTTTCGATTGCAACGTTAGTGGCCTTGGGAGGGAATGCCTCATAATACCCTGACAAGATGGATATTGCCTGAGCTAAAGACTATTCTCTGAATCCCTGCGAGCGTACCTTCAACACGGGATTTCACCTGAAAGTACCCAAGGTATATGAAAAAAAAGAGACGAACATATATTAGAACATGCGAGCAATGGATGTAGATGGGGCAAGGGAGACAGAGAGCGTAACTTCGAATGCTCGTCTCAACGCAGTAAGTTGGGACGTAGACGACAATTATTTATGTGGCCGGAGTTTGCACTCCTGGATCAGTGACTTTGTCCCACTCCTGCGAAGAGGCTACTGAAGGCGGACCGCCTCTTGTAGGACTGGCCTCCCCGTCATCCTCATCTTGGTCGTCATGGGCCGGGGGATCGTGAGGTGCACTTACATCAAGGTTGGTCATATCCATAACCATCTGTGAGGAGATTGTGAGTCGAGACGGATTGCATTCGGGAAGTAGTCTACCTTGAAGATGGGTTCCGGAACCGTTTTTTGGTAGATGACGATGAGCTCGACTGGGGATGGGTAAACGCGAAGCGCGCGGTAGAAGGACATTGCGGAAGCCAGGTGGAAGTCGGGCCCTGCTGTTGTGTTCACCCCCACCGGCACAGAGCAACTAACAAGAGACATACCTTTAATGGCGAGTTGCTCGCCCATGCTGACTTGGGACATGAAGTATGATTCCTTTTCTTCAGGTGTCTGCGGGCCACCCTCCTTCTTTATTTGTTCAAGCGCGTCCCGCAGAACAGCGTCATTAACTTCCCGGGAGGAGGAAGAGGCTGCCAGAGACTCTCTGGACTGGGCTATGGATTTGTCGACGCGCTTCTTTTCTTTGCCTGGTGTGGGACTTAGAGGGTGCTGTCACTGGAGGTGAAGTTGGTACTCGCGTAGCTGTTTCCGGAACTGGACGTCATTCCTGCGCTTGTAGTCAAAGTATGCAGCATAGGCCAGGAAGCCACCGAGGACGGTGACGCCGGCAATGGTGATGATGGTCGATGCCCGCGAGTCCATGGGTGTCAGTGAGAAAGCAACTTTTCAGGGTTACATAATACCGTTCCTTGGCCCTAGCAGGAGAGCAAGAACGTCCGTCGTCGGGACTCTCTATTTGATTTGCTCCCACGCTGACGCTTGTTGATCGTCTCGTCCACCTCCTGCTGGCATGAACAGCAACGACTGCTCCAAAAATCACCCCCAGTCCCTCCTTTCCGACTCTACTGAACCATCTGGTGCAGGTTCCACCATCACTAATACGCACCTATCCCACGACCGGCCGTCCAGGAAACTCGATTCGACGACATCCGACGACTCCAAGCCGGGCACGGAAGCAAGTACTGATCCCAATAATGGAAAAGAAATTAGCAAAGGACGCGGCGAAGTGGCGATAGGAGACAAAGGTCACGAGGCGGAGGCGCAAGAGTTGAAATTGATAAAGGAGGAGCCTGAAGCGTCGATGCCGTCTACCAATCAACAAATTGAATTGCTGGAACACGTTCCGGATGCTGGGGTGGATGAAGGACAGGACTGGGCACAGGATACTGATCATGAAATGAAACGCGTCAAGGTAAGTAAATTCTTACAGTCTTCGGACGACCGGGTCCTAGTTACTGAATCATACCAATTAGGTATACGAACTAATCGGCGCTCGTTGGATCGACCAGGGCACTGCTTTCTGTTTCGGCCAGTTTCAAGAGGACACTGGCGAAGCTTTATTAATCGCGCGATCTGAGAGGAGCTATAACGAGGTAATTCTCTCAACAGCCATACGCTCGAACGATGTCTATCAGCGGCAGCAAGGTATTTATTGGCCTTTGTCATCCCAGTCAACTTCATTTTCTCGTTTGCAGACACACTCATTGTTTGGACCGAACCTGACGGTGTGGATTATGCCCTCAGCTTCCAGGATCCCGAAGGCTGTTTGGAGGTTTGGAATTTCATTCTCGAGGTGCAGCGACATATGAACACCGGAGGTGCGCTCCGTTTTTTCTCGTTTTCAATCTACTTGCAAACTGTCACCGCCAGAGGACCCATCAACTAGCGTTTCATCGCCTTCCCTTGGAGGAGAATCTACATCTGTGACTACGGCAGGCATCATCCGTTCAGGGCACCTTCCCCGGCCCCAGTTGGGCATCATCGGCGAAATTGAGAAAGCTATCAAGACTCTCGCGCGGACACAATCTGTCAAAGAACGGATTTGTGAGTATATTCAACAAGAGGTAAGCATCTCCTTCATTCAATTATACAGCACCGAACTTCTGGTTGTCCCCTTTTCCTTCCCGTGGTTTTGTAGTCTACGCCTGTAAACATTAGACAGTGGGCTGATAACATACCGAACTCTTTCTTGGTGATACTAGGGTTACATCAAGTCGCTCATTGATGTCATGAACACCGCCGAAGATTTGGAGAGTTTGGAGAACTTGCATGCACTATGTAGTTTGATGACAACAATATGTGGGTGTTCAAAAGTGATTTCTCGTGGCGTTCTTACTGATAAAAATTATGTCTCAAGTGATGCTCAACAATCATGTGATGTATGAACACATACTAGAAGACGACCTATTTTTCGGTGTAGTGGGCATGCTGGAATGTTTGTATTCCAACCCTAGCTGAGCCCTGTCCTACCGAGCTAACACGCCATGCCTTGCATTCAGATGATCCCGATTTTCCAGGTCATAAAGCCAATTATCGCGAGTTCTTGCATCAAACTTCGCACTTTCACCAACCCATTCCAATCCGCGACCCCAGCATTCAACGCAAAATCCACCATACCTACCGGCTGCAGTTCTTGAAGGACGTCGTGCTGGCTCGTGCCCTTGACGACTCGACGTTCAACGTCCTCAACTCGTGCATCATCTTCAACCAGATTGACATCATCACCCACGTTCAACAAGAACAGATGTTTCTGCGGGATATCGTAAAGCTTTTCGTGGACGAGGAAGTCCTCAGCGCTAATAGTGGTGCCGAACCTACTGCCAAAAAGATTTCCCCTGGTCATCCACCCCTTGTCATAGGCTTGGACGCAAACGGGGAAGCGTCACAACCCGAAGACAAAGGTGATGCAATGCAGGTCGACCAAAAGCCAATGCCGAGTCCGAACGGCGCCGTCTCCTCCGCTTCCAACACTCAATCCAGAAGATCCGAATTCTACGGGTACGCACCACCGCCAGATCTATCCCCAAAGGACCTTTCTCAGCGCAAGGAGGTCATACTTCTCATCCAGCAGCTCTGCATCATGGGGAAGAATGTCCAACTTGCTGCGCGAATGGCTCTTTTCCGTTGTCTCGTAGACCGGGGAATTTTGTTTGCTGTACAGTGGGCCCTTGGTCTTTCGGAGAGGGAATCGTCGAATAAGCCAATGATTAGTGCTGCTGGAGAGATCCTTATTTCTCTTCTGGATCACGACCTCAACGGTGTGAGAGGACATGTGTTGAAGCAGGTTGTCGCGATCGAGAAGGAGAGGGACGCGGGGAAAAAGGGTTCCAGCAGTGCCGAAACCATTGTGGAAATGACTTGTCGCATAATGGCCCAAAGTAGGGACTTGGCGATACAGTGCCACGTTGGGGATGCGTTGAAGATATGGCTGGACTTACCCACAGGAGAAGCTGGCCCAAACACTGCCATGGGAAACACTGAGGCGTCGCAGGTTAGCCTATCTCCTTGAGACTGTCTCAATGATCTGATCTCGAGTTATTGAAGGCTTTGGGATCGAATAAACCTCCCATCCGAAAAGATGACCCCGGAACAGAACGGTACATGGAATATTTCTACAAAGACTGTATCAATATCCTGTTCAAGCCATTCTTTGATCTACCTGAATGGAGAAATGTGAATGGTAAGTACTCTCTCCCTTGTACGCTCCAACCTGTTTGAACTAGTCCTGTATCAGGACCCATTCTGCCGTTATCGAAAGAAGAAACGAATCGTTATGTTTACCTTTGCGATTTGTTCTATAATTTCACGGCACAACATCATTTTAGGAGTTTGTTCTATCTGATGTCCAGCAATATCGCTGTCCGCCTTGCTAGTCTTCTTAAAGCGAAGGATAAACATCTACGGCATGGTATTTATTCTCATTCTCAAAGCGCGCAGCGGCTTGGTGACGGAAGTGTTTGCAGCTTCCTTCCGGATATTTCGCCTTCTCCTCAAGCAGAATAACCCTAACACTCATGCTCAAATAATGAAGCATGACATCCTCAAACCCATCATCGACTTGACAATCCGAGAATCACGACGGGATAATCTCCTTAGTTGTTCGTGTCAAGAATATTTCGATACCATGCGAAGGGTGAGTACTCTCTCCTTATCAGGAATTCCTGGCGGGAATAAGGCAATAACCGTTCCGTACTTTAAGGAAAACATGAAGGACCTAGCTAAATTTTGCATGTCCAAACATGAAGATCAAATCAAGACACTGGCCAAGAGCCCGCTGGGAGGTCAGCGATTCGATCAGTTTATTGCCTGGTGGCAATGGGAAATGCTTCAACAAATCAAGGAGCCGGTGCCAGAGGATTCAAAATCTGAAAAGTGCGTTCACCGTGTTATTCTATCTCGGGCGATTGATGATTGATATTCTCCAAAAGACCTTCCGAAGCTTGGCCCAACGCCCGGGCAATGGATGCTGAGGAGGAGGACTACTTTAATGCGGATGATGACGAAGAAGATGACCTAACATCTATCGCTGGTCAACCTTGTGTGCGATTAACACCCGGTCCTAGCACATCGGCCCCTCCGCTCAACCACAACACGCTGAAGCGAAAACGGCGCTTGGGAGTTGGTCCTCAAGGTTATCGGCCGCCTCTGCGGACGCCGGTCCTTGGCCCATTGGTGGATTATGGCGATGACGAAGAGGACGACCGGCCTCCACTTTCTTTGACAAAAAAATATCCGGAGACTCTCCAGAAACAGCGGGGGTCTTTATCTCCTGACGTGCCTCCTGCCAGCCCCAAACTCTCACATCGGCAGGTGTCAGTACCCCCACCAAGGCGCGACATAGTCGAGGACGAGGACGATAACGTGTTGGAGGCGTTGTCCAGGTCAAGGTCGCGTCCCCAATCGCCGGCGCCCGGTATGATGGCGTCAAGTGACACCCTGCGGCCAGGTGAAAAGCGGCGTCGAGACGATGATGACGACGATGAGACGATGGTGCGCCTGAGCAAGGCGAAGAAGCCCGATCTCGGTACACAGAAGGAGAGGTTTGGCTTTGGCAATCTCCAGGTGAAGAAAAATGGAGAGGAAAAGAAGATCAAGGTCAAATTGGGGACGATGACTTTGGGTTTACCACTCTCTACTCCGTCACTTTCAGAAACTGGCGCGAAGGACGGGGACACAGGATAACGTTATATATCTTCTGTGTCGTGTCTATATCTGATTTCGTGAGGCGCTCCCCTAGGCCTGTAGGCATGATTTTTCCTTATTACACATCTGCCATCATCAGACTTCTATTTCTTCCTGTTAATGCTAATTAGTAGACGAGGAGAACAGATGGAGTTCCTATTATTATGTGTTTGTAACATGAAGGTATATATATCTTGTCAGGATGATGTACATGATAGATGAATAGACGACAACAAAAGTCTCTCCCACTAACTACATAGTCAAGTTGGAAAAAGAATACGACAAAACCACCAGAGATAAATATATGCGCAGTGCAACTAAGATAACATGAGCGATGAGCAGGTGTGGATGAATGGTGTATAGAGACGAATGATAAGGGAACACCGATGAGAGGAGTTGCGGCGGTGAAAAGATTGCAACAGATAATGAGAAAGTCCTCGAGTCAAAAGGGGGGCAAAACACACAAGGATGGACATTGAATGTGAGACAAAGGGATCAAATGCGAGCGTCGTAGTACATTAGATAGATTGCAGATTGCGAGAGATAGATGCATGCGTGCTGGTAGGGCCGAATGGAATAAATAACGGATAGAAGGCACTTGCTGTTTAAATACTGCCTTCTCAACCGGCCCTAGCAGCCTCTAGAGTATTGGCAGGTGCAACATTATTGTGAACAATATGCTGAGGATGCGATGATAGATGATCACCATAAGTAGTCTGCTGATCGGGTATCGTGGACTGTGGTGGAGGGGTGCTCGAAAGACCGAAAGGAGAGAACGTAGATGAAGCGTGGGCACCACCGCTGGCTGATAAGCTATAACCGTAGCGCGGTATAAACGCATTTGCCAATCCGGTCAAGGGTGCCGAGCCGGTTGACGTAACGAACCCTGAAGGCGAAGCTGAGAAGAAGCGAGGTGGTGGAGATGAGGCAGCGGCAAAATCCCCCATGAAAGATTGGCCAGCCGACATTGGAGATGTCGAAACAGCCGTGTCGTGGTGACCTGTTAATAACCGATGTTGCTCATCGGTGAAGACCGGCTGAAACTCTGGAGGGAAGGGAACGGAGTATGGATTAACGGGATTGTTGTTAATGCCGCTCTGCAGCTGTTGGTGTTGCACCGAAGTGCCGTTGCCTCCGGAACTGGTAGGAGTGCGTACTCCCAAAGGGTTCTTGCTGTAAGACAACCGGATGCCCCCTTTCACCAAACCTTTAAGATTGTTACCATAAAGGTCATTAAGCGCTTTGGTAGCATGTGGCACGTCTTCAAACTATGACACATTGATATTAGGGTAGTTCATGGACTGAAGGACCTGGAGATATACCTCTACAAAACACATAGGCCCATTGGGTTTCTGGCGGAAACATAATCGGCGGTATCCAGGTTGATTCTGGAATAACTCCCTCAAACTGATCTCGAGGTGGTCTTGAGGAAACCCATTAGTGGACGAGCTGGGCAAATTACCAACATAGAGAGTGTTAATCTAATGAACAAACAGGTCAACATGTCGTATCCCATGCATGGAAACAGGTACGCACGGGAGGATTTTGGTCGATTCCGTTTCTGGAGCTCCCGCCGGAAGCCGGGGAGGGGAGTTCCGGTGATGTTTTACCTGCTTCAGTGTTCATGTCCAAACCGCCAAGGGCCCTTGCCAAATCAGTCTCAGTATTAGGCCCATCACTGCGATTCACGGCGCCAGCTGTACGACTCTGCGATCCTCCGATTGCACTCGACGCACTCGACGCGGAGGAAAATTGATCGATAGCCCGCTGTTCGCTCTGACCTTGAGAGAAAAGCTCCAAGTTGGACGGTTCTACCAACGGGGAGGCCGAGAACGCGGAGTTTCGTTTAGATGGGGATGCAGAACGAGAAGGTGATTGGGGTCGTATGAGTCTACTTCTCGCATCATCCCAAAAGCCTGTAGTTGCACCGTTGCCTAAGAACAGGTTGTTACTTCCCCCCTCACCTTCCGAAGGCGAAAGTAAACCGGCCCCACTCGCATTTGATATATGCCGCGAGATTCCGGCAGGCACAGAATGGAATGCATCGTAGGCAGATGCGTTACCTGCACGAAATCTCATCATATCCTTCTCTTTCCTCCGCCGCTCCCGCTCGTCATCTTCTGCACGTTCTCGCGGACCACGAGTAATAGAGCCAAGAGACGTAAGTCCCATTGCATTCATGAGGTTGGCCCTCCTATCATCCTTCGCACGCTCACCCAAGCTATTCGGATCATCGGATTGAGAGTGGTCCTGCTGCTGCTGTTGGTGGTGTATCTGATCTCTCCATTGGTTGAGACGCCCGCCTCCAAGACCCATAGCTCCAATGGTTCCCATTTCCCTTTCTCTTGCGCCCAGTGCATCACTACTGGAGGTGCTGTAAGGCTGAGGATTGACAGGAGGGGAGTTCATGAACGATTGGTGGATGCTACCAGTATTCGGCACTGGACCGGACCCATTTATTGGTGCAGCAGGCCCGACAGAAATAGGCCCGACCCCTCTCTTTGTGTGGAGATTCTTCTTGGCCATTTCCGCTTTCAATACAGCGCCCTTGTCGATATCAACTCTTCGACCTTGCAAGCCATTTCTGGCGATGAGAGCCGCTTCCCTTGTTTTGAACTTCGCGAAACCGATGATCTGTTTGCGCGGGATATTGATCCCCGTACCAGGCCCTCCACTGCTAAGGAAATGGGCCCCGTTGACGTCCTCTCCAGGAATGGCAGGCCATGATGTTATTACTCCTTCGCGTCCAGTATCAACAACCACACCACCTTGATTCACAGTCACAAGGTTATACGGGTCATTGGGGCCTGCGTATGCAGAATACCCCACCCCATTGCGTAGACCAGATGAACCAGTAGAAGGGCCACCCGTAACATTGCCATAAGCAGTATATTCTTTGTTCGGTATCTTCAGCGTTGCGGCTTCAAAATCGGGTGAAAAGGTAAACATATTTTGGAACTCTCTCTCCTGTAGAATGATTGATAAAACAGAGGAGCTAGTCTGGTATGATACTTACCTGCATATCTTCTGGGAAACCGACGACAAATATTGTCGATATTTCTTCTGTGCTGGTCTGCGCAGCGGCGGCGGGGGTGTTGTGAGCACCTGACAAACCTGGTTGATGAATGGAAGAAGACACGGGTGTCGTCCCGTTGATGCCAGAAGCAGAGGCGGTGGCATGAATATGAGGGCCGTAGGGGGTCTGTGAAGAGAGCTGCGGACCGTTCGGATAGGGGAGAGAATAAGTTTCCTGTTGAGTTTGCTGCGACGATTGAGACTTGTTGCCATTCAGTTGATGAGATTGAATCATTGGGGTCAAACTGTAAGTGTCGGAAAATGCTAGCTTCAACCCGCCACCATTGACATTGGCGGTCTGTCCCCCAAAATTGAAATTGTGGCGAGATTCAAAGGAAGTCATGTGTGATTGAACAGGTGAGGTGATGGCCGCAGGAAACACATCAGCGGGTGAGGTTGGATAGAACGTGGTGTCGCGATATTGTGTAGGAGGAAGGCTGGGGCGATTTGATTGGTGTCGCGGGCGCCCAGCATTAAAATACGAGTTTATATTAGGTCGCAACGCGCTGTTCAGAGAGTCGACCTTCTGGTGTTGTGACTGTTGGAAATTCCGGCTTTCATGATCAATTGCGTAATCGGGAGGAATGTGATAGGTGTTGTCAGAGACAACCGACGATGGATACATGTTTTGTTGGGCGTATAACGAGTCTTGCGAGTGGATATGCTGTTGATTAATATTTTCGAATGCCGGAGAGTCAGGATGCATAAGTGATTGATGGTGATGGACTGGAATATGATACGGAACGGATGGAGACCCCCCACCGGACGAGGAGTTGGACGTAGAGCCGTAGGAGGGCGCGACGGCTTGTTCGGAATCGGAGGACGAAGAAATGGGTTCTGCGTCCGCCTGTGCGTCGAGAGAATCTAAGAGAGACTTATTGATGAAGTCCTCGTGAGACACTAGTGGAGAGATGGTAGTGGCAGCCAGTGTGGGCAAATACGAAGGGCGAGGTGATGGAAGCTGACTTGGAGACCTAGCACCTCCACGAATGATATGGAAAACAAGTGAGGGGATGCCGACGATGGAACGGATGATCGACAGGGAGTGCAGAAGGGGAGATAACGCGTAGGATGGTGGCGACGGCGATTATGGATCCGAACTAGCAAGGACGGCACAACCCAACAACCACAAGAGCAAAGTGAGGGATACTACACGCGGCGATGAGCGATGAGAGTGCGACGATGTGGAAGGTATCAAAAAAGCAGTGGACGCCGTTGGAGACGGTGAGCTCGAAGTTGTGTGCGATCGAGAGAAGTCTGTGAAAGAAAGTCGGATGGTCCCGAGTTTGGGGTCTGTCACGACTCACACAATCCCAATCAATTCCGCCCAAATACCTCTTCCCACGCACAGGCCACCAAACAATCAACTAAACCTAACCTTAAATATCACGTGTTGCCACTCACTAGCAATTCCTGCGCACGGTCCCCCAAGTTGAGCCTCCCATCATCATGTAGGTCTTGAGGTGGTCAGGATCCTTCCTGGTTTTGGTAAACGGATAGATAGTCGCAATACGGAGAACGACAGTAGAACAGAATCGAAACAGGTGTCGCCAAGGAGATGTCGCTGCGGTGGACCCAGGACGACGTTGGTGGAAGAAAAACCAACCAAGGCGTGACTGATGGAATGATACTCACCACGCGATGAGACCATCTCAAAAGTCAGATCGATTATCCGTTGCCTCCTCCGAGTCGGATTCGTGACCATCGTGACTAGCAATCGCCGTGTTCCTCAGCTCAACATCGATATTGATAACCATCAAATATACAATCCGAGCGGCCGTGAACAACGTTAACCACTGACATCATGGGGCTTTCGAGCGCTCATGCTAAAATCTGTTATTGGATCGTCTTAAGTTATTATCACTCACTGTCGGGACGTCCTGCATCCTCGCTGCAAATATCCCCTCGAGAAGTACCGAAATCTAGCTAGGCCCTTGGACCTCTTCTGGATCCTAGGTGACAAAGGCACGGAAGACGATATCGCCACCGCATAGATTTCTTCTCGTGTGATGTGATTTTCAATTGCTGTTCACTTGTCGAGTATTGACAACCTTACTCCGGACGGTCTTGGACATCCATAGAAAGGAAGATGTGCGGAAAATATCGGGGAGGGGGATGTAAAAACGATCTGTTTCAAAGAACCCTGCAGCATTCGCTCAGAAATGTCGGGCGTATAAATATATATGGAAATAGAGTTACCGTTTTAGGTCATTTGGAGGATGTCGTCCAATGCACCAACTTTGATTGCTCCATGCACTTGTGAACGAAATGAGTACATCAAACTTTGACAGAGATTTCAATCGCTGAAATCCAATTTCAAGCAAAAAAACAAACTGCGGAAACGGCGATTTACATCACATGAGGCACTTCCATCTGCGGATGACTTTACAACTGCGATTTTAGAGTAACTTGAAGTCGATTCAGTTCACCCATTGCGGCCCAAGCTCGTACGTCTGAAGATGGTCTGAATAGTGGGGTATTGTAACTGGGTGTTTGAAATTGGCAGTGAAGAGGACCTTTGACAAGAAGCACAGGAACGTGAACTTGAACAAACGGTGACAAATCTAGAAAGAGCGAACAAAGAAGTACGGACGCTAGTCATAACACCACGGAAAAAAAGCAGACACTTGTATCTAGGACGAGGAGGCAGAGACGCCGCTCTCGGGTATAGCCCTCTTGATCCATGATCGTAGATCATCTAGCTCTTCTTGATTTGTCGTATGGCCAACGCCTTCATAAATCTTGAATGAGAGACCTTTACGTTCGCTCGATGAACTAGGTTGGGATATTCCCAACCGGTTCACAAGGAAATCCACAGAGTCTTTGCATAGCTGGTATTTGACCAAGGGATCAGCCGAACCATGACCCCAGAAAATGGGAATAGATTTTGCATGTTTCGATACCATCTATGAAAGCACTCTTGAACTTGGATAGCCGATCAGGGGGACGGTTGATACGAACGTCGTGGAGTTTCTTTTGTAGAGGTAGCCAGCCACTTAAGATGGCAAGGCCAGCCAGCTTCCTCTCTCCAGTCAACCCAGTCAACAGAGACATAGTTGCACCCTGACTAAAGCCGCCGAGTACAATGCGACCTGGTTCGGTGCCCGATTCAGTTTCGGCAGTAATCAGTTGATCGATCAATTTCGCAGATCTTAGCATCCCTTCCTCGTCTTCGTCAGTTTGAAATCCAAAAGAATAGATATTGAACCTAACTCGAGTCAGGATTTGGCGAGAGAGAGATTGTCACACGCCATAAACATACCAAGAAGGCATTTCGATACCCATGTTTGCTGTGACGCGTTGGGTGGGTCTTTCAGGGCTTGCATGAGGCCATAGAACAGGGACATCAACTCTGGAGGCTTACGAGTGAGGTAAGATCCATTTCACATGAGCAAGACCAGGATCGGTGCGAAACATATCTGCGACTGGCATCCAACCATGACCTGTGTCTCCAAGACCCTTGCGACAGCAGAACGACGTAATCATTGAGGATTTTTGCCCACTGTACCGAAATGTTGCTCACATGGATGAATATAACGGTTGCAGTATGTTTGCTCAGGGCGGGTATTGTGATCGCCTTCGGAATCAGTGCAGAGGCAGGCATGGTGGTCGAGGGGATGTAGGAAGCCTAGGTACGATGGCGGGATGACAATTCCCCCTCGCAGTGTGGTTAGATCCGCGCAATAACCGGCCGATGCCGGTTACGTCGGTGTATACCAAAGACAGCGCTTGTAAGGTTCATATCGACGGAATGGACGACATCACACACCCCCTCATACACGAGAATGTCCCTCGCGCGGAAGCATCGGGTGCCGACTCCAAGTTGGAGTCTGATATTGACGGTCCCACCGATTCCCCAGATTCCCCTCCACGACTATCTAAAAAAGCGATCAAAAAAGCAGCCCAGGCAGAACGTCTTGCCGCAACGAAAATCGAGCGCCGAGCGAGGGAGAAAGAGGCAAAGAAGGAAAAGAGGCGTGTGATTGCAGCGAAGCGGGCTGCGGGAGAGTTGGATGAGGAAAACAGTGAGAAAGACAAGCGAAGAAAGAAACCTAGACTTAACTGGGGTGGGAAGGTCGTGGTTGACCTGGGATTTGATGAGCGAATGAGCGAAAAGGTGAGCATTCTCATAGCTCGACCTTCCCCTCTTGCCACCCGCTTTGAATTTAGGAAATAAAGTCCTTGTGCTCTCAATTGGCATATACTTATAGTGCAAATCGCCATGCGGTATATCCCTTCTCCCTCATATACACGTCCCTCAACGGCCGCACGTTCACTCGCCTCGAAAGCATGAATGACGCCGGATATAAGAGATGGACAAACACCGAATGGTGGGTCGAAGGTTATGACAGGCTGTGGCTCGACGAAGGGTCTTCTCCTCCAGCTGGTGAACTCGTGTCGAAAGAGGTGACTCGCAATGAACAGATCGTCAGGCGAACCTCTTTGGTTAACCAAGCCGTTTCAACCCAGAAAGCTCCACAAGAGAGTGTCGTATATCTGACCGCAGACTCCGAGGAGGAACTTACGGAGCTGAAGGCTGAGGAAACCTACATTATTGGTGGCATTTGCGACCACAATCGATACAAAGTGGATGATCATTTTCCCTTGTCCCTCATTTCGTCTCAACCTATCCTGATGCAGAACCTGTGCCTCAACAAAGCGAAGGAATCCGGTGTCAGAACAGCCCGACTTCCAATTGGGCGATATCTTGCATCGCTTCCTACCCGTAAAGTCTTGACCGTGAACCAGGTGTTTGAAATCCTCCTCAAATGGGTGGAGACAAAGGATTGGGAAGAAGCCTTGTATGCGGTTATTCCCAAGCGAAAATTTCAAAGTGGAGGGAAGAGCGACGAATCTCGTGCCGGTGTAGAGGATGGTAAAGGTGATATCCCCGAAGAAATGCCTGTCGTGGACTCACCTCAGACGACAATCATTTGATGGGACGAGAATCCACCAACAAGGTAGATCCAAGGGTCATGATATTAATGTCCTGGTTCACCTGCTGGAACTCACAAGGTCCAGGGATAGTCTGAACGGCCTACTTTTGCACGTTGTGACAGAGAGGATGTTCCATCAAAAATGTAGAGCGTGCATCCAACGGGACGCTCTTTCCAGTTCTTTGACATCATTTTGATTAGAAGGGAATTGAATGTTCACCCGTTGCCAACCTGAAGGCGATCATGTATACGATCTCATAGTGAGCACAGAACTTGCCAGAGCATACCATTAGAATTGTTGAATTAAATAAGAAAGTCCGTGAATGACAACCTCGAAGGGAGAAATCCTCTTATGAAAAGTCCACAACATCCCCATTACTCATAGAACGTCTTTCAAATTAAACTCGCCCGTTCCCCTCTCCAGTGGCTTGAGTTGATTTGGTGCAGGCTTCCATCCAATCTGAGATGAAATCAATGCGCTTGGCCATTTTTCGCAAAAGATTGACCCCACCATGTAGATGATCTGGAAGGTGGCAGGGATACTCCCATCCTCATTTGCATGCATCTCTAAAATGAGACGGGTGATTCATGACGGTCGATGAGTTACAATAGATAGCAACCTTTGTAAATGGCACTGGCGGCAGCAAGGGTGTCCCTGTGAAGAAAATGCGGCCTTGAGGGGTTATTCGTCAGATGATTTCTAACAAGACTCTATTTCCTTTCAAACGAACCGCCCAAGGACAGCATTTCCCTCTCCCATGTCCGATAAATCTTCCATGAGCTCCCAGATACTTGGATAGGCAACTCTTACTTCGTCGATATCGACGGTCAGCAAGGTTAATCCAGCCCGCGCGAGGAGATTTGAAACATCTTTCGTATCTGTGGTCGTGAACGTTAGTCAAAAGAGAAAAGGGAACATAATTGAACCGACCAGTCATGGGTGAGATATGAGGGGAGATACCACCTTCACGTTCAAGTTCTGCTAACTGAAGTGAGGTCCTAAAATTCAGGCCGGTTGCAAAGGAACAGGAACCTAAGGTGAATTTTCTTGCCTCAATTCGAAGAGAGTATCTCCACCAAACATAGCCCCGAGGAAGAGACCATCCGGTCTAAGGGCTTCCTTGATCTGCACCAGTACGCCTGAGATATAGAAGAAAATAGAAGTAACGACATCGTCCGACGCCGACGGAGAGAGCTCGAACCAGGAAGGTCATTGATCCAATGGAGAGACAAGCACGAGACGATAGCCTCCTGCGAATTCGGTTTGACGATCTGCAAAAGGTTTTCCTCATCTGCATGTATTCTTTCAATTTCAACTAATCGAGGGCTGCTTAGCACCGGTTCATGTAGTGACATAAAGGGATGATCCACCTTCAAAATCTGAATCTGAATCGCGATTAAGTATCCGTTCTGACCGGCCGTATATGGAATGAATAACATGAACGTCACATCGCACTATGTCGTACCGCTCGAATCTATCAGTATAGATTTCATGACTTTTTCGGGTTCTAGCAGTTTTGAAAAATGGCCGGGACCTGATCCCAGATCGATGATAGTGTTAAAATTCTGTTTTATGTCCTGAAACAAGTTTCAGATGTGGTTGCTATAAAATGAGGCTGGACGCGCCGTGAACCTCTCCATTAACCTGTCTGCAACTTCGTCACGCAAGTAGTCGACGGTGGTGCTGCGGGCTCCGTCGTCCTGGATTGCAGCGCGATCCTTTTGCATTCTTTTGGCATTGCGATCGAATACCTGAAATGTCCCGAGGTTGGGGTCTCTTGCAGGGGACGGGGCGGATAGGATTGCTGCAAAACCGCGCCTGAACTGTGCATGTGAACGAGCAAGAAACATTTCGGGCCTATGTTGAATTCCCACGGTTCTCTCAAGCATTGTCACCCTTCCACCCTCCAGTCCCTTTCAACCACACCAACCCATGATAATTGGAAACAATGGTGTTGTCTCAGAGGATGAATATCTCGCCAATAGAACCGCCATCCAACGTGCTCAGGCTCTGGTTGACAGCGCCAATGCTGCGAACGAAGAAGCTAAAAGAAGATATGAACTTGAACGCGATATGTTGCTGCAAAGAATAGAGGAGGGCAAGCGGGCAGAGTACGCAATCTATGCCCATAAATGCAGCTCCTCACTGATTTCCATGTATTAGGGCCCTTCTCCAATCTATGATGGGTGGTAGCGGGGAGAGTTCAAGGCGGTGAGTAGGATTAGGACACGGTGGTTTCTTTGAACTAAGCTCCAATCATTGGAAGGCCACTGGCAATCACTGGACCGCCTATCCAACAACAAGTGACCTTTGCTCCGACTCGAAATTTGGAGAGTCCAATGACTGCTAGGATTGTGGAAGTTCCAGACCACAGTGCTCCCGTCAGTGAAATGTTATTCGTCACTTTAATATTCTCATCCCACATTCTCTCAGTCGGTTGGAGGCGTACAGCCGCCTGCTTCGCATTTGTCTTACAGTACACAAGCATATCCGACAGCCACGACGCCTTACTATCAATATCCATCCATGGTCTCGTCTGGACAGCAGCAAGCGACGGTAACGACGTGGCAATCCCAGGTGCCAGGACCAAGACTTCCATCAAATCCACAGAAACCTCCACCCAGACAGGCGACTGCAGGGCGGGCCCAGCGCCGGCCAGGGCGACCAGCTCTGACAATGCAGCCTATCGGACACGGACAACCTGCCAACCATGCCATTCCACAACATCAAGGGAACCTTGGATCAGTTTTTTTTGATCAACGATCAACCCCCATACAGCAACCTGTAATCCAACATGCTGCTGCCTCGACGCACAATGTGATTTCTACACCGACTGCGTCAGGGTCTTCAATCCCAAATATCGTGGCGAACCCCTACTTCGCTACACGCGTTGTACCACCGTCCTTTACACCTCGTAAGTGGCAGCCGGACTTCCGTCATGTTAGTATTCAAGTGCATCTCTCCAGCCACTTCCTTGAGTTCTTCCAGTCTCGCAGGTGCTCTCGATCAACAAGGGGCCCGAGGAGTGATTCCAAATTCTTTTTCAATGATTCTCACCTTACATCTTTTGTTATACATAGGGCAACCTACCTCAGTCCACCTCTGCCAAGCCTGCTGGTCAATCGACATCTCTCGGTGCTGCTGTATCCAATCTGCAAGTGCAGTTCACTCTGCCCGGCGCTCCGGCTTCTTCCTCGCCCTCCCAACCGGCTAGCGTAAACATCGCTGTCCCTATCACAGCTCCTGGCACTTCCAGCGGTACCGAGGTGAACGTCGCTCATACAGCGCATATACAATCCTTCAGCCAATCCCTTGAAAAGATTGCCTCAGAATTTTTCTCTGGATCGGACTGGAAGCGGGCGAAACCTGACATCGAATTTTGGTCATCTGCAGCACCTCCAGACACAATGTTTCATCTCAAAAATGCATTGCATGTCTATAAAGATCATTACAACCGTCTCTACCTCGGTGTTCCTATTCCGCATTCCAATGGCAAATATATCCGCGTTCCGATACCTTCTCCGACAGCCCAACCGCCAGCGCAGATGAGCAACGACAAAGCAGAGCCTTTGCCACCCCCTTTGACGGCGGAGCAGCAGAAAAAATATCATCCCTATAGTATTCCACCACATCCCGCGTTAAGCCGATCATACCATCCGACACAGGCCACCCAGTCTTCCTCTAAGGCACCCTTTAACAAACAGCTACATGCCACAACCTCTGTGCAGCCAACCCATGACCCGACTATTGTCACTCAAGAAAACCATGTCGTCGTCACTCCGGGACTAGGCAAAATAAATTTAGAAATGACTCATTCCCATGAAACCCCCTTACCCGCAGCTTTCGTGACGAACAAGTTGCGTTCGCCCGCACAAGCCGATAAAAGAAGTATAGCAAGGGATATTCTGCGAGCGCTCAATCCAAAACGGCCCCGGCCTGAGGATGAATCTGTCCCTGGCCTGACAGTACCTCCAGCCAAACGACATGCATCTCAGCCCTCCACATCCGTGTCATTAGTCCCCCCGGACGGGAATCACCTAGCTCCCACCTCCGCCCTTGAAAGTGGACGCTCTCCAACATCTATGGCCCCATCTATATCCAGTCAACCAACCCTTCCAACGAAAGACGTCGTCGTATCTCAATCCTCTCTAGACAAATCGTCGGAAACGCAAGGTGACGGCGCCATTACTCCCGCATCTAAACCTGATCTTAGTCACAATTCAAACCGGAATGAATTTCCATCTGCACCTCCACAAGAGATTCCCCCCACCGTTGCCTACCATCCACACTTGAAACATCAAGTTTCTTCTGAGGGGACAGGCTCAAGCTATCAACCTACAGTTCCTTCCGGGAGTATTTCCGCTAACAAACCGGTTTTTCGGGTGCCGACAGATGTACCACGTCCCGCTTCGAGCAACTTATCACATTTTACACCGAGGTCGGACAAAAGCAAGGAAAAGATGCCTCTTTTTCTCCCTTCACCATCGCAGTCGCCTATTGCAAATGCTTCTGACGGTTCCCTTAGCGATGCTGATCGTCTTGCAAAGCGGAACCCTGTGAAGAAAAGCCAACCATTTTATATTCAGATACCCCCACCTCCTGACTATGTGAAGAAATATACGGCGCAGCAGCTCAAGGCTCGTCGAAGAAGAAATGTGGATGAGTCCGATTACGGCTTAGAAAGCAAACCGTCGTCATCTAGGTTATTGGAAGACGGTGAAGGTACGAATACGCTGAGAGATGATGTCCATAATCGCGCTAAGTAGCACTGTAAGATGATGTACTCGATCTTGATCCAACAAGTAACGGCTTTGTTGATGGTTCGTGAATGGCTAGCTTCTACTTAGCTGCTAAGATTCTCACTTTTCTCTTAGGTGAATCGGAACGACAAGCTGTGTTGCTGTCATGCTCCAGACGGCGTGCACAATCGTGTAAATGGAATGGATGCGGGGCGATTCTTGGTTCGGCAGAAAAACTTATAGCTCACTTCTCGTGCGTACACAGCCCAAAAAATAGGTCTAAGGTCCGTCCTGTTTCTCTCCCCTTGGCTAATGACGAGTAACATATCTTCTAGAACCTTTTTACATGTTTATGGCAGCATTGTGGAAAACGTGAAATCACAGCTTTGCGGCTCTTCTACCACCTACGGACTCACGCTATCTCTCCCTTAGTCTGCGCATACGAGGGTATGTCGTCCCGCGTTCTGCAAAAAGCTTAGCTGATTGCGACTGAAGGTTGTGCTGAGTCATTTCGGACCGCGCGTCCACTTACGAAGCACTTCCGAGTGGAACACCTCGACGATCCCGAGAAACCTTCAGCTTCTCTGTTCAAGCCCACCCTGACTACACTTCCACCTATCCCTTCTGGGTCCATCCCATCGTACCTGGTTGAGCCTGTGCAGCAACCATCGATTTCGAGGGATAGACATAACGTCTTGGGGCCATCGGTAAGGAAACGAATATATGTTTTCCGTAATTCACAGAACTTATGTTTACACTGTTTGACAGGTTTTATTGAAGATCGCTGGTCCTGTTAAGCGAACGAAGCGTTATAATGCAGCCAGCAAGCTTCTGAGATCAGCCAGTGAGGGCGACGAGTTAAGACGACCGGATAGCGACCCATACGATTTCCTGACATTCCCATCCACCAATTTTTCCACAGCACCGTCTCAACCGGCCCGAATCCGGGACATGGATGATTTGCAGTCTGGGGGAGTTTCCGAGTATGCCCATCTCAATGCCATGTTGCTCTGGCATGATAGCGACGTCGAAGATCAGGAAGTTGATGATTCTTGTGACACATCTGTGTTGGGGGAAACGCTTGATCAATCGCAGGGCGATATTTAGCGATGAGGAAACTCTGGTCCTGGTGCCATGCCACCTTTTTCTTTCTCCAACCCTGTTACCCCATTTTTTATACATCAACTGAATTTGAATTTGATGACATGAGTGATTGGCATTTCCACGAAATTGCAAATTTGTACGTTCAGTCAGGTGAACATATTACATGTATGCCGTATATGGTGAGATACGGTCAAAGTTGCGATCACGCTGTGGCTCCGTTTCCAATTCAAATCCTTCCTCGTTTGAATGCCATCTACGATGCCTGGCACAACGGACATTCCTGGTGAGCTCGACGGCGTTCGTCATGACCAACTCAGCGGTCTAATCCTATTGACAGGACCCTCCTTCATTTCTTCCCACTCGGCGGACGTGATCCTCTCTGAAGTTCGGCCAATAAAGCTCAAAATCGAGGCCTTGCGCTCCATCAATGTTCTCCTCGACGAGTTTCTCTACAACATCCTCAGCACATCCTGTTCATTATCCACTGACAAACTGCGCGCAAGCTTGCTCTCGTTGCTTCCGACTACCCTTGGAAAAGAAGCACTCTTGGAAGCTGAAGTTGAATTGAGAGCTTATTGGGGAAGAATTGGCCCCCAAGATGCGACTGTCGCTTCCCCCGAGGACGGTGCCAAGACGTTCCATCTCCAGTGGGTCTACAAGGTTCGTACGGTCGATCGCGTTCTAAGGCAAACTAAAATTGGCATGGATCCAGCTATTGCGCCTGAAGTGCGAAGCATATTCAACCCTCAACGAGTCTGATGAGGATCCTGGAGCGGAGGAGCGTATAACGACGATGATGAGCTCGGCGGGTTGTTCACCGCCCAACCCAACTCTAGTAGCGCCCGCTGCTCTTTACCTCACCGCTATACTTGAGTGCGTGCACGCAGGAATTTTTTCTCCCGGGAACAACCATGAAACTGATGACTCTTTTTGCACCCAGAGCATTATGCGAGTATGTAATGATACACTCCAACCTCTATCCTGAGCATTCACACTTACTTGCAGACATATCTTGTCAAACGTCGCTCTTGTAGCCGCTCGCGATAGCAGCCGTAACCATGCGACACTACAGGATTTATTCGTTGCACTTTGTGAAGATCAATCCATTTATACTTTGTTCAAGAACATGAAAGGTGACTTCTATATCGTCTTGCCTTGCCTAATCATGGTTTTTACAATGTATCCAGTGTATGAAGAGATTGAGCAGCTCTCTAAAGCTCCGAAGGCACGAAGAAGTAAATCTCTTACCCGAAATGACAGGATGCATACAGGGTCTCCACACCCCGATCCACTAATGATCAAAGATGGCTCATCCTCGCGATCTCGGCTTTCCTCAGAAGGAGATGGCTCCACGACTACGATTCCAAGTGTCAACCCTAGGTCGTCAACAGAGAAAACAAAAGCCATAAAGATGTTCATGAACAACAGCAGAACTTCGGTTGAACGCGATGCAGATGGTCAGAATGGCCACAAAAGATCCGAATCCTCTGTGAGCGAACTATCTCGACATAATGGCACCCTTCCTGTGAACGACGAGTGGACCATGGCTTTCGACGTGAGTAGCACTTGACTTGGTCGGAATATCCGTTCTCAGGAAGTGTAGGATGAAATGCAGCAAGAATTTGACGATCTGATGCGTTCTTCGGCCACCATGAAAGTGTCACTTACACCCGACAGACTAAAGACGATGGAGGTATGTAAGATCCGATTGGTCGGCATCGAGTGACGTATCAGGATAGGTTTACAAACAGGAAAAAGACCGACGCGGAAATAGGCGGTTGGCATCTCCGCCGTCCAAAGCCAGTTCTGACTCTTCTTCGGCCTCGCCACGAGGAACTGCTAATAGGCCTTCGGTGCTATTACATGTCCATTCCATTCAAGAAGACGAGGAAGAAAATGCCACCAAACCGCCACCACCAGTCCCTCAGAATCGTATTCGTCACGGCAGTCTAAGCTCACCAACAGAATCGACACAAGTAGGAGGTCGCGTTCGGTCAATGTATGCTACTCCGAGCATCCTTGCGCCAGATCCTGCCTTAGCACCCCCTCAAGTTCCTCTTACGCCGAGCAAGCTTATCCAGAAACACCGGGCACCCCCTGGACAGGATCTCCATCTGGCTCGACCTCAAAAAACCCAACCCAACGTGGAGTCTACGGGTCTGGATGATATAATGGCTGGGTCGGATGAAGATCGCGTCTCTCTACCCGAGACGCCTAAATCCAAACGGGTCACCAGTCCACCGCGTCCTGGCCAGCCTTCTGTTTCTGCTAGTACGCGAGATTTGATGGACTTTTTGGCTGAAGGACCGCCACACGCGGGACCGGGCCCAACTTCCCAAGGATCGGCGGAGAATGGCAGGTTAAAAGGACCGGGTCGATTGCAAAGGATGATATCAAAGTTGTCATTGGGTAACGGCGATCGTTCCAAAAGTGCTTCAGACGAACTTTCAAGGTCAAACTCAGTGCACACATCTACCCGTCAGACTCTTTCTTCAAAATCATCGCCCAGCAGTGTGTCTTCGTTGGCTAACCGACCAATACCACCCCGCATTCTACCCCCTAGTTCGCCTGATTCCCCCTCTCGAGACGCTTTCCAGGAGACGAGTTACTCCGGTACGCGCTCGCGTTCCGGCTCACTCTCACAGACCAAAGCAAAATCGGTGGAAACGCAGTGGACAGAACCCCCACCCCCTGTCCCACGAGATTATGCAGAAACTTCCCCAACAAGTCAGCAGGTAGCCCCTGTTTTGAATGGGCACGTCAACCAGGTTAGAAACGGCCCCATGGAAGTGGTGTCGGCTCCGATTGCATTATCGCGTGCTATCGACAAGACGGCCTCCAACTCGCTACCTCCCAGTGAAGATTTTCCTATTCCACATGCTCAATCTTGCATTACCGAACAAGCCGGCAGCCAATCATGCCAGCCTAACCCGAAGTGTAATATAAATCAACCCTACATATCTGGAGATGATGCCAAAAAATTGCGTGGTCTCCTCTCCCACGCCACGACTGCCGATGAATGTCGCCTCCTCTTCGACATGTTCCTTGTAAAATCTGGTATATCTTCAGTCTCTCCACCGGCTCCCGTCATACCTCGCGCAGAGGTGATACCCATAGACGCGATTGAAAATTCCATAGTGGAACTTTTACTGGACGACCTCTAATCACGATTTTGGAGTTGGAGACTTGTGTACAATGGTCAGTCCTACCCCCTGTCCGAGGTACCACTCGCACCACTCGGTTTTTTCCTTGCTTTTGATCCCACATTAATCCAATCTTCGACGCCAGTAATTCTTCTATCCATTTGTCGTATGTTCCAGCATCCGCGATCGCTGTTCGACCTAGTTTATACCCTTAGAAAAATAAGAACATGTAGAAATACACTACTATTGAAGGTGGAGGGAAACTGCAATCCCCATTGAAGCTAACTCCGCACAAAGGTATCTGAAGACGTAGGGTACAGCAACCACGTCAAGGTCACCTCCCTTCGAGGTCTGGTTGAGAACGTTTTGTGACGAGATAGCAACAGAAACGTCGGCTTGCGGTCGTTGGAGATGTTGACCTGTCGCCATTGCCTGGCGCTCTCTTTCCTCTTGCTCGTCCACAGCAGCTCGACAGATCCGACAATATTCACCACTGGGACCTGTGGGCTTCAGACCTGAAGCACCAACCGCCATTTCCCCAAGAGCGATGTCTTCATAGCCCAGAGAGATGAGGCTTCCGCAAGTCCGACATACCCACGCAGTTGAATAATCCGAGCAATTCATCAACCTATCCTGAAGCAAGAACGATGTGCCATGAGCAATCAGGGCATCACGCTCCATTTCACCGAAACGGATCCCCCCTGCTCTTTTACGACCCTAACATGAATAAGTTTAGATATCATGAACTGCAAATGAAGGTGCAAAGCTAACCTTGACAGGCTGGCGCGTAACAGGATCCACAGGACCCGTTGTGCGCACTTGGAACTTGTCCAACACCATGTGCCTTAGTCGCTGATAGTAGACCACACCTAGATAGATATCGGCGGCAAATTCTTGACCCGTAATCCCAGAATACATAGGCTCATTTCCATGGTAGTTATACCCGGCTGCAAGTAGTTGCTTGCCGAAATAGTCAATGGCAGTGTCTTCTTCTGAAAATCTGATTGAGAACATCCCAGTTAGTCTGCACTCATGCTGTTGCTGTGCCGCACACTCACTTGAAAGGCGTGGCATCTTGGGCAAGGCCGTGCATCGCTCCAGCCTTACCAGCCATGCTTTCCACTAACATGCCGATCGTCATGCGACTCGGGAATGCATGAGGATTGATAATCACGTCAGGCTGCATTCCACTCTCACTGAATGGCATGTCGATCGCCGGCCATTTTTGTGAACAAACACCTTTCTGTCCGTGGCGGGAAGAAAATTTGTCGCCGATGACGGGTGAACGTGGTATTCTGAGAGTAACGTGTATTTTTTGAAGTTCTGTATCGCCAGCGTCGCTCCCTGCATAAAAATTCAGAAAGAAGAACATATAGTATGTGGACCGCGTTACCGAGGAGTCGAACTTGGTCTACGTAGGCCGTCTCATCGCCTTTATACTTGACAAAGTTGGTGCGTCCAGTGTTGTCATCGGTATAAGCTGCCAATGGATCCCCAGGCGTTAGTCGGATACCAATGTGGGGTAAGCCATCCAAATCGACGAATTCAAAGTATCGGTGTAGTTTTTCACTATCCTTTGTAATATCTTGCCCGATCCCGAAGTGTAATGTGGGGGAAATACTTGATTTGGATGCCGCGCGCACATCCTTGAGATCGACAATTTGTGATTTGTAGATTGTACCATGTGCGAATCCCCTTTCATGTGCAGATTTGTTCAATATCATTGCATCTTCCATGTCGTAACCTGTGTAGGAGATAACGGCAACGATAGCATTGGTGCCGTTGGGGAAAGAGTCCATGGCGTATGTGTTGTGTAGAGCGGGTCGAACGACTGGACTTTGACCTGTCTGTAACCGGTATAGCTTGTTGTCTGTCCTATGGCTGAGGGCGGTTGACGGGGTACCCATGGTTTGTTTACCCATCTACACATTTGAGAAATAGTCGAGAATACCGAGACACATCGACATACCTGACACTGGTAGATATTTCGAGGACTCTATGGCAGATGTAAGACGAGAGGAGATCACAGAATCGGGGCTTACACTCACCTGATTGAAATCAGAAAAGGGAGTGAGGTTTGCCAGGATGGAGAGAAAATTCGTTGGATTATGTTCCACGTGCGTTGATACACCAGCCTCGATCTCCTCGGGTACACAAGGGATATTCAGGTAGACTTGTTCAAAAGGCCCAATTTGGTCATCTCGTCCATTGAACAGGCTTTTGACTGGCCGCATCATCCTCGATCTTGAGGAGAATAGGAAAAGTCCTGGGTACTGTCCACCTTTTGATTCCGGGACGAGCCCGATCTCGAGATCCAAGGGTACGTCTTGTTTCCCCTCTGTTTTCCATATACGAAGGTTGGTAGCTAGTTGCGCTGCCAAGGCAGGGCGGGCCCACCCTATGACGCAACCATCGAGCTGGACACATAGATTCCTTCGGCCATCAACAGAGGTTGCAAAAGCTTGGGTCATTCCATGAGCGGCAAGTAGACCTGCGATATGCCCAACTGCTAGAGGGGTAGTGACAATACGGCAGCTTCTCGAGAGATGATTGAGAAGACCGCAAGGGGTACCGTCAGGTGTATGTACAGGACATAAGAAGCCTACGGAGGATGGTCAGTAGGTACATGTGATGACCCAAAGAAGAACACACCCCATGCCTCGGGCAAAAGTTTCCGCACGGTGGTCGTTTTGAGCTCAGCAAAAAAAGCACCACGATGAATGGACCTGAAATGACTGATGTAACGTTGCCAGTTGATTTTCTCTGCGACAATTGTAAAGCCAGATGCTTGCTGGAGATCGAGTCCCGTAGGAGAAACGAGATTCCCAGTGGCTAGGAAGTTGGCAAGTTTGCCCCCAATATCAATATTGGTCCGGGATAAGACCTTGGTGAGGTAAGTCTCTGTGAAAGTTGAAGACAACGGTCCATTCACGAAGCTCTTACTCACTGCTGTTGATGTCAGGGTCGAGACCATTTCGGACATCTATCATGATGCTGGAGCGAATGTTGTTGAGGATTTCGTCTAGTCGCTCCTTGATGATCATGCCATAGAGTGTCCCAGGAAGAAGCACCTCTTGGTGTTGAGGCGAATCAGGATTATCAGCGCAACACTCTCCTGAAACGAGAGCATATAATTTTCGAAGCATGAATCTGATCATATGAGACAAGTGAATCCAGTGTCAGTTTCGAAAACTCACAAGAGCAAATGGACTTTTTCGCGTGGCGACTGTAGATGAACCAAGACCAGCTTTGAGAGTAGAGCAGCACCAACGGCCTCATTTGTCCAATCTTCCGGTACGTTGAGGATAATGCGGAACTTACTTCCAATGTAATCTAAGCATTGGCTTCCAGTGTGGAGCTTGAACAGCTTGAAACTGCGTAAGAGCAGCTCTACGCGATCCGTCAAAAAAGTGTTCTCATAGTCTTGCATCATGATCCCCTCGAAAATCTCCCTGTCGGAGGCATCGACAAGGGCTTTAAGCACGAGCATGATCGGAATGACATATTCTTGTTTCCTGTAACTAAACCGCAACATGGCGCTCCCGTTGGAGAGATAATGAAGGGTGTTGGTGGTGCTTGTTTGATCTGGCCGAGCGCACCGAATCTGAACAGCATAGGGCGTATACGACGGACCACGGTTGGAGAATGTTGGACGAATGAGGGAAATAACATGATTACGTCGAGGGAGAATGAGATATCGAATTAGCCGCTCATTTCCATTGACGATAAAATAACCACCAAATTCCTCTGGTTCTTCGTGACGAGAAACGAGGTCGGCTGGAGACATGGAGCGCAAGTTACAGCGGACGGACTAATTAATATTGAATTGCGGCGCAAGGAAAGGCAGTCAATTGACGCGTACCCGAACCATTATCGGTACAAGCCCACAATCTTTGAGGATTTCTTGTACCTGATCCTGGGAGTCACTCCAGCAAAATTTGATGTTCATGCGTCCCCGATATGATATTAAGCGTTCGCGGGCCTTTAAGGGCGAAGCGTCAAGAAACCGACGGGTTCAGGGAAGGAGATTGGTAGGCACCTCAGAAGGAAAGACTCTTCTCTCCAGAGCTTGTCGATCACGGTCAGGTACCATTGGTTTAGCAATTGTTACCTGGTCAATCCATACTGGATGAGAGCTAGTGAGAGAGGGCAAGCGAGCGAAGTAACAGCAGCTCACTTCTCACCCGGTTACCCCACCGATTTTCTCCAATGGGTTTCCCAAACACTACGCGATCTCCGATGTCTTTCAGGGCAAGCGAGAGTAAACCATGCCCGTCTCCGTCTCCCCGAGGCAGCCCAGAATCATCGAATAGCGCGTTGAAGGATTCGATGTGAGGCCTAACGAATTCATTCAGGATAGGATACGTCTCGGAATCTTTTGGAGGATTTATGAATGCGCCTTCCCGAGCTAGAGTGTTGAACGTTGGGACCTTCCTCGGTCGCTCAGAACCATCGGGCATGGTAGGCGCTCAAGTTAGAATCCGAAAAAAATTGCACGTGCTCCATGTCTACCACCACGTGCTCGTGGGAGGTTTAAAGGACAGGACTCGCTCATCGTGGACGACGATAAGGACCAGGCTTTCTCTCGCAAATGTTTGGAAACAACATCACATCCTCCTGGGCAAACCCACAACAAAATCAACAACCGCAACAGCCCGGCGCTTTCGGGCAGCCGAACGCCTTCGGCGGTTCAGGTGAGTCAAAATGATTCCTGCCATATACAAAGTCCGACTTCCATGGAGGCTTTGGTTCAACAGGGACCAGCGCCTTTGGTCAAACCCAGCCACAACCCCAGGCAAACCCAATGTTCGGAAATTTAGGCGGAGGAACATCGTCGGGTACCCCAGGTTTCGGTGAGCCTTTACCTGTCTCAAGAACTCTTCCAGACGGTTAATACCTTTCAATAGGCGGGTTTGGGGCCCCAAATGTTAATCAGAGTTCAGTATTTGGTGGTGCTAAACCTACCACTGGCTTTGGCGCGTTTGGCGGCGGCCCTAGTGCATTTGGAGGAGGGGGAGGGGGAGCCTTTGGCCAATCCACCACGACGCCAGCAACTGGGTCTGGAGCTACCACTGGTCTGTTTGGGCAACCTGCCACCACCAGTGCTTTCGGTGGCGGCGGTGGCATTTTTGGAGCGAACAAACCGACGCCGACTTTTGGGTCCACTTCCACGACTGCAGGTGAGTTCATTCAAGAAAAAAAGTCTTCAAAGCTTAACATCACACGGTTCCCAGGTGGTTCCCAGTCGACTGCACTTCCAGTGACTGCTGGCTCATCGAATCCTCCGTTTTCTGTACACACCGAAAAAGACAGCCCGAATAGCAACATCACCCTTCACTACCAATCAATATCATGCATGCCAGCATATCAGAACACATCGGTAGAGGTAAGCATGATGTTTGTTAGTCCTCAAATTTTTTGACGATCTTCCCAGGAAATCCGACTGCAAGATTACGCTCAAGGACGTAAAACCGCAGGTGCCTTTGGTCAATCCGCTGCCTTTGGTGCAGTCCAACCCCCCACTACCAATGTGTTCGGTGCACAACCTGCTCAGCAGAATGCCCCAACGCCTGCTTTCGGCTCTACGTCCACCAGTCAAGGCGGTTCTGGCGGATTCGGTGCGCCGGCTACAACAGCACCAGCACCAGCAGCGCCGTCAACTAGTATTTTCGGTGGGGGTGGAGCCTTTGGTCAGCAGCAGCAGCAACCTCAGCCAGCACAAGGATTTGGCACTTTTGGAGCCCCAGCACAGCAACCACAACAACAAAGCGGTGGACTGTTCGGCAACACGTTTGGTAGTAATGTCCCTAAACCAACTGGTTTTGGGGCCTTTGGTGGAGGTGAGTCAGCGACCTATTACGTTGCATAACGCCTGACGTTCTCCAAGCCACTGGTCCTAGTGTATTTGGCGGTGGTGGTGCATTTGGCCAACCAGCACAGCCGCCTCAACAACCCGCCGGCGGTGGTCTGTTCGGGTCAGCACAACCTCAAGCCCCAGCTGCTACAGGCTTTGGGACTGCATTTGGTAAGACGATTGTCGAAATTCGTTCTAGAGCATCAATCCATCCTCTTCCATTATTCAGGTGGTTCTGGTACCAACAAATCGATCTTCGGCGGTCAGACAAACCCTCAGCCCACAACTGGATTTGGATCTTTCGGCAATACCCAACCTCAAACTCAGCAACAGCCCCCCCAGCAAACGTCGTTGTTTGGGGGAGGTAGTTTATTTGGTGGCACGACACAACCGCAGCCACAGAATGCTCAACAGCCAGCACCTACTTCATGTATGCATGAAATATCAATATCAAATAAGTTTTCCACAATTGACTGATTGTCTCCTTAGTATTTGGCGCAACGTCTGGCCAGACTACAGGCACAGGACTCTTTGGTGGAGGGGGCCTGTTCGGCGGTTCGGCCGGTCAACAGCAGCAGCAACCCACAACACAGCAACCCGCCCAACAAAGCAGTTTCGGACTATTCGGCGCCAATAAACCTGGGGCGCCTGCTGGGTCTTTGTTCGGGGGAGGTCTAAGTCAACAGCCGGCGACCGCTGCGCCGCAACAACAAGGACTTTTTGGTGGTTCCATGCTTGGCCAAAACAATGCTTCGCAGTCGACGTTGGGCGGAGGGTTGTTTGGTAGCAAACCGGCTGCGCCCGCCCTAGGAGGCTCTATGTCTACAGGCCAAGGTGGTCTTTTTGGTGGTGGATCCACTGGAATGTTCGGTGCCTCCGCCACCAATGCAGGCGTTCAAGGCACGCTTACCGCCTCCATCGCTCAGCCAATTGGCTCAGACCTGGCTATCTTTGACATGCTCCCTCCCGGTCCTCGCCTCCTCAATTTGGAAGAGTCTCAGAATAAGAAAAAATCTGGATTTTTCGTTGATGTGCCAACTCGGTCTCCCGTGCCTCGAGTGCAGTTGAGTTACACTCCCGCGAATTCAAAGCTGCGGGGTTTCGGTTCTTCGATATCGGCCCTTAATGGAAATCTTTCTTTCACTTCGGGCACACCAAACGCTCTGTCTTTGAGTCGGATTGGGGACAACAAATCTGTTGACGGGTTTCTGCCTCTACGAAGTGCGAGTCCGTCATTGGGAAGTGGTGGGAAACCTAGCGTCAAGAAAGTCATCATGGACAAGAAGATTGAGCCGACAGAACTGTTCACCAAGTCAGGCGGTTCTCCAGGCCTTCGCGGCGGAAAGGTTGTATTCAGTCCGGCCCTTAGCATTGCGGCTCGAGAGAAAGATGCTGCAGTAGTGCTTAGTGCTTCTGCTAACGGAAGACCAGAATCACCTACCCCGGCTCCCAGACCGCAACGCACGCCAAATCGGTTTACTGCCCAGAGTACGCAGAATCTCGTTACAGATGGCCCGGAGCAAGGCGCAGGCGAACTTGAAGAAGGCGATTACTGGGTGAAACCTGACCTTGCTACACTCAAACAAGTTGGTTATGAGCAGTTGTCATCTTTCAAGGATCTATCCGTTGGACGAGTGGGGTATGGAGAGATTCAGTTCCTTGAGCCTGTCGATCTCACAGGCTTGTCGAAATTGGGAGCACTTCTCGGTGAAATTGTACGCTTTGACGATAAGGAGTGCAGCGTCTATCCGGATAATGAAGAGGTGGAGAAGCCATCTCCTGGATCGGGGCTCAATGTTCAGGCGAGGATGTCTCTATGCCGTTGTTGGGCCGTCGATAAAGCAACGCGGGAACCGATCAAGGATGTGACGCATCCGTCGGCAGTGAAGCACTTGAAACGATTGAAGAACATGAAGGATACCCATTTCGAAAGTTTCGACAACGCCGAGGGCAGGTGGACGTTTAGCGTGGATCATTTCTGATTGTTTCCATTAGTATCTTGTTGTAGCTAGTCCGTCTTGTCTTACATAATAGGTACCGTAGTGTTCATCGTAGGCATGTGCAGTTAGTCATGAATATACGTACAAAATTCTCAGCTGACAACCACCAATTTGCTATTCCCATTGCTCTGAATCAACGTGGAGGTCAGGGAGGTCGCAGAAGGGAAGGAACACAAGCAAGGATAATAAAGCCACTGCTCCTCGACGCTCGTAAAGCAAGTGTGGGTTACGTTGGTTCTGATCCCCTCGACCCACTGGACCTCCGCGTTTTGCTGAGCCCCTGCTTGGGACCATAAATCTGGCACGTGTAGTTCCACGTCCTTTGTTGAATCCACTTACTTTACGAGGAGCGGTGACTTTAGTATCCACGAGGGAGAACGATGATTCGCCTTCAACGTGGAAATAAGCAAAAGTACTATGTAGCTGTCCCGCTTCCGAATGCTTGTGTTCCTGCGACCTCCGCGTCGATTTAAAACTCAGTGGGAATAGCAGATTGGCGGTTGTCAGCTGAAAGATTATTCCAATCTGCGAAGCACCCGAGTTCATCGGATTTGGAGTACGGGGCATATGGTAAGTCCTTGAATTTGAACTGGTCAGGCGGACGCGATGTCGATGGGCCCTAGCCCCCGTCCTGGTTGTCATTGTTGAAGGGAGAACGAAGCCATCCTGCTGGTGGAGAATGGCGAAATCGTGGGAATGTCCTCCCAGGTTTGCTGAACTGTGTTCACGTCGTTCATGAAGTGCGTACAGGCCTATGACAAGGAACTCTCATATTTACTGATTCCATCTGAAAAGACTCGGTTGAACTGGGCGGGGCCCATGGCATGACGAATACAAAGAAACGCAAGCCTTCCTACTACGGTGTTCCATAGATGACAGCCTACTTCCACCCTCATCTTTGGCTCAACTCCGACATCATGCTATTGTTCTTTCCTCAAGGACCCCGGAGACCTTCTCTTCTACCTAAGCTGCCAGATGAAATATGTTATCAAATATCAGACAAGTCTCTATGCAGATCCCGCCGACCTCAACTAGCTCCAGGCAGGCAGACAGTGTATATGCCGCCGGTAGCGCAACCCCGCCTACACTGCGGTGATTGGCTTCTCTAAACGTCGATTAAAAAGGGAATAAATTATAGAATATAATGCTTATGTGATGACATGTTGAACTCTGTATGTAATAGGGAATAAAATACTAATGTCTGCTTGATGTTCAGTGCCATGGAGTGAGCTGTCAGATTGCAGATAGATTTGTAATCTAATCAGGATCAGTTCTTACATATGCAACTTGAATAATTTCGATTTGTGTTCACAATGTGTGACAGTATGAAAGGGGAACTCCGAGGGGTATACATTAATAAGTTAATCGTAAGACGTGGGTTGTAATCTGTTCGTGATTTGTCTGGTGGTTCTGGATTGAATCGATTGAAATTGTAGACTAAGATACCTTCCCACATAACCCCTCGTTTATAGTAATGAAAATATTTTAAATCTTCGCTATCATCTCTCTCCGATTTCTACAGAAGATATCATAGTATTATTTTCTGGTGATTGTAAGTTGGCCCCAGTAGCGGGAACTTCAATGGCTTTTGGTTAGCTCTCAAATCTCTTTTGGCATCTTAATTATAAAAATGTGTGTATGAGGGATAATGTAGTACATTGGTGTATAAGGAGGTACACGATGCCCGAGCAATGTCCTGGCATCAAGGAAACTCAGAAAGTGAGCCTTGAACAATAGAGAAAGGGAGGACATACCATGGTTCATTGTTGATCGACTCAATGGTATGCTCGGGTTGGCGGGCAACTGTTGCCTTGGAATCCAAGCTCTGAGCTCCTGCAACACTGCTAGATGCATGCTGCCCTTCCTCTCTCCCACTCCAGTAACTCGTTCCTTGCTGTCACCATACTCGTAGACAAGTACTCCAGTGGAAAAACAAGCCCCTTAACCTGGATGGCATTGGTAGAAGAGTGGTTAGAAAGGGAGAGTAAGACTTACTGCCTGGAGCGAGAGAATCAGTTGAAGACAAGGCAGGGCACAGTCAGAGATGAAGAGGCAGTTCGTATGGTCAAGACCTGGATTGATCATTGGGAGGATAGAATACGAAGTTTGGAACTTATGTCGGAAGGTGGTACTGGAAATATAATGTGTATGTACAATAGGCGGTTAGCGAGAAAACAAGAAAAAATGAGCAGAAGAGGGGGAAACATCATGAAATGTAGATCTAGACCTGGATAACACTATTGATCTCGAAGTCTTTGCCGAGCTGACGGTTCGAGATGCAAAGAACCTCACCCCTCCTGTTGATCTGCCCCCACAATGCCCTCTTCAGAACATACACCTCATCAAAACTACGGCACAAACAAAGGTGTAGCGTTGCCATGTTTTGTTGCCTGGCATTGTAGATGCGGATGGTCACATACCAGTATAGTTTCTCAGGGGGAGGAATGGCCCTCCTAGATTGGTGAAGTCATTGCATGGGGAAAAAAAAAAGAACTGACCCCTCCTGAGCCAGGGAAACCCACTTTTCAAGCGTCTTCTGTCACAATTTCGGACTGTGATTAACCCCACTGAGTGGGGCATTGTTAAGATACACTAAAACCAAATAGGTCTTTTGCGGGCTTACAAGAATAACACAAGGAAAGGAAAAGGGAAGTCTATATTGACTAGGGCCCTTACACTAGGTTATAGTGGATAGCTTAAGAGAATACGACTAAGGTTACAGTCTAAACTACTGACTATATATACTAGTTGGAGAACATGTGTTAGCAATGAGGCATTCCATGGAATCCTTATGTAAGTAGTTCCAGAATGTTCTACATGCATTATAAGTGAGGTGTTGTGCAGCATTGTGTATCAAATGAAATGAGATCAGTGTGTTTACCATGTGTCCAACATGTGTCCACCCTTGAACCTTATAATAATGTCCATAAGACCAAACAATGATAAGATGTAAAAGATAAGATAAGGGTTTAATGCCATTCCATAACAGGCATGAAGCGACTCAGGACAGAAATGAGGATGTCGGGAAGGACTTACTGGAAGACCATGCCAGTTGTCCGGACATGCGAAAGGAGAGGCGCATAGCATTCAGTAGCATGTGTCAAGAAACCCAGAGGGTTGGCGGCATCAGCGGAACTAATGCTCTTGTTGTGGTAAAAATTTAGCATGGTTGAACTGAGGAAGCTCGTATTGATGAAGGGGTAGAACTGGAAGGAGAGGTAAGTAAGAATTCCTGCAGTTAGATTCATACACACCTAGTCCAATTTGAATGACAGA